>ERZ780168.4060-NODE-4060-length-10558-cov-3.953632_pt1 | contig 10558 bp, 6 predicted proteins | sample MGYA00510981_ERZ780168 | MGnify/ENA primary metagenome ERZ780168 (study PRJEB29588, sample SAMEA2158769) | human gut metagenome | biome: human gut; feature: human-associated habitat; material: faeces | place: Denmark | collected 2008/2010 ...
AGTACCTGCTGCTGCAATTCCTGCCCAAGGCCTTTGCAAGCCTGCCGGTGGTGGATTTCGGCTGGCCGGGCATCCCGGTCACGCTGTTTGGCGAAACCTTCCAGTGGAACATCCTGGGGTATGATTCCGCCCATGGCGGTCTGCCGTACTTTTGCGCCTACATGGTTGCCATGGTGGTGGGAGAATGCATAAACTTTCCCATCCAGCGCAACTTTGTGTTCCGCAGCAAGGGCAACCTGGCCAAGCAGATCGCCTGGTATGTGGTGGCGTTCTGCTTGATCACCTGCATCGTCAACTCCATCAACTGCGTGTGGGTCGCTGTTGCCGGATTGCTTGTGCCGGACTTCATCTATAACATTGGTACAACGATTTTGAACGGCGGCGTGTCTATGGTCATTTTCTTCTTTGTCAACAAAATTATCTTTCCCGAAAGCGGGAAGTGATTCCGAAAGCAAAATAACATCAAACCAAAAAGCGCATTGCAAAAGTACATTGCAATGCGCTTTTTGGTGTGCCCGAAGGGATTCGCCAAGCCGCGCCCTAGAAACGCCCCACCGGGGCGTTTCTGCCCCGCGGGACGCAAAGCGCGGGGCACGGGCTGTTCGAATCCGCTCTTTTACTGCTCCATAAAATCCATGCAAAACAAAAAGAGCAGCACCCCATAAGGTGCTGCTCTTGGTGCGACCGGGAGGATTCGAACCTCTGGCCTTCCGGGTCGGAGAACTACGACAGGGCGGTATAGACTGGCGTTGGAACGCAAATTTTGTTAGTTCGGCACATTTACCGCCAAAACAAGAAAAAGCCTGTTGTTGGTCATCACAACAGGCTTTTCCGGTATTTTGAGGGGTCACTGCACCGTAGTGGTCAAATGGTGGTCAAGAATCTTCCATGCGCAGCACGCAGCATTCCGAAAATATCTTGGAAAATTGGACGATTCGCTCGTAAAAGGTTGACGCAGCTGCGTTCGGGGGTATATCATACTTGTATAGATCCTTGCGCGGAGGGAGGAACGCACGGTGATCCGAATCGGCATTGTGGACGATGAAAAACAAGAAAGAGACCAACTGAAACAGGCACTGGCGCGGTTTGGCGCGGAGAACGGCACAGAACTGAACGTACAGGAGTTCGACTGTGCGGCAGTCTATCTGGCGGCGCAAGACCGTGATTTTGACATTTTATATCTGGACATTGATATGCCGCAGATGTCCGGCATGGAACTGGCCGAAAAAATCCGGGAGACAGATCAAGACGTCATCCTCATTTTTTGCACGAATTTGCAGCAATTCGCGCTGAACGGGTACAGTGTCGGCGCGCTGGGCTTTATTGTAAAGCCGATACAGTGGTACTCCTTCCATATGTATCTGACGCGGGCGCTGAAGGCGCTGCAAAAGCGCGCCGGTCAAAAGACTGCGCCGCCACACATTGTCGTCAAGGACGGCACCGTGACGCGGCTGCTGGATGCAGCGGAAATCGCCTATGTGGAGGTGCGCCAGCACGACCTGCTGTACAACCTGTGCGGCGGGGACGGTAAGACCGAGATCATCAAAAACCGCGGTTCGATGCAGGAAATCGCGGCGCAGCTGACGCCCTACGGCTTTGTACGATGCAGCGCCAGTTATCTTGTGAACCTGCGCTGTATCACGGCGGTAAGCCGTATGAATGTCTATATCGGCGGGGCGGCACTGCCCATCGGGCGCACCTACAAGGACGCCTTCACCGAGGCATTCTCCCGATATATGGCAAAAAAGGAGTGGGAAGACCCGTGCCGGTCATAAATTGGATACTGAACCAGCAAATCCAGCTGGGTATGATTCTATGCGCCTGCCTGTTTGTCCCGTGGGGGCAGCGCCGCAGCTGCTTCGTTCCGCGGCTGGCGGCGGGTGTATGGGTCTTTCTCGCACTGACGGACACCCTGACATTCCTGCCGCTTTGGGCAAGATTGCTGCTGTATACGACGCTGCTGTTTGGTCTGATATGGTTCAGCTTTGACTGCAGCCCGCTGCACGCCCTGTTTTATACAACCTGTGCCTACGCGGTGCAGCACATTGCCAGTAAGCTGGCCTATATGCCCATTGTTTGGCTGGTTCAGCATGGGCGCACGGACAGGCTCGTTACCTTTGTCATTTTGCTTTTCAGCAACCTTGTGGTCTGTCTGGTCATCTACCTGCTGTTCACCCTGCGCATCCGGCGCGGGTGCCTGCTGTTTGACAATGTCAAGACCGTGCTTTACTCCAGCTTTTTCCTGATTGCCGCGGTCTACCTGAGTGTTGTGCTGGAGGATGTCCTGGACAGCAGCGCAGAGTCCTACCTGACCGCCTATCTGGCGCTGAATGCGTTCTGCATCCTGTTTGCCATCACGATTCTGGCGCTGGAATTTTCAAATTGCAGCATCAAGAGCCTGGAACAAGAGAATGAAATGCTGGCGCAGCTGCTGGAATGTGACAAGCAGCAGTATGAGCAGGCAAAAAAAGACATGGAAAAAATCAACATCCGCTACCATGACCTGAAATAGCAGTATTCCCGCGCCACAGATGCGGAACGCGCCCGTCTGGAAGAAGAGATGGACAACCTGAACCTGCGCTATCTCACCGGGAATAAGGCGCTGGACATCACACTGACCCAAAAGTCGGCACTCTGCGGGCAGGCAGGTATTCAGCTGGTCTGCTCGGCAGACGGCAGCTGTCTGGATGATATGAAGCACTACCACATTTACTCCCTGCTGGGCAATGCGCTGGACAATGCCATTGAGTGTCTGACGCAGGTAAACGATGCGTCTAAGCGGGTCATCACACTGGACATAAGCCGCTGCCGTGACATGGCGGTCATCCGCGTGCAGAACTACACCCCCGCACCGCCGACGCTGCGGGACGGCGCTATCGTCACAACCAAACAGGATACCGAGGAGCATGGCTACGGCATAAAAAGCATCAAAAACATTGCTGAGCTGTACGGCGGCACGGCAGACTGCTTTGTGGAGGACTCGATTTTTTACCTGGTGGTCACCTTTCCCTGCGGGAAAGGCCAAAAACAAACTGCATAACCCAAAAGCGACTGCCGAAAGGCGGTCGCTTTGCTTTTGTCATTTGTGCCGTGTTTTTTGACGTTTACGCCAACTCCATTGACCCGGTCAACGCTTCCCTTTATGATAGCTTTGTGAAAAAGATACGAAAAGCTTCTGCAAAAGGGAAGTACGCAGCCCTTGGCAGCAAGCGCATCGTATCATTCATCTGTGACAGTTTAGGAAGGAGAAAAACCTATGGCACAAAAGGAAACCTCAAGCAAGTCCCGCCGTTGGCTGGGCTTGTCCGGCGCGGCTGTGCTGGTGGCCAACCTTGTCCTGACCGGAACGACCATTGCGTTCCAGCAGGAAGGCGAAGTCAACCATGCACTCGGCATCGAAGGCGCTGGCGCATCTTACGGCGGCACGGAGTTCTCCGCTGACGGCACCCTGTCTGATGCAAGCTACGAAAAGTACATCGAAGCCGCTTATCAGTTCTGTGAGCAGGAGGAGGAAGAGGGCAGCGTGCTGCTCTACAACCGCAACAACGCCCTGCCGCTTTCCGAGTCTGAGCGCAACGTCACGGTCTTTGGCCGCGGCAGCATCGACCCGGTGTTCCGCAGCACCGCAGGCGGTTCCTCCACGAACCCGGATTACCAGAAAACCCCCGTTGACGCCCTGCAGGATGCCGGCTTCAACGTGAACCAAACCGTGCTGGACGCCTACACTTCCGCCGCCGCGCCGAAAGAAAGAAGCGTTTCCAGCGTGGGAGAATATGACCCGGCGCTGTTCACCGGCAGCGTCACCGACTCGTTTGCGTCCTATGGCGATGTCGCGTTTGTTACGCTCTCCCGCTTTGCCACCGAGGGCAACGACCTTGCGATGGTCAACGACGAGGGCAAGCGTATGCTGGAGCTGGACGACAACGAGAAGGCGATCTTCCAGAAAATCAAGGACTCCGGCAAATTCAAGAAAACCGTCGTCCTGCTGAACTCCGTCTTTGCGATGGAGATGGACTGGCTGGACGAGTACAATGTTGACGCCGTGCTGTGGGTCGGCAACCCCGGCTTCTACGGTATGCCCGGCGCCATCCGCGTTGTGACCGGTGAGGTCAACCCCTCCGGTCACACCACCGCCACCTTTGCCGCCAACTCCCTGTCCGCGCCCAGTGCCGAGAACTTCGGTCTGCACGCCTACAACTACGGCAGCAAAACGCCCCGCGCGGCAGGCGACAGCTTTGTCAGCTATAACGAGGGCATCTACGTCGGCTACCGCTACTACGAGACCCGCTACGAGGACACCATCCTCGGTCAGGGCAACGCCGATTCTACGGTTGGCACCAAAGCCTCGACCGACGGCTGGAACTACGCCGAGGAGGTCTGCTTCCCCTTCGGCTACGGTCTGTCCTACACGAACTATGAGTACAACCTTGACAAACTGGACTACAACAGCGACACCGACACCTTTACGGCGACCGTCACGGTGAGCAATACCGGCGATATGGACGGCAAGGCTACGGTGGAGCTGTACGGACAGTCCCCCTACACCGACTACGACAAGCAGAACAACGTCGAAAAGTCCTCGATCCAGCTGCTGGGCTATGACAAAATCGACGTGGCCGCAGGTGCATCCGAGACTGTCACGGTCGATGTGCCCGGCTACTTCCTCGCATCCTATGACGCCAACGGCGCGAAGGGCTACATCCTCGATGCGGGCGATTACTACTTCGCCGTCGGCAACGGCGCACACGAGGCACTGAACAATGTGCTGGCCGCCAAGTGCGGTGACGCCGTTGCGGGCAAGCTGATCGATCAGGACGGCAATGTCGTCACCGGCAACACCGCCGCCGTGGCCACCTGGACCGCCCCCAACACCGAGGTCGATACCGAAAAGTACCGCAACTCCCGTTACAACAGCGATGTGGAAGTCACGAATACCTTCGACGACGCCGATGTGAACTACTGGGCGAACGACGACGAAAAAATCACCTACCTGTCCCGCAGCGCGTGGGATACGACCTACCCCACCACGCTGGAGACCCTGACGGTCAACGATAAGCTGTACAACGGTCTGAATATGCAGACCTACGTCAAGGCGGCCGACGCCAAGAGCGTTTCCGACTTCAACCTCGGCGTGGAGCTGGATGAGAAGATCAACTTCAGCGATATGATCGGCGTTGCCTTCGACGACCCGAAGTGGAATGACTTCCTTTCTCAGCTGACGCTGAGTGATCTGCTCGTCAACATGGGCGACTCCAAGGGCATCAAGGCTGTCAAGGCTGTCAACAAGCCCGGCTGCACCATCGTCGATGGTCCCGAGGGCATGAACGGTCAGTTTAAGTACGGTGACCGCCGCAACTGCACCGGCTGGGCTACGCTGCCCATCGTCGGCGCAACCTGGAACCACGATGTGCAGACCCGCTTTGGCGAGATGTACGGCGAGGATGCGCTGTATGCGTCCATCCCCATCGCCTACGCGCCCGGCGCGGACACCCTGCGTTCTCCCTACTCCGGTCGTACCTCGGAGTATTTCTCCGAGGACGGCGTTCTCAGCTACTATGCTGCCAAGGCCGTTTCCCGCGGTATGCGCAACAAGGGTCTGATCGGCACGGTCAAGCACTTCTTCCTGAACGAGCAGGAAGCCGGTCGTCAGGGCATCTCCACCTTTGCGAACGAGCAGTCCATCCGCGAGATCTATATGCGCGCCTTTGAGGGTTCTCTGGCTGAGGGCGATTCTCTCGGCGTTATGACCGCTTACAACCGTATCGGCGTTATGTACGCTGCCGCCAACCAGGGCATCCAGCACATCCTGCGCGACGAGTGGAACTACGGCGGCTACATCATCGACGATGCGCTGACCGCGTCCGAGTATTCCTCCGCCCCCGAAATGCTGATGGCGGGCAACAACATCTTCTGCCTGGATACCGCCCGCCCGAACGAAATCGAGAAGCTGATCACCAGCACCGATGACGGCGACCTGCTGCAGAAGGTCATTGACTCCAACCATTATCTGTACTACATCATGCTGCAGTCCTCTATGGGCGGCTCCGGCGCGGAGGACATTGTCGTTTCCGACGCAGCCCCGTGGTGGCAGACGACCCTGCGCGCTCTCGATGCTGTGTTCTGCGCACTGGCCGTTGCCGCTGTCGTGATGTATGTGCTGCACACCTACACGGACGTTTTCTCCGAGGAAAAGCGGAAGAATCGTGCCGCCAAAAAGAATTAATGGAGGTGGAACCCGATGAATAAAGGCTTGAAAAATAAAGGGCTGGGCAGCTGGTTCTGCCTTGCCGCAGCGCTGGTCGCGCTGATCACCGGCATTGTATTCCTGTCCACACAGGCCACGGCCGCCCCTCTGGGTCACTCCGGCACGATGCCCGGCGTGGTGCTGCTGGTCGGTGCTGCCGCTTCGCTCGTTTTCTTCTTTGTTTCCGTTCCGTTCAGCGCGCTGATTCAGGCGGTCATTTATAACATTGCCCTGTATCTTGTCGTTGTGCAGTTGTATTTCGTCTTTGCCGACGTCATCAACCATGTCACCTTTGCAGGCGGCAACGCCGGTCTGTGCGTGTTTTATATGGTCGGCACGTTCGTTGCCTGCCTGCTCAGCGTGATTGCCTGCTTCTGCAAGCAGACGAAAACCGGCGAGGCAAAAGCCACCGGCAAACAGTTTGCTGCCGCCGGTGCGGTGGTCGTGGTCGCTGCGGTCTGCGTGGGCGGTTTCTCCCTGCAGAGCAGCAGCCTGCCCTCGGCCGACAATGCGGAGGTTGCCCCCGATGCGGCGCAGACTTCTGCCGATGGCCCCGTCATGAACTACAACGACAACGAGTACGTATCCAAGACGCGGGATGACCTGGTTGCCATCCCGCAGGAAACCTGGGAAGCCAAGGAGCCGAACGGGGAAGTCGCCTACTTCTTCGAAGGTCAGTACACCGAGGGCTTCAGCACCATCGTGGATCCGGCCTGTCTGGATATGTACTGCTACACCGACGGTTCGATGTGGGGTTCCTTCAGCGGTCCCAGCACCTCCGTGGGCGGCGACTCTATCTCCCATGTTTACGGCTACTGGTACAACTGCGATGAAAACGGCGAGAAAAACTTCGTCATTCATCTGCTGGGCAATCAGGACGCCGACGGCACCGTGCGCCCCACCGATGTGGATGGCGGCGCAGATGCGGATATCTTCGTCTTTGACACCGACCACGGCGCATACAGCATGGAAGCTAGCCTGAGCTATGGCGTTATGGGCGGTATGTTCACCCGCAACATCAACATCTACGGTCAGCCCTATGCCCCTGCCAAGAGCCTGACGATCGATGCCTCCAACCTGCGCACCTTCTACACGGGTGACACCTTCAACCCGGGCGAGCTGGTTGTGACGGCTACCCGCGCCAACGGTGCGGAGGAGTCCATCTGGGGCGGTCGCTTGACCTTCACCGGTTACGACAGCGACACCGCAGGCACCAAGACCGTGACGGCCTCCTTCCTGGGTGCAACCGCTACGTTTGAAGTGCAGGTCGAGGATCTGGTCACCGAGCAGTACACGGGCAGCTATGAGCTGGTGCAGGGCGAAACGCCCACCGCAACGGATGCCGTGCTGCTGGTGGATTACTCCCACAAGGTCTGCACGCTGACTGCCGCCGACGGCTCTGCCTCCATCACCGGCACGCTGGTAGATGTGCAGGACGATGCCCTTACCATGACCCTGAACGGCAGCGATGCCCTGACGGTGCCCATCACCGAGGGTGAGGACGGCAGCAAGCAGCTGACCATCCCCGCCCACGACGAAATCGTTTCCGGCTGGGGCTCCAGCACCACCTACTCCATCAACGAGGCTGTGGTCACGCTGGCGGCAGAGTAAGCATCCTTTGCTCTAACAACGGTACTTGCTGAATGAAAGCCGCGTCTGATGTCTGCTTGCAGGCGTTGGATGCGGCTTTTCTTATGAGAAGGGAAAATATATGCAAAATACAGAACTTTTGCTGAAAAAATTGACCTTGGAAGAAAAATGCGCGCTGCTTTCCGGCGCGGAAACCTTCAAAACGCGGGGTATGCCCGAACACGGCATCCCGCAGATCTGGCTGTCGGACGGTCCCCACGGCTTGCGCAAGCAGGCGGGGGAGAGCGACCACTTGGGGCTGAACCCCAGTGTTCCCGCCACCTGCTTCCCCACAGCGTCGGCTGTTGCAAACAGCTGGGATGCCGCGCTGGGCGAGGAAATCGGCGCAGCCTTGGGCGAGGAAGCCGCTGCGCAGGAAGTGTCGGTATTGTTGGGACCGGGGCTTAACATGAAGCGCAACCCGCTGTGCGGGCGCAGCTTTGAGTATTTCTCCGAGGACCCGTATCTCGCGGGCAAGCTGGCGGCGGGATATATTCGCGGCATCCAGTCCAAGGGCGTAGCCGCCTGCCCGAAGCACTTTGCCGTCAACAGTCAGGAAACGCGGCGTATGGCTTCGGATTCCATCGTGGACGAGCGCACCCTGCGGGAAATTTACCTGACCGGGTTTGAAATCGCCGTCAAAGAGGGACATCCCCGCAGCATTATGTCGTCCTACAATCTTGTGAACGGTACCTATGCCAACGAGAATAAGCACCTGCTCATGGAGATCTTGCGCGGTGAGTGGGGCTTTGATGGCGCGGTCATCACCGACTGGGGCGGAAGCAACGACCACGCGCTGGGTGTGAAAAACGGCTCCACGCTGGAAATGCCCGCGCCCGGCGGGGACAGCGTGCGCGAACTGCTGGCGGCGGTGGCAAGCGGGAAAATCTCTGAATCCGACATTGACGCCCGCCTGTCAGAGTTGCTGCCGCTGGTGTTTGATACCAAGGCTGCGCTGGACGCTGCCCCGCGCGAGTTTGATGCGGCAGCCCATCATGCGCTTGCCCGCCGCGCCGCCGAGGAAAGCCTTGTGCTGCTGAAAAACGAGGGCGCTTTGCTGCCGTTGGCGGCGGGTACCAAGGTGGCTGTCATCGGCGACTTTGCCAAAAATCCGCGCTACCAGGGCGCAGGCTCCAGCATGGTGAACTCGACACAGGTGGATGTGCTGCTGGATAAGCTGATTGACTCCGGGTTGAACGTCATCGGGTATCAGCAGGGCTTTGACCGCCACGGTAAGCCGGATGCTGCTTTGCAGAAATCTGCCTGCGAACTGGCGACACAGGCGGATACAGTTATTTTGTGCATGGGTCTGGATGAAATCGCCGAGAGTGAGGGTCTTGACCGCAGCAATCTGCGCCTTGCGCAAAATCAGGTGGATCTGCTGCAGGCTGTGGCGGCCGTCAACCCGAAAATTGTCGTGGTATTGTACAGCGGCAGCGTAGTCGAAACGCCGTGGCTGGACAACTGCCAAGCCCTGTTGTATGCCGCCTTAGGCGGTCAGGCGGGGGCGGGAGCCGTTGCGGATGCACTGACCGGCAAGGTCAACCCCTGCGGCAAGCTGGCAGAAACATGGCCGTTGGCCTACGCCGACGTCCCCAGCGCCGCCGACTTTGCCACCCGCCGCAAGACTGTGGAGTACCGCGAGGGGCTGTACATCGGCTACCGCTACTTTACCACGGCGGAAAAAGCTGTGCGCTTCCCGTTTGGCTATGGCATGAGCTACACGACGTTTGCGTACAGCGATATGGCTGCCGATGAACAGGGGGTCAGCCTTACCGTAACGAACACCGGCAGCGTGGCAGGCACGGAAATTGTGCAGCTGTATGTTGCTAAAAAGAACAGTGAGCTTTTCCGCCCTGCAAAGGAACTGAAAGGCTTTGCCCGCGTAACGCTTGCCCCCGGTGAGAAACAGCGCATCACCATCATGCTGGACGATAAGGCGTTCCGTTTCTGGAGTGTCAAGGCTAACCGCTGGGAAATCGAGGGCGGCGAGTACGAGCTGCTTGTCGGCGCAAGCGTGGAGGACATCCGGCTGTGCGAGAAAATCTCCGTACATGGAACGGCTACCGTGCATCCGTATGAGGATAGGAACTTGGATTGCTATTATAAGGGCGATGTGCTGCACGTTTCCGATGCAGACTTTGAAAAGCTGTTGGGGCATCCCATCCCGAATGGCAAAACCAAAATTGACCGCAATCTGACCTTGGGCGAACTGAACCACGCACGCAGCCCGCTGGGCTGGCTCGTCTGGCTGGTACTGACTGTGCTGCTGGATGCCAGCTATAAGCGCGGCAAGCCGGACCTGAACATCTTGTTCCAGTACAATATGCCCCTTCGCGCCTTGGCAAAGATGACGAACGGCGCCATCAGCATGGGCATGGTGGACGGCATTGTCATGGAATTGCAGGGCTTCTGGATCCTGGGTCTTGTGCGGGTGATTTATGAAGCGATTAAGAATGTGGTGCTGAATGCGCAGATGGAAAAGCGTCTGCGCGGCGCTTGATGGAGGTTGCATTATGCAGTTTTGGAATAATTTTGCGGCAAAACACCCTGCCGCAGCCAAGTGGGTGCGCGAGGGCGGTTTGTTCGTCATCGTGTCGAATCTGATTACCGTGTTCAAGTACCTGCTGCTGCAGTTTTTGCCCGCTGCGTTCAGCAGTCTGCCGGTGGTGGATTTCGGCTGGC
>ERZ780168.4063-NODE-4063-length-10538-cov-6.742726_pt1 | contig 10538 bp, 6 predicted proteins | sample MGYA00510981_ERZ780168 | MGnify/ENA primary metagenome ERZ780168 (study PRJEB29588, sample SAMEA2158769) | human gut metagenome | biome: human gut; feature: human-associated habitat; material: faeces | place: Denmark | collected 2008/2010 ...
AAATCTGATGGTCTACATCACGAAGCAATTGGTGCTTTTGTCGTGAAATATAATCAGGAAATCCGCGATATTGTTATTAGTGAGTGCAACAATACACATGCGCCAGAAATCATTGCAGATATTATCACAGGAAATGTCGAGCGCGAAGAAACAGATCCATTGCTTGTGCAAATAATACACTCAGAGTTTGATGCGGACGGAATCGACTACTTAATGCGAGATGCCACTTTTTCAGGAACCAGTTTTGGAAGCTTTGAGATAGACCAATTGATACGATGTCTTACGGTGGGTGAGTTTGAAAATAAGAAAATTCTTTGTATAAAACCAAAAGGCATTGCTGCTGCCGATCAATATCTTATCAACAAGTTTTTTTCCTATTCCCAAGTGGTCTTCAACAAGCATATCGTAATATCTGAATGGATGGCGGAGTATGTAATTGACTGGATGCAAAAGCACCACGCCATATTTCCTAATGGGAAAACACTAGAGTCGTGGGCAAAAGGCAGTGGGCAAAGTGAAGAGTACCTTAACTTTACTGATAACATGTTTTGGGCCGCTCTTTCCAGAATTCTATATGACGATCTCAGCGATTTGGTTCCACATCATATAAAGACTTTTTGCACCTATCTGTTACGGCATATGGAACCTGATTTTCTCGATGAGAAGCGAATCATAACTTCTGATGAAGCTGAAGCAAAAAGCTTACTAAAATCTTCTGAGATAGCAAAAAATGAGGATGTACGCTGTCAGCGAATTGCAATATTGTCAAAAAAAGAATGACCAACCAAATGCCAATCGAAGAATTCCGAGCGTTGTTACAAGAAAGAAATTGTAAGCATGAAGAAGCAACCCCGGCGGATATTTCATACCTCCCATCGCCTGAAGCGTCAAGGCTGATGGAGTGTTTCTCTGTTAAAGAAGCCGATGGTTCAATTCATTTGCTTTGTGATGACGATCGTTCTTTAATGCGGCAAATGTACGCATGCACCTTAGTCATTCTTCGAGAATACCAGTTTCCTAAAGATGAAGCATAGGGATATATGAACAAAGATAAGCTTTTATTCAGCTTATAAAGTCGCAGACACACCAGCCTGCTCTTGAGAAATATTAACTAAGCAGCTAATTATGATGTGTGTAGGGATGTATATAAAAAGAGACCGTGTTATATCTATTTCGGTCACTCTTAAAAATACCCAATTCTCCGCTATCATGGGAAATTGAAAGCAAAAAAATATGGCTGAAACAGCCCAAAGCCGCTTCAGCTCTCGATTTTTCCTATTTCCAGCGTGTATCTAAATTGGTCACGCATGACAGAAAAGTCCTGAAACCGGTCGGTTTCAGGACTTTTTTCTAACCTTTTGGCAGTAATTAGAAAGCGCAAAATAACGCTTTCTAACACTTTTCTAACACATTCCGGCAAAAGGCTGTTTTTGGGCACAAAAAGCAATCATAATAGAGAAAGTAACGCTCCCAAGATCAAGATGATCTCGGGAGCGGTTTTTCGTTCAGATGACGGCGGTATATGGCCATAAGACAGGTTCAGTAGAATGCTTCTCTTTCTACTCATCCTACGTTGTGGGACATTTAATGGGAAGTGCCTGCCTACTTGGTCAGAATATTCGGCAGCTGCGCGCGCAGGGCGGCCACGCCCTCGGCAGAGCCGAGGTCATAGCGCTCCACCATGCTCAAAACCGCCTGCAACGAGGTCTTCGGATCGCACCAGAGGTCCGGCTCATAGCCTTTGCCGTCTACATTCTCCATATTGTAGATGAAGTGGAACGACTGACCGAACTGGAAGCCGATGCCGGAGTTTGGAAGCGTCCAGCCTCGCACATTTCCGACCAGCTGCGCGCCTCTCGTCGGGCCGCCGATCACAAGGCAGTTGTCAAGTGTCCTGCAATAGGTCACGATGCTCTCGCCGGCGGAGCCGGACATGCTGTCTGTCAGAAGAAGAATCGGAGTGCTGTTTTCCAGCAGCTTTCCCTGAAACAGCTCATAGTCCTTATCGCCTGTCCGGAAGGCGGCAAATTCTTCACCCAGGTCCGCGTAGGCTTGGGCCTTGTCGAACATAGCGGTGCCCCAGTTGGAGACGATCGTTTTCTGTTCAGGCTCCTCTCCTGCGTAGTTTTTCAGCCATTCTTTGATAAAGTAGTCGGAGCCGCCGCTGTTGGAGCGGGCATCAATGATGATGAGCTTCGCGTTTTTAAGGTCAGAACCGGTGCGGACGAACTCGTCCATTGTCACCTCATAATTCCAGTCAAACCTGCGAATCGTTATCAAGGCAATACCGTTTGATTTCAGATAATGATAATCCGGGACCTGCGAACCGTCTTCCAGATAGGACTGGCTCAGCGACCATGTGACCGAAACCGTTTTGGTCTCAGCACCCTTTGTCAAGGTGATACTGTCTGCCGTATGCGCAGCCGTCGCGGGACAGAACTGACGCAGGGAATAGCACACTCGGCCGCTGCCGTCAAGATACGGCTTCATTTCGACATTCGCGTTGCCGCAGGAGGTATAGTACCACTTCTCGTTTTCCCCCAGCAGATAGTACCCGCTTTCATCCTTGCCAAAGCTTTGACCGCTGTAATAGTAAAGATACTGAACGCTTTTTTCAAAGGCCGGTTCATACCGCCCGGCGATCGAGAAATGTCCGTCCCGAACGAAAAGCAGGTGCGAGTAAATGAGCGAGACGAGCTGGTCCCACTTGATCGTCTGATAGGATGCAAGCTCTGCACGGATGGCATCTTCCGCCTTTTGGAACGCCTCCTCACCGAAATAGTAGTAAGCGCCGTAGGAGTAATGCAGCGCGCGGAAGAACAGGTCCACATCCTCAAGCGCTTCCGCGCGCGTAAGAACCGCCTTGCCGGGATTGTTCAGATTTTTCAGGCTGTCGATCTCTGCCTGCGTGATCTCGACCTCGCCGCGGTGATGCTGTAAATATGCTTCAAAGCCGTCGAACGACTCTTCCCTTGCCATATCGGCGCGGCGCTTCTCGTTCACGTCCTTAAGCAGTTTTTCAAATGCGTTTTGGTAGACCGCTGTGGAACCCTTGCTCAAAACGATGGCAGTATTGCTGTCGGCGTCATAATCGACGGTAAAGCCGAGCGCATCGCCGAGGTCGCGCAGCTTAAAATAGTTGTTTCCCCCGATGTTGTAGACAGAAAGACCGTCCGCAGCCTTTCCGTCGATCAAAACGGACTGCTTGCTGACAACGGCTGTTTTGGACTGATCCCGCCCGCGCGCAAGCTCGCCGCCGACAGGGGTATATTCCTTCCCGGAAACGACCGTGACCGCATTGCTTTGCTCATCGAACGAAACGGAAAAGCGGCTGTCCGTCTTGCTCAGAAGCTGCGCAAGATCGCGCAGCTTGAAATAGTTGCTGCCGTCGATGTTGTATTTGTCACAGTCTGCATCGACGCCGTCGACTGACAGGTTTTGCGGCGAAGCCACCACATTCGCGGCGGAGGCATAAGACACGGCAATGCAAACCAGGAGCAGCGTCAAAATGATGGGCAATAGCTTTTTCATGGATGATTCTCCTCTCCCTTATCACGCTTTCGGTGCGCCGCTTTCAAAGAAGCGTCCCCCGTCAGAGCAATTTTTCACTTTAAGGGTAGCATACTCCATCATATGCTGCAACGCAAATTTTGCATAAAAGCGGTATCGCCCGTCTAAAGGCGACCGATAGCTTCATCCGCGGCCTTTCAGCCGAGCTTCTGCGCAAGGTCCTCGAGCGCGGCGGTCATCGCCTCTTCAAACGAGGGGTGCGGACGCATGGCCAGCAGGAATTGATCGACCGTCATGTGGTTGGCGAGCGCCTGCGAGACGCCGCCGATCATGTCGCTCGCATGCTCGCACATGAGCTGCGCGCCGAGAAGCTCGCGTGTTTCGGCGTGGGCGACGAACTTCATAAAGCAGCGGCCTGGGTCGGCGATGAGCGTCTTGGCGTTGTCGAACATGACGTGTTTGCCGACCTTGACGGGGATGCCCGCCTCCTTGGCCTCGGCCTCGGTGAGGCCGACGACCGCGATCTCCGGACGGCAGTAGATGCAGCTCGGCACGACGGACATGGATGTGTGATTTTCCCTTCCGCAGAGCAGGTCGACGCAGGCGATGCCCTGCGCGGTCGCCACATGGGCGAGCTGAATTTTGGCCGAGACGTCGCCGATGGCGTAGATGTGGGGGATGCTCGTCTCGTAGCGCTCGTTCACGGCGATGCTGCGGCGGTTCATCTCGACAGAAATACCATCCGCGAACAGGCCGTCGCAGTACGGGCGGCGGCCGATGGCGCAGAGCACGGCCTCGCCGGAGACGGTCTCGCTCTTTTCCTTGCAGGTGAAGTTGACGGCGATATCCTCACCCGTCCTCTCGACGCTCTGGACCATCGCGTTCGTGAAGACCTTCACGCCCTGCTTTTTGAGGATGAGCGCGAGGCTCTGGCCGAGCTCCTTGTCCATGTTGGGCAGCAGGCGGTCCATGCCTTCGATGACGGTCACTTCACAGCCGAGGTCTGCGTAAAACGTCGCAAACTCGATGCCGATGACGCCGCCGCCGATGATGACGATGGAGCGGTACAGGTGGTCGCACCCCTCAAGCAGCTCGTCGGAGGTCATCGCGAACTCAAGTCCGGGAATCGGCGGGCGGGACGGGACGGAGCCGGTGGCGATGAGGATATCGTCGCAGGTGTAGTCGTTGGCACCGCCCTCGGCATCCGTCACGCGGACAGCGCTGGGTGCGGTGATGAGCGCCGTGCCGCGCAGAAAGTCGATCTTTGCGGTCTTGAAAAGCGATTCAATGCCGGAGGACAGCTTTTGCGAAATTTCGCGCTTGTAGGCAAAAATCTCCGTCATGTCGGCGCGGATATCGTCGGTGTGGATGCCGGCGTGTGCGCCGTGCTTGGCGTCGTGGAAGATCTGAGAAGAGTGCAGCAGCGTTTTCGTCGGGATGCAGCCGCGATTTAAGCAGGTGCCGCCCGCTTCGCGCTTCTCGACGACGGCAACCTTCTTGCCGAGCTTGGCCGCATGGAGCGCGGCTTCGTAGCCGCCGGGGCCCGCGCCGATGACGATGAGTTCATAATGAGCCATAACAGTTCGTTCCTTTTTGAGAGCAATGCCGCCGACTTTTCGGCGGCATTGCGTGATGTTAAGATATGCGCTGCCTTCGTCAGGCAAACTGATAACGTAAAACCATGTTGCGCGCCGCGCCGACCTCGTCGAGACGGCGGACGGGCGTGGAGTGGGGAGCGGTGTGGAGCGTCTCGGGATCGGAGTGCGCGAGTTCAAAGAGCTTGCAGTAGATGCCGCAGACCTCGTCCATGGTCTCCTTGCTCTCGGTCTCGCAGGGCTCGATCATGAGCGCCTCATGGACGATGAGCGGGAAGTACATCGTGGGCGGGTGCAGGCCAAAGTCGAGCATGCCCTTGGCAAGGTCGAGCGCGGAGACGCCCGTCTCCTTGTGGAGATCGACAAGCGACATGACGAACTCGTGCATGCAGATCTCGTCATAGGCCATGGTGAAGGTATCCTTGAGCCTGACGCGCATGTAGTTCGCGTTCAGCACGGCGTTCATCGCCGCCTCGCGGATGCCGGACTTGCCGAGCGTGAGCACGTAGGTCAGCGCGCGCACGACGACGTCGAAGTTGCCGTAGAACATCTTCACGCGGCCGATGGACTTTTCAGGGTATGCAAAGCCGTACTTGCCGTCCTTTTTGACGACCAGCGGGCCGGGCATGTACTTTTTGAGGAATTCCTTGCAGCCGACCGCGCCTGCGCCGGGGCCGCCGCCGCCGTGCGGTGTGGCGAACGTCTTATGCAGGTTACTGTGGATGCAGTCAAAGCCCATGTCACCGGGACGGACGACGCCCATGACGGCGTTGAGGTTCGCGCCGTCGTAATAGCACAGGCCGCCCGCATCGTGAATGATTTTCGTGATTTCGAGAATGTTCTTGTCGAAAATACCGACGGTGTTCGGGTTCGTCAGCATCAATCCCGCGGTGTCGGGGCCGACGGCGGCGCGCAGCGCGTCGAGGGCGACGCAGCCGTCCACGCCGGACGGGATGTTGATGACCTGGAAGCCGCACATCGCGGCGGTTGCTGGATTTGTGCCGTGGGCGGAGTCGGGCACGATGATCTTCGTGCGGTTAAAATCGCCGCGGTCGGTGTGATAGGCCTTGATGAGCAGAACGCCGGTGAACTCACCGTGCGCGCCCGCCGCGGGCTGGAACGTGACAGCGTCCATGCCGAAGACCTCGCCAAGCTCAGAGCCTAACGTGTGCAGCGCCTCGAGCGCGCCCTGCGCGGTCTCGATGGGCTGGAGCGGGTGGAGCTGGGTGAAGCCCGGCAGCGCCGCCATGTCCTCGTCGATCTTGGGGTTGTACTTCATCGTGCACGAGCCGAGAGGATAGAAGCCGTCGTTCACGCCATGGATGCGCTTGCAGAGGGCGGTGTAGTGGCGGGTGAGCTCGTTTTCACTCACGTGGGGCAGGTGCAGCGCCTCGCTGCGCTCTTCGGGGAGCTGATATTCGGGGACGTCACACTCCGGCATGAGGGTCATGCCGCGGCCTTCGACGCCAAGTTCAAAAATGAGCTTCATTTACAGCACCTCCTTCACGATGGCGACAGCTTTGTCGAGCTGCGACTTGGAGACGAGCTCCGTCACGCACCAGAGAATGCCGCCCTCGACCTCCGCGCCGCCGAGGATGCCCTCTGCTTCGAGCGCGTCGAGGATCTTCCTGCGGCAGTTGGGGCATTCGACCTCGGTGACGAACTCGTGGAAGAATTCACCCTTGTACTTCAAGGTGCAGCCGATCTTTTCAAGTTCAGAGGCGAAATAGTGCGCCTTCGAGGTGCAGAGCCGCGCGCACTGCTTCATGCCCTTTTCGCCCATCGCGGCCATGTAGACGCCGGCGGCGAAGGCGCATAGCGCCTGGTTGGAGCAGATGTTGGAGCTGGCCTTTTCGCGGCGGATGTGCTGCTCACGCGCGGACAGCGTCAGCACGTAGCCAACCTCGCCGTCCACATCCTTCGTCTGGCCGACGATACGGCCGGGGAGCTTTCTCGTCATGGCGGATGTCGTGGCCATGAAGCCGAGGAACGGGCCGCCGAACGCCGTGTCGAGGCCGAGGGGCTGACCGTCGCCGACGGCGACATCCGCGCCCATCGCGCGCGGCGTGGGCAGAATGGCGCAGGCGATGGGGTTCACGCCCATGACGAACTTGGCACCCGCGGCGTGGACGATCTCACCGGCCGCCTTCGCGTCTTCGATCTGGCCGAAGTAGTTCGGCTGCTGGAGGTAGAAGCACGCGGCGTCATCGCCGAGCGCTTCCTTGAGCGCGTCGAGATCAGTTCTGCCGTCCTTTGCGGGGACGACAAAAAGCTCGGTATTCGAGGCGAAGCAGTAGGTCTTCATGACCTCGATGACCTGCGGATGGGCGCAGGCGGAGACATAGGCCTTCGTGCGCTTGCGGTCCTTGCACATGGGGATCGTCTCGGCTGCGGCGGTCGCGCCGTCGTAGTGCGAGGCGTTGGAAACGTCCATGCCGGTCAGCTCGCAGATCATCGTTTGGAATTCAAACGTGCCCTGCAGCACACCCTGGCTGATCTCCGCCTGATAGGGGGTGTAGCAGGTGACAAGCTCTTCGCGGGAGGTGACGGATTTGACGACCGACGGGATGAAGTGGCGGTAGGCACCCGCGCCGCGAAGAACGGTCTTGAAGACCTTGTTCTTTTCGGCCATGGCGGTGACGGCCTCGCGCACCTCAAGCTCGCTTAAGCCCTCGGGGATGTTCAGCCCGCCGCTCCGCAGGAGCATTTCCTGCGGGACGGCCTTGTACAGCCCTTCCAGGCTGTCGACCCCGATGGCGGCGAGCATTTCTTCCCGTTCCGCAGCCGTGGTGGGAACGTAAGAGCCCATGTTAGCCCTCCTGCGCGCAATGCGCTTCGTAAGCGGCGGCATCAAGCAGCGCCTCGGTGTCGGTCACGGGGGAGACCTTGATGATCCATGCGCCGTAGGGGTCGGAGTTCAGCGTCTCGGGCGCGTCGGCGAGCGCTTCGTTGACCTCGCAGATCGTGCCGCTGACGGGACAGATCACGTCGGAGACCGCCTTGACGGACTCGACATCGCCGAAGCTCTCACCGGCGGTGACGCTGTCGCCCTCGGCGGGCAGGTTGATAAAGACCACATCGCCCAGCGCATCCTGGGCAAAATCAGAAATGCCGATCACGGCGACGTCGCCGTCCATCTTGACCCACTCGTGGGACTTGGAATACTTCAGCTCAGCAGGGATGTTCATGGTAATTTCCTCCTCAAAATCGTTCTCAGTGAATGTTGTTTGTGATTGACGGTCCAATGGATTCCGAATGTCCGGTCAAAAATCTCTATTTCAGCGTTCGAGCTTGTAGAACGGCATTGGCACGATCTCGAGCTCGACCATGCGGCCGCGCACGTCGGCGTTGAGGTGCTTGCCGATCTCAATATCTTGGGCGGGGATATAGCCCATCGCGACGCCGCAGCCGATATAGGGCGCGAACGTGCCGGAGGATGCCCAGCCGATCTTTTCTCCGTCCATCGTGTAGAGGTCGCAGTGCTCGCGCACGATGCCGCGGCCGACGACCTTCATGCCGATGCGCTTCATTTTCGGCGCGCCGAGCGCGACAAGCGCGTCGCGGCCGATGAAGTCCTTGCCCGTGAGCTTGCACGGAAGGCCCGCCATCTTCGGCGTGATCTCGTCGTTCATCTCGTGGCCGTAGAGCGGCATCGAAGCCTCTAAGCGCAGCGTGTCGCGCGCGCCGAGGCCGCAGGGGATCAACCCCTCGGGCTCGCCCGCCTTCAGAAGCGCTTTCCACAGGTCGACGGTGTCCTCGGCCTTGCAGTAGATCTCAAAGCCGTATTCACCGGTGTAGCCCGTCTGGGAGACGAGGGCGCGGATCGTGCGCTCGCCGAGGTTCAGGGGCACGTCTTCGGTGAAGGTGTAGTACTTGGCGGGGATGTACTGCTCGTCGCAGAGCTTTTTGAGAATGTCGCCGGACTTGGGGCCTTGCAGGGCGATCTGGCCCCAGTCGTTGCCCTCGTCGCGGTAGTCGACGTCGCCGGAGAGATGGCTCTCGACCCAGGCGGCGTCCTTTTCGCGGTTGCCCGCGTTGACGACGAGCCAGTAATTGTCCGCTGCGCAGCGGTAGACGATGAAGTCGTCGATGATGCCGCCATTGTCGTTGCAGAACATCGAGTACTTGATCTCGCCGTCTTTCATGTTCGAAATGTCGGCGGTGATGATCTTCTGCACGTTGGCGACGGCGTCGGGGCCCTTGAGGCGAAGCTCGCCCATGTGGGAAACGTCGAACAGACCGGCCTTTTCACGAACGGCCATGTGCTCGGCAATCACGCCGGTGGGATACTGCACGGGCATCAGGAAGCCGCCGAATTCGACGATCTTGCCGCCCATGTCCACATGCGTTTGGTAAAGTGGGGTCTTCTTTTCCATAGTGCGCATCCTCCGAAAACAATAATTTTAATGAATATTATAAAAATTATTAAAATTAAGCATCAAAAAAGAGACACAAAACTCCCTTTTGAGCTTTGTGCCTCCGTTGATCACCTGAGAGATTCCCCGCCCGAGTCATCGCGGCAGGTTGCACCTTCGGCGTGCGTAAACGCACTTTTCGGAGCGTCGTCCGAGTTCGGCCCTTTTGCCTGAGAGCTTCTGCGTTCCCCTTCGGCGCCGCGGCAGAATATTCCGCGGTCTCTCCCGAACTCATCATCCGATCGGTTGATTCACTTTGCTTTTTAAAGCTAACATAAGAATGGTCCTTTGTCAAGAAAGAAAAAATAATATTTTGTTAAAATATTTTAAATGGAAATTCGGCAAACCAAAAACTGCCGAAACGGGTCAAAATTTGAAAGCATCCCGTTGTTATGACTGCGTTGCCGGCCAGGTTCCATTTCGCTTCGGCATAGCTTTATTTGTATTTCGCATTTGCATTTTGCCTAAAGCGGCGGCGGAGAAGTGATGGGGCGTCTATTTTCTTCGACGAAATCCGTCCTGCGCGGACAAAATTGTATTGACAACGGCGTAGGATGGGTCTATTGTACACACATCATTCGTCAAATGCTTTGAGCAGGACACGACTTCCCCGGATCACCGCTTTCAGAGAGCCGTTGGTGGTGCAAAACGGCAGCAAGGAACGGGCAGGCCATCCCCTGTGAGCAGCCGCGGTGAAAGGCGCAAACGCCGAGTAATCGCAGCCGGTCCCCCACCGTTAACAGGGTGCGCTCTCCGATCCATTCGGGCAGCGGTCGAGCGGCCGGTTTTCCGGCAAGCAAAGTGGTAACGCGGAAGTTGAGATCTGCGGCGGATATCGCCGCGATATTGGCCTTCGTCTTTGCGTTGGGTTTTCGTTGTGGAAAACCCGCGGCAGAGGCGGGGCTTTTCTTTTTGCTCCCGGCATTGACGAAGAACACAGCTTTTTAGGAAAGAAAGGGAAATCACATGAACACACTCGTCATCGTGCTGATCGCGGCGGTCGTCCTCGTCGCCGCCT
>ERZ780168.4069-NODE-4069-length-10520-cov-4.430387_pt1 | contig 10520 bp, 11 predicted proteins | sample MGYA00510981_ERZ780168 | MGnify/ENA primary metagenome ERZ780168 (study PRJEB29588, sample SAMEA2158769) | human gut metagenome | biome: human gut; feature: human-associated habitat; material: faeces | place: Denmark | collected 2008/2010 ...
TGGAGCTTGGCATGATCCGTTGTCTGGATGAGATCGCGGAGCAGGTGCGCCGGAGTCTGAATCTGTCTCTTACCGGTGCGCAGATTGAAAATGTCCTGCGCGGCAGCCCGGACAGTAACTTGCGCCCTCTTTTTTTAATTTTAATAATCACTTCTTTCAAGTACTTCTTTTTGAAGTGTCGGAGACATTCTGACAAAGAAATCGCTGTAACCGCCGATCCGAACAATCAGATTTTCGTGGTTTTCCGGATGAATCATGGCGTCCTCCAGCTCTTCTCTGCTTACACAGTTGATCTGCAGCTCAACACCGCCGCTGGCAAAAAAGCCTTTTATCAGCGCCAGCGTATTGTTCTGGTTTTCTTCCTGGAAATATTTTGATGAGAGCTTCAGATTTAATGCAACACCGCCGATAAAGTCCTTCGGCTGCCAGGATGCGGCAGAGCGGAGCATTGCGGTCGGAGAAACCTTATCTCTGCCCTGCATGGGGCCGGAGCTGTCTGAAAGGGGCTGCCCGTTGGTTCGGCCATCTGGCGTTGCCGGTGTGTTTTCTCCGTAGAGTATATGATAAAAGAATGAGAATACGCCGGGGATGACGGTGTCGCCATGAAAGGAAAGCTCCTGGCTGCAGGCTTCGCGCATACAATCGGCCAGTCTGACGGCAATGGCGTCAACTTCTTCCACATCGTTTCCGTAGTGCGGAACGCTGTACATGATTTCCCGGCGCAGCGCTTCATATCCTGTGAAATTCTGTTTTACTGCATTGCGGTATTCCTGCAGAGAAACGGTTTTCTGTTCAAATACGAGCTGACGAATTGCGGCCAGCGAATCGACCGCATTTGCAAAACCAAGCGTGTTTGGCATGGTCGTGTTGTAGATTGCACCGCCGTTTCCAACGGGTTTTCCGCGTTTGATGCAATCATCGATCAGGCAGGAGTGGCGCATTGCTTCTGAGGCATTGCGCGAACGCTCAAGTTTCAGCTGATTGATTCGGTGATTTTCCTTTTCAAATGCCCGGGTGACGTGTTTAAAATATGCTGTTTCCAACGCTTCATAGCTGCAGTATTCGCCCTGTTCAAATACCTCCAGCAAAAGCTGCGCCAGATTATGATAGGGAGAGGTGTTCCAGATATTCGATTTCCCTATGATGGAAAGCTCTACACACGTGGAATTGATGTAAGCATGGGCATCTTTTGAATCAAAACCCTTTTCAATCAGAGTCTGGACGATCAGCTTATCATTCCAGAACATCGGAAACGTTTTGCCACGGCCGAGAATTTCAAGAGAATACTCCAGAATCTCGTCGCTGGTCTGATCTGTGATGCAAAGCCCAACGTTTGGATCCGGCATGGAAATATGATCGGAGGCCGTCAGAAATGCCCATGTCAGCTCATTTTCTATCGCGTTTCCATCTGCATCCGTTCCACCCAGCATGAGACCGACGGCAGTGTTTGAGTAAATATACGTGGCATAGAGCAGACAGAAATTATCGATCAGCTCCTGTGCAAACGCGGGGGTAATCGCGCCGGATTGAATGTCCTTTCGATAATATGGCAGTAAAAACTGATCCGGTCTTCCCAGCGAATACAGCCCACGCAGCGTAAATGTGTAAAAATGGATACTTTGCAGTGCCTGCCAGAATGATTCTGCCGGATATTCCGGTACATGTGCGAGATTGTCTGCCATCGTCAGAAGCTCCGATTTTCTTCTGCTTGCTTCCGGTGAACAGCGGTCATTTTCAAGTGCTTCTGCCATATGTCTGAGTTCGGCTTCGTAGCGATGCGCATACGCGACCAATGCCTCAAGCTCCATAATACTGGCATCGAAAAACTCTTCCCGCTCAAGATTGTCCTGGAGAGTTTGCGCGGTATGAAAGTCCAGCTTCGCTTTTTCTGCTTTGATCTCGTTAATCAGACCGCGCACGCCCACCTTCAGAAGCTTTTCGTAATTCAGCGCGGTATGATCGCTTCTGCCGTCATCATTGATGGAGGGGGACATTTGGTAGGCTTCCCAAAGAGCGTCAAAATGCGCTTTGTCGTCCAGCCAGCCGCTGAAATCCGGCTGCCCGACAATCAGCTCCTGATTGGAAAAAACACATTTTGACCGGGAAAGCTCTTCAACCTCCGCGTATGAGCGCCGCATGAGCGTTGTCAATGCTTCCTCTCTGGATTTCAGATACCCTTCCATCCAATAGGAAGTGATAGGATGGTTGCCATATGAGTGAGGCATGTAGATGTTCTGACCGACCACGGAATTCCTGTATGCGCTGCGAAGTCTGATTATTCTGTCCGTTATTTTTTCAGTTTTCATATTCGTTCCTCTTGTATTATAGAGTAGTAGTTATTAGAGCCCCTCTCCAAGGGCTGTGCTACACTGTAAGGGATGCTGTGGATTGGTTGCATCATCCTAAGCAGCTTCCTGCTCAGTCAGCTCTGAAACGTCTGGACGTCCGCAAATCAGGTCATCTTCATAAATGATTACCGGTTCACGGGCAATCATATCTGCCTCGGCCAATACTCTCCGCATGAGGGTCGTGGGAGCGTCGCTGTGCGCAAGCCAGCCCTCATAAAAATGCATGAGCTGTCTGTTATCCCAGCCATATCGGCCGTCTTCACGTCTGGCCCTGCGAAGATCCATATCATGAGTTTCCACAGCTTTTCTGGCTTCGGCTCTCAGCTTTTGAACTCTTTCGGTCGGTTTATACTTTTCCATCTGTATTCTCTTCTGGCAGCGTTAATCATCCGGAAATTCAGAAAGATATCCGGGCGAAAGTGACTTTTTTATGCGTGCATGACAGGACACTCTGTAAATGATTGAATCCTCCGAATCCATTCGTGTGCTTTTTCCCCGTTCACAAACTCTTTTTCTGTAAATCCGTTTTGCATTCCGAGCTGAGCTCTTTTTTCCAGCCCGAGCGGATGATATGGCTCGACGTCAATCCGAATGATTGACGTCAGCTCATTGGCTAGTCTACCTATTTTTTCAAAATGATCTTCACGATCATTATAACCCGGAATCAGAGGGCAGCGAAGGACAATGGGCTTGCCCATTGTATGCAGCATTCTTAAATTTGCTTCAATCAACAGATTATCAACACCGGTATATTCGAGATGCTTTTCAGAGTCAGACTCTTTCCAATCAAAAAGAAAGATGTCCGTGTATTCTGCAGCGGCAATCAGATTTTCTGCTTTTGTATATCCGCATGTTTCTATACACGTTCCGATGCCGTGCTGTCTTGCACGCTGCAAAAGACCGATCAGAAATGCACTTTGAAAAAAAGGCTCGCCGCCGGAAACAGTCATGCCGCCGCCTGAATTATCATAAAAAGCCCGATCCTTCAGTACCTCAGTCATGACGGCATCCGGCGTCATATACTTACCGGAGATCTCAAGTGCGCCGAAGCAGACGGACGTACATTGTCCGCAGGCATCACAGCGGCTTCTTTCAATGCTGTGGCGATGCAGGGCGCCGGAAAAGCTGTGACACTTATTCGGACATACTGCTTCACATTTCCGGCATCCGATACATTTGTTCTCACTGAACATCAGCTGCGGCTGTGCCGCATTTGACTCCGGATTATGACACCACAGACAGCGCAGCGGGCAGCCTTTCAGAAAGACTGTTGTTCGAATCCCCGGACCGTCGTTAACGGAGAATCTTTGAATGTTGAAAATAATACCCTCTGCTTTATCCATAAGTGCTCCAGTCTATATTTGTATAAGCTGAAAATCTGCCGTCCATAAATGTACGTCAGGTCTCCTGTTATTCGCCGAATACTTCTTTTACCGCGTCTAGGAACCCGTATTCGTAGACGTCATCCGGTTCAAGATAACTGTTTTCGGTCCATTCATTTCAGCTGTTGATAGTAATCAGCGGCGGCTGCTCCGGGTGCTGGTCTGCATACTCTTTTGCAAGATACAGCCCCTTTTTGAAATTTTCGGGTGTGCAGTCTTTCATAACGGGGCCGACTTCCGACAAAAATCTGGGATTGTTATCCCAACCGATCGAAACGTGGCTGAAGAAAGGCATGGAGTATGTATGATTGATGCGGCTCCACTCTTTCTTCACGTCTTCCAACACGCTGATATAATCCTTGGATACATCGGCAAAATGGCAGAATTGATAATGCGTCAGACTGTCAACACCAATCGAGCGGATTGTGCCTGCCGGAGTAATGCTGGAATCGTCGAAGCCGCTGACATTCAGCAGATCTTCGCCCCACAGTGCCATCTGCAGGTGAAGATCCGGAAACCCTGCAGCTTTCACTTTCCTGCGGAATTCCTGAATTGCATCGGCAGTGTTTGCAGCACCGCCAAGGCCTTTTATCAGATTGCCGATATCGTAGAACATAAATACCGGGCAGTCATTGATTTTATAATAATTCTCCTTTGTGAAATACCGTTCAACAACACGGTCTTCAATGGTGTTGAGAATTTCTCTGTTTACTGCGCCGTTCCAGATGACAGTGCGCCCAATTTCGGAGTCTCCGGAAAGACGCTTATCCCAGGTGCAGTTTGCATTGTGGTTCGCCCACATGAGACAGGAAAATACCGTATAATGGAAAACATGTCAAAATATGATATACTATCCACATGGATAAGCAAATGAGTCTGTCCGCGTTCAGCGACGAGCTTGCACAGGTGCGGACGAAGAAAAAAGAATTTCTCACACAGATGGATCGCATCATTCCGTGGGGAGAGTGGATCGCACTCATTCGGCCGTGTTATTACAAAGGAGAACGCGGCAACAAGCCCTACGATCTGGAACGAATGCTTCGAATCTACATGATTCAGAATCTGTACAATCTTTCTGATATGGCCACTGTTGCGGAAGTAATTGACGGCCGTGCCTTTTCAGACTTCTGCGGCGTTGAGTCCAGCGATCAGGTGCCGGACGGAGATACGCTGGGGCGATTCCGGAATCTGCTGATTCAGAATGATCTGCAACAGCGCCTGTTTGCCCAGGTTGTAGCTCTGCTGACGGAACGCAACCTGATTCTCAAGAAGGGCACGATTGTCGACTCAACCTTCATCGAAGCACCATCTTCTACCAAAAACAAGGACAAGAAGCGCGACCCGGAGGCGCATTCTGCTAAAAAGGGCAACACATGGCACTTCGGGTATAAGGCCCATGTGGGAGTTGACCACGAAACTGGCATTGTGCACGCATTGGAAGTGACATCCGCCAACAAACACGATGTCTGCATGACAGCAAAACTTCTGACCGGAGAGGAGCAGGTTGTCTACGGAGACAGCGGCTATCTCGGAGCAGAGAAACGCCCCGAGGCCATTACCCGTAATAAGGTTGGAAAGCGAATTCGTTACAAAATCAATCGTCGTCCATCTCAGAGCAAGCACAACACCAATCGATCCAGAGCACAGATCAAGCGCAGAGAGCGCGAGAAATCTTCCGTCCGAGCCAAAGTGGAACATGTCTTTGCTGTTGTAAAACAGCAGCTGCGCTTCCGAAAAACACGATACCGGGGTCTGCGAAAACAGACCGCAAAATTGAACATGTTATTCGCACTTGCGAATCTGATTCTGGCTGACAGGCCCTGCCTGGCAGCTTGAGTCAGTGCGCATATGTGGACATTTGAGAGAGTTATTCCGATCATTTTTTATGGTCGGGATTTCTTTTTGTACGAAAAAGGTCATTTGTGCGGTGTTGCCCTAGAATTGCATCAGACTGCAACGTATCGTAAAGAATACGGCTGTTTGGCCGTTGAAACCTGGTAACTCGATTTTACGATTTGACGTTGGGTTAGTCCCTTTTTATAGGATCAGCAGTCACCCGATACGATTCCGCCCTCATACGAAACTGTGTACCGACCGTTCCCGGTAATACCTTCAAATTTTACGATGCCGCCCATGCCAGAGCATTCATAGACAAAGATGGAGTCATCTGTTGCTGCACTGATTCCCTGAATATATCCCTTTTCAAAACCAAGATCTTGGAATCCTTTTCTCGCAGAAAGAGTATTAATTACTTCGTCCTTTTCGGTATCGATTACAGAAATTGAGTCATCTAAATCGTTTGATGCTACAACGTAGCGCTCATCCTTGGTCATGGTTAGCCCACAAGTGCCGGCGCCAGTAGTAATACATCTCAGAAGTTTTCTGTTTTCAATGTCAATTACCGCTACATACGCAAGCCCAGTTACGCGATGGCATGCAGTATATGCTTTTTTCTTGTCAGCCGTAATGACAAATCGTCACCAGCATAGAATTCAGGCTGTGCCGGCATAAACAACTCCCAAGCGTAGTCATTTGAAATATCAATAGTAAAGAGTTTGCTGCTGTGCCAACCAGCTGCAAGATATTTTGAATTGCCCAGAAGGAAGTTTCCCTTTCCTCCAATTTCGACTCGTGGCTGTTTTTGAGCTTCTTCGTGAAGGATATCTAAACGCTTATAAATGTGTACCTTTTCCATATCTTCGATGTCTTTGATTACTAAAACACCACCCCGAATGTCATGGACAAGCATCGTATTGCCGTCTGGCAAACTATTTGTAGCATAAACGGGACCGGTCTCCAAAACTTTACATACAGTTAGCGAATTCTGATCAATGACATACAGTCCATCTAAGCAGGCAACGTAAAGATATCGATTATTGCAGGTTGTTGCATGACAATCAGGTGTATCTCCGACCGGGATTTCCTTAACGAACTTCAATGTTTGAATATCATAGACACAAATGCTGTTCTTGCCATGCGCAAATTCATATTGTTCCTTTGTTGAATTAACTCTGTTGGGACGAAGGGGTTCAAAGTGGTTCATGAATATTTCCTCTCATTATCTTTATCGCAAATTGCAAGTGCAAGTTGGACACCTGCACAGTAGAAATTCGTTCATCAGAGCATCGGACATGGTGGGAGCCTTTGGCTTCCATCGTGGACGATGCTGTCGCAGCCGGAGGCTGCGTAAACAGAGTCGAGGAACTGTTCAAACAGTTCTTCCGGGGTTCGGTAGCCCAGCTTCTTGCGAGGGCGTCCGTTCAGCTCGTCAGCGGCAGATAAGATATACTCCGGAGAGAAGGATCCAATGGATACGCCCTTGGGCACGAAGACCCGGAACAGCCCGTGGTGGCGTTCGTTTTGAGGACGTTCCCAGGATGTGTAGGGATGGGCAAAGTAGACCTGACTGTCCCAGTCCTCAATCTGGGCGAAGCCGGAGAACTCCGGGCCGTTGTCCACGGTAATGGTCTTAAAGACCTGCAAGAACTTGTTTCCAAACTCTTCCTTGAACAGCTGCATGGCACTCAGAACGGAGTCCGCGTCCCTGCCGGGAATCTGGAGGGCGATGTAGTTTTCCGTTTTCTTCTCCAACAGGGAGAGGATAACGGCCTGCTTGCCAGCCTTCCTGCCCACCACAGTGTCGCCTTCCCAATGGCCTTCCTCGATGCGCAGAGCCGCGATCTCAGGCCGCTCATCGATGTCCTTGCCATAGTGTTTCTTGTGTTCGCGAGGCTTGGAATCCTTGTGCCGCTTGCGTTTCAGGGCCTCCGGCAGCTCCGCCACAGACAAGTCGAGATTGCCGGCCCATACCTCGTTATACAGGGTGTGCGTGCATACCATCTCGTCCGCCGGGAACAGCCTGTGCAGGCGGGCATAACCGACGCAGGCGTCCAGAGACCACTTTCGGAAATACTCCGGTCTCCCCATAAAATATGTGTTTCCTTCTCCGCCAAACCAACTCAAAATGGTATTGAACAAGCCTCCATAGGGAGAGAAGAAAAGCTGCATCATGCCAACCAGAACAACCGTTGAAATAAAATATGGCATATATGTTACCGCCTGAACAAATTTCTTTATACCATGATTCTTAATATTGTTCATCAGCAGTGCCAGAATAATCGGGAACGGGAACGAGGCCAACAGAGTATAAAAGCTTAAAATCAGGGTATTCTTTAGAATCTCACCAAAACGCGGCGAGTTAAAGAATCGAGTTAAAGAATTTAATAAACCATTTTAATCCTACCCAGTCACTGCCAAGTATGCCTTTTGCCAAGCGGAAGTTTTCGAAAGAAATCACAACGCCGTACATGGGGGCATACCAAAACATCACCGCATATATCAAAGTAGGAACCAAAAACAGGTACAGCACCCAGTTCCTCTTCATCAATTTGTTTCTCTGTGCTCTATCACGTAACCTTTGCATTTTCCGCGATTCTGCCGAGAATCCTTTCCTAGTTTGTCCTCTCTTTCATATTCGTAAAACAATTATATATGGATATTTGGGGGGTGTAAATGATGAAGATTTGAACAGAAAACAGTCAAACATGATGTATTTTCGTCATTTTTCTGTTAGGAAATACTGGCGTGCTGGTAATGTTGCCCACAGTATTTTCCCTTTATTCTCAAGTGTTTTTTTGATATTTGTCAAATATTCAATCATTATTTCGTCATTTTATCCAAATCCAGGAGAAAAGGCTGTTCGCTATGATAGGCCCATATTCCAACGCTTGCTTCCAACGTCACTTTTATTACTAATTCGGGTCTACTGAATGGCTGGAACATCTGGAAATCTCGGAAAAATGACCAGTTCGCCGAGGTCAAAATCGTAGTCCAGAGCCCAACCGCATTCAGGCGCAAAAAGGAGACGCAGTTTGCACTCCATATTTGCGGCAAAGAAGCCCATCGCAATTGAGGTCATGGAAGTATCGGGCAACCGAGTCATGACCCGGTCCAAGCTATATCGGCGCTTGACGACACCAAATGTTCCCTCAATCACGACGCGGTCGCAGCCATCCTGGTAGATCTGTTTGCTTTCCGCCTGCTTCTCCTCTGCCGACTTCCGTCCCAGCCTGGGACCTGAACCAGCGAGGTGCACCAAAGCCGATTTTCTCTGCCGGGATAAGCCCGGTCTGCCAGAATCGTCTTTGGGTAGAAGCCAAAGGTCTCTTTGTATTCCTCAACGACCTGCTTCAGACTTCTGCTCTCAGAGTAGTTGTTCCAGTCAGCCTTCATCAGGAAAGCGTAACCACTCACAAGACCTACTATGACCTTGGCACCAAACTCAGTTGGACATCCCGCTTTACCTCGCACAATAGGACGAACATGCGGCTGATCGATGCTGACGATGCGGTCTTCAATCTGATGACTCTTCCGCACATACATGTCCCACTGTTGGCGGCAGAGTTCCTGGATCACCAACAGCTTCCTGTATAGGTCATTCCCCAGCAGCGATAAGGACACGCCGTGGGCCACCATCTTCTCGATGTAGCCGATATCTCGCTGGATATATTGCAAATTCCCACGGAGCACCATCCGCGTTTCTCGTACAGTATGGGTACGCTTCTTGATGTATGCCAAATATCTTTTCCGAGCCTGTCAATCATTTTCTCTACCAGCTCCCGGGCGTGGTTCAGCAGCCCGGCGTCCGTCGGATAATGGATATCTGCCGGACAGCAGGTCGCGTCAAGAATCAGTGTTCCACGGTTCTCAGATTTTTCTGTCGGCTGTGCTGAGAGAGGGTCCTCACTGTCTTCCTGATTTACGGAATCATCTTCCTCGGGATTATCCGTGCTGGCAACTGCTTCTGGCGCAAAAACCAGATCGTTGATCGTTGAATCATCTCAGGAGAAATACGCTTCCTGAAATGTGTCATCATGGATGCGTCGAAAGGCGATTCCATGGTGTAGCACTCAAATCCGCAGAAGTACTGCAGATAGGGGTTCTCCTGGATATTTCGTCTGGTCTGTTCATCTGTGTAGCCTTCCTCGGCCTGGATGTACAGTGTCCCGAAGGCCAGACGAGATGGAATGGCCACTTGGCCCTCACTGCTTTTGAAATGTTCCTGATACTCCCGGTCAATCTCTTCCCAAGGGAACTTCTTGCTGAGGATTACCCACCGGTTATCCTCACGCAATGTGACCCCAAAGGGCATCTCCATCTTAAGCTGGTCATAAACTTCGTGCCGATACATCTTCATCACCTGCAAACTTTTTCTTTAGAACTCCTGAATCCTTTTGCAGATATTATACCATATTACCCTTGTTTTTCCCAGTGTTTTCAATGTTTCCGAGATTTTTTGCGCCGTTCAGTAAGCACTACTTAATCTCTTTGCCACCGAGAACTAAGTCGGAATGTGATGGCTGTCCGGCTTAATTGGGGTTTGATTTTTTAGCAAGGTTGGTACAAAAATTTACATGAAAGACCGCCGTAAATTCCATTTACATTTTCCGTGCACCATGATACTTTTAAAAAAACTCAGAAAGTTGAGCAAAATGCGGCAGAGAGCGTTACAGGACTTAACTGCCTGAGATAGATGAGGAAAAATATGTTTAGGAGGAGTTTTTATGCACGAAGAAAAGATTGCACTGGTCCGTCGGCAAATTGAAGCCTTGGCAGCAGCTGTGGCGTCACGCAATATCCGCCATGTGTGGGTTGTGGCTTGCGGTGGTTCGCTGGCTACCTTAGATCCTTTCCGATATATTTTGACTGCGGAAACGGATAAGGTTTCCGCTGCGGCGGTGAATGCGGCAGAGTTTGCCGCAGAGCTGCCCAAGGGACTGGGAGAGGATTG
>ERZ780168.4074-NODE-4074-length-10503-cov-5.766271_pt1 | contig 10503 bp, 11 predicted proteins | sample MGYA00510981_ERZ780168 | MGnify/ENA primary metagenome ERZ780168 (study PRJEB29588, sample SAMEA2158769) | human gut metagenome | biome: human gut; feature: human-associated habitat; material: faeces | place: Denmark | collected 2008/2010 ...
TCTTCCCGGCAGAGGCAAACACCCAGCCGTAGAAATTGCTGCTGAGATCGACCGTCGCCTCCACGCTGAAATGATTATCATCCACGACCTGCGTCGCAACATCCTCCCCGAAGCGGTCGATGATGCTATTCATGAGGAGGTTTTCGCAGAGCAGCCTGACCTTGCATTCTTCGCCGTTGAGCATGGAGAACTCCTGCGTAAAATACGCTGACACGTCAAAATCCTTCGGCTTCTGTACCGCTACTTCCTGCGTGATTCGCAACCCGTCAATGCGGTCTACACGGAACTTCGCAATCTGCTGCCTGTGTTCGTGGAAACCTACGAGGTAGTAAATGTCGTTGTTCCAGAGCAGGGCATACGGGGAAACGAAGTAGATCTGTCCGTCGTGCCGATGGACGCGCTCCTTGGCGGGAGAGTAATCGAAGTAGCGGAAGGCGATCTTTTTCCGTTCCGCGATGGCGGTCTGGATACGGTCTACGCTGATGTAGACGCCCTCGTTGATGGCTTTTACGCGGCTGTCGATGTAAAGATGCCGTTCCATCAGCGCGGCGTCTCCGGGAGCGACAAAGGGCGTCAGCCGTTTGACCAGCTCCTTGCTTTTCCACATGGTAGAGGTTCTGAACCCTGCGGTCTTTGACAATATCCACGCCGAACTCCACAAGCTGTTCGATGTCGTTGCGGAGCGTGCGCGGGTCGGCGGTGATGTCATATTCTTCCAAATAGGCAGATATATGATATATTTCAGATATCTAGTTGACATTGCGCTACTAATATTTTATTATATTTATAATCATACAGTAGTACATTACTATGTAAAAGAAATGGTGCTTGAATTTATGATATGGGAAGGAGAGGCTATAATGAACGATCTAAATTACAAAGAATCCAGCTACAATTTTGAGTTCCCCTATGAGGACGACGAAAGTAAACGCATACTCTATAATTCACGTACAAATGCCCTTGCGCTAATTGATAAAGAAAACTGTGAAACGCTATGCGCTGCTAACTGTGAAACTTTATGTGCTGCTAATTGCAGTTTGTGTGGAGCCAGATCCTGCGTTGGTAAAATGGTTCCTGAGCCTTATGGCGGATAATCGCACATCGGATGTCTCTAATGGTTAATAAATAACTGCTGTCCGCAGTATTATACTTAGGATGACCGGAATTTGAAAGGAACTATAAAGGCATGAAGCCATATAAGTTATTTATCTTAGTTTTATCAATGCTAATGACCCTCTTATGCTCCTGCGATGGGTTCATCGCCAATCATAGCATTCCAGAGCATTCTCCGGGAATGCCTGATAAGACTACTACAAACAGGTTTTCTGATTATGACAAATTTCCACTCCCATATGAAACAGCACTGAAAGTTAGTTCAGATGGAGAGCAGTTAATTCTATCTAAACAGCAAGCGCTTGAAGACTATGATGCCTTATGGGAAATGTTGGAGAATAATTACCCATATTTTGAAACGATAAAAAATGAACTGGGGCTGGATTGGAGGGAGGTAAGGGATACTTACCGTACTGAGCTGATAAGTGTGTGTAGGGGATCCTCCATACTTCAGGATAATTATATAAATGTAATCAATAACTGCTTGAATCAGTTTGAAAGCATAGGCCATCTATATGTCATTCAACCGTTTTTGTATCAACGCATGGTCGATTCTTTTCGATCGGTAGTGGAATCGAGCGGAGAGAATCAGAACCCCGACAGTAAAGAAGGAGTCGATATGCTATCCAGGATACTATCCATAATAGAAAGCCAAAAGGTCAAAACCTTTTATGACTATTATAAAAACTTAATACCAAGCCACACACCTGCCTCTACCGAAGGTAGTACACAGCTATACCCGCAAGAACAATCATTGTATGAAGAAGTCAGACAAACGATTATAGAGGCTACGGTTGGAGAAGATATTCCTTACATAAAAATTACAGGTTTCCTTTGGTCGTCTCCAGAATGTACGCCGATTGCGATCAAGATGATTCAGGATTTTTTTGAAGCAAACAGCGAGGCGGATGATATAATCATAGACATACAGGGAAACGGTGGAGGGAACGACGTCGTGTGGATGGATGGAATCATATCACACATAAGTTGCGAGCCTTTGATACAATATGGTATGATCGGTGTTAAGGATGGCAAGTTTAACCGTTTTATGTGGGATGCAGAGCAGCCGTTTCCGTCCGAGTTTCAAGAAATCGATAGCGAGACTTGGAATAAGACATTTCCGGATTTAAATATGGAAGATTTCGGTCATCTGAAGTTTTACAGTTACGAAAACACTTGCACGCAACACGAGGATAACATTTGCTTTCAAGGTCAATTATGGATGTTGATTGACAGTAGCAATTACTCCGCTTCTGATGCATTTGCTTCCTTTTGCAAGGCTACGGACTTTGCAAGGCTTGTAGGCGAAACAACGGGCGGAAACGGACGTGGGGGGCAGCCATATACATTTGCCTTGCCTAACAGCGGACTGCTCGTGTACTTCGACCCATATTTTTCTTTAAATCCTGACGGAAGCTGCAACGCCATTGCAGGCACAAGACCGGATATTGAAACTACGGCAGGAATGACCGCGCTGGAAACTTGTCTTGAAGCGATAGGGCGAGACAAAGATTAAACAGCTGAGGATATAGCGTATTGAGGTGGATCGCAATGAAACAGATATTTAACTTTTGTGGCAAATACCTTAATGAAAAGAAGGGAATATTGACACTTTATATACTCATATGTATATTTGGCAGTATGACCACAGTGGTGTTCCCCTATATCTCTGGCAGTTTTATAGACCGGCTCGTACAGGCAACAGATACGTCTTTTCTCGGCAGGTATATTTTAATTTTTGCTTTATTCAGCATAGTGGGATTGATACTTCAATGTGAAATTCATTCAGCTTCATGGAGTCGGGAATGGCTTTTTAAAGCGTCTTACCCATGTGTTTGAGAATTTATTGAATAAAGCATTAATATATCAAAAAACCAACTATCTATTTTCAAGCGTTGATAAAATAATAATGACAGTTGCTAACATTCTGGTGTTTTTGTTTGGTGGCATATCCGTTATAAACGGAAGCCTTTCTATGGGTTATTTTGCCATTATATCAAGCTACTTTAGTATGATGATGTCAGCTACGAGGTATTTCTTTACCTTGGGGCAAAGCGTACAGGAGAATATGGTTTCTTATAACCGTCTCAGGGACATATTCGAGATTAATGAAAAAAGCAACGGGAAAGAGGTGCCCACAGGCATAGATTGTATCGAAGCCAGAAATCTGACATTTTCGTATGGAGATAACTGTGTTTTACATGACTACAGCGTCACTTTAAAAAAAGGTAATATATACGCGCTCATTGGCGAAAACGGTTCCGGTAAAAGCACGCTTATAAATGTGCTGGTTGGCCTGTATATAGATGAATTTACGGGAGAAGTGTTTTACAATGATAAGCGTATATCCTTGCTTGATATGTGTGAGGTGCGAAGAAAATATATAGGGATACCGTCTCTGTCAACTGAGCAGAGCGGCTTCTCGTTCCATCTGACGTGGACCAGACCGTCTTCCAACAGCCTTGCGTCCAGCTCCTTGCGCAGGAGCTTCTGTTCTACCTCTTGCAGAAATCTTTCCTTCTGCGATGTGTTTTCTTCGCACATACAATACACCTCCATTCTCAGCGCCCTTTTTGAGCGCAAAAAAGGCGCTGGTCATTGGTTCGTGAAAACCAACAATCCAGCGCCCATAACTTTGTGAAAGATTTTTCTTCGATTTTTCTGAAATCCAGCCGCCGCAGCCCTCTGAAAAAGGGCGCTGCCACTGAAAATCCGCTTGAATATGGAAAAACAGAGGTTCAAATCCTGTTTGAACCTCTGCCAACCACGATTTCATCTATGGAGTTACCAAAGAATTTTGAGAATAAAAAATTGCCGAACCCATTGAGATGACTGGCTTTTTTGCCATTTCATCTATAGTGTTCGGCAATCATGTGTGAGCTGAACACTATGGATCAACAGACATTTCGTTGTGCAAAGACCGCTTTTCTGAAAATATGATACCGCCGTAAGCTAAAAAACGCAATCAGTTCTCTGGGGGATTTTCCTCCAGCTGCGAAATCCGATGATCCTCTGTCAGTACACGCATTTGCTGAATGGCGATTGCATTGAGCTTTGCCAGACGCTCCGCTTGCGAAAGACCGTCATTAATAAATACAGCGTTCAGGTTTTCAAGATTTGAAAGGCACACGAGCTGTGACACGTTTGCGTAGTCGCGGATGTTTCCTTTCAACCCCGGATTCTCATCGCGCCACTGCTTTGCAGTCTTGCCGAACAGCGCCATATTCAGCACATCGGCTTCACTGGCATATACCAGCGACATCTGCCGCGCCGACAGCTCCGGGGGAATCAGATTTTCTTTGATTGCATCTGTATGGATGCGGTAATTGATTTTCGCAAGATTGCGTTTGATGTCCCAGCCGAGGAGCTGCTGCTCCTGCTCCTTCAGCCGTTCAAATTCCTTGATCAGATAGATCTTGAATTCCGGGCTGATCCACATTCCGAATTCAAACGCGATATCTTTATAGGCGTATGTACCGCCATATCGCCCGGCACGCGCCTTCAGTCCGATGGCATTGGTTTTTTCGACCCATTCCTTCACGCTGAGCTTATAGCTGTTGAGTCCTGCCTGACTTCTAATTATGGCGAATTCGCCATAATTAAAATCCGGGTTGTGGATCTGCTCCCAAATGCCAAGAAATTCAACGGTATTCCGATTCCGAAGCCAATCAGAGATGAAGAAGTCGCCATCCTTCGCTTTCAGCATATCGGTCAGGGAAATATAATCCTTATCATCAATCGTGGTCACGGAGATCTCCGCGCCATTGACCATGAGCTTGTTGTTCATTGGCGTACCTCTCTAACATCGTGCATGAAGGCTTCTTCGTTTTTTCCTATGGATAAAACGAAGAAGCACATCGTACAACGGAACTACAAATAGTGATTGGAATGGTTGCCGCTGCGATACAATGGCAGCGTGCCTGCGCAGCGCAGAATCTTTCCGCTTTTTATCAGTATAGCAGGTATCCGGCGCTGCGTCGAGAGATTTTTCCAAATGTGCGGCAGATTCTATCATTTCCAGAAGCTCTGCCTTGGATAGACCGCCCGCGTTGGCTTTCCGGAGATACCAATGTCTTGCATCTCTTGTCAGCTCCGCCTCCATGATAATCACGTTCAGCGTCCAGCCGATTTTCATCGCCAGCCGGAGGAGCGGTTCGTCATTTTCATAGACCTTATAAAAATCGCGCATCCGGCGCACGTTGCGCGGGGAAAAGCCTGTGCGGTCAGGGAAATTCGCCTGCAAAAACTCTGCGGCTGCGACTGCCGCGCCTTTCTCCGGGCGGCGGCTGACAGCCTTGCCAATAGCATGGATTTCTTCCATCTGCGGAAGATTTTGCGTGAGAATTTCCGCAACTTCGCGGTACATGGTGTTGTAATTGGCAGGTTTTCTGACGTTCATGGCTTCTCCTTTCCGCGCGGGCGCGCATCATATATTTCGTCATTTTGCGAATAGCCGGGTACAAGATTTTGTGGTATGATTACTCTCGTTGTGTGAAAACTTTTGGGAGGGCAATCATGATGCAGTACACGGATACCGAAACCGCCTTGATTGGCGGCCTGATCTCGAACTATTTCTTTCAGCCTGCGGTGGATGCGTCCTTGAAGGATGCTTACGGGCGAGTACTGGAGCATCTGCATCAGAATGCGCTCACTTCTTCCGACCTTCAGCAGATCCGAAAAGCGGTGAACTTCCTCCTGCCCATGTGCCAGACCAACCGCCAGACGCAGCGGGAGCTGATGGGCGTCAATATGAAGACAACAGCGCTGCTGAACACGGTGCGCTGATCGCCGCATATATCTTCAGTCAGAAAAAGCACGGCCCTGTCCGTGCTTTTTCGCTCATAATTTTTTGTTGCTCCCGGCTTTCCCGGCAGCTTTCTTTTTAGCGGTAGTCTGTGCGCGAAGGCAGCTGTTCGCCCAGGCGAAAAAATAGGGAACGGAGTCAAACAGATACGAAGACTTCATCAGTTCTTCCAGCAGCTCTTCCATGGTAAACGGCTGATATCCAAACGGATTCAGCTGGTCAAAATAATCCTCCAGCCGCTCCTGCGCCGCAGCGCGCAGGAACTTTTTCGCGTCCTTGTTTGCAGCGGACAGCCGCTTGATATAGTCTTCCGCCTTGTCAAATTGGTTCAGCTTATAATACAGGACTGCCAGCGGGAGAAGCATCTGCGTTTCCTCATACGAGTCAAACTGCTTGTGCAGCGCCAAAGCGTGCATCTCATCTTCCATGTAGGCGTACAGGTGCATCAGCTGATAACGAACGCCGAGATTGTCATTCTCGCACAGCTCCAGAAGGCGCTGACCTTCGTCGATTGCCCGGTGCATCATACCGCAGGAGATCAGGGCGTCAAAATAGGTATAGCAGACGCGCATATACGGTCGGGTCTCGAAAATCTCCCAGAACGCGCCAACGGCCTCTTTGAAATACCCATCCGGCTCCAGCTGCTTTGCGGCAGTTTCCATGAGCTTTTGCAATGCCGGGAGCTGCTCATCCACCTTGTGTTCCATCGTATGGACGATCAGCTGAAGCTGCGCGTCAACATTGTCCGGCTCCAATTCCAGCGCCTTGCGAAGATATTCGATGCACTTCTTTTTGGATGCAGCCTGCTCCGCAAGATCCAGATAATCGTCGGCGGTTTCCGGCGCAGCGTTTTCATTGACCGGGCAGATGCCCTGCTCTGACAGGAATTGCTCTGTCAGACGATCCATGCTGTCTTCATCCGTTGCCTCACCCCCGTGCTGCATCAGGAAACTCTGAAGCTCTTTCAGAAGCTTTTCTGTATCTCTGCTCATTTTTACCTCCCGCATCTGTTACGCAGCTTGCTTATCGTTTGGCTTTCCTGTATGAAATTATACCAGATTCGTCAGTCTTCGTCGAGAGATAAACGCCATTTAATTATCCGGTTTTATCCTGAAATCTCAAAACACGCTTACTTCCTATAAGCAGACAGGGCAAAGAAAAGTGCAGTCGCTATGACCGCGCTTTTCTTTGCCCTGTTTGAATGATAGCTGCCATTATCGAAGTACGATCCCAGCCTTTTGCGGGAACTGCGGGTCAGCTTTCGTCAGTGCCAATAGTCTGCATGCCGTACCTTCCGGATGGTTTCGCCCTGCTTCCCATGCTTCAACCGTTTTCGGCGATACGCCCATGTACTCTGCAAATGAGCGTTGCGTCAAACCAGTGCTATTGCGAATCCGTTTGATTTCGTCTGCCTGATAGGTTTCAACTGGCACAATGGTAAGCCGCGTTGTTTTCGCCGGAAGCGTTCCCTTCTCATAGGCGATTGCTTCTTCCAACCCCAGCTTGATTTTATCAAAAGCGCTCATATCATGACCTCCCATTCTCATCGAGCTGCTGCTTCAAAATACCGACAAGCTGCTTGAGCGTATTGCGCTCGGCTTTTGATAGGTTATCCTTTTCATTCTTAGGATATGCCGTCAGCAGATACAGTTTTTCGTGAACCTCAAAATCTACATAAATCACACGCGCGCTGCCGCTTTTTCCCTGCTGTTCAAACGCGAAGCGCATTTTTCGGACGCCGCCTGTTTCCCGCATAACCTTGCCCACCTTGGGGTCTGCAAGCAGTTCCTCCTGCAATCTCCGAAGGTCATCGTCATCCAGCCCCATTGCTTTCCATTCCTTTCGGAACGATGGAAGCTCTACAAATATCCGTGTCATTGCGCCACCTCTTTGTATGTAGAATACCCTATTTAATAGGGTTTGTCAAGTGCTGCTTTTATAATCCCCTTATAATATCCGCACCATCTGCTCATAGAGAAGAACGTACTTTTCGTCAATAATTCGGTTGTCGTGGTAATGCCCGAACAGCCAGTAGTGGAACCGGCTGCGGGTGCGGATTTCTTCAAGAAAGTCCGTCAGCTTGTCCGGCTTGAAGCTGGCGCTGATCTTCCGCTGAATTGCAGTTGGTGCACAGTGCGTGATGATATAATCGACCTGCCAGTTCAGCCGCTCCAGCGTCTGTCTGGCGTGCTCATATTCCGCGCCAGATGGCAGTTCTTCCTGCCACCATGAAATGTGGTTGATGCGAAATTGCCCTCGATCATGCCGCAGAGCATCGTAGCGCTTGTAAAAATCCGGACTGTCCATGTCCAGAATCCCATCCGCAATATCATGGCTCTGCGCACCGCCCATTGTGAAGAACGTTCTGCCTTGCAGCTCGAATGCCTGCCCGCGCATCAGATGGAGGACGTGCGGGCGTATTTTATGTACCGTTCCGCCGTGCCACTGCTCGATGGGGTATTCGTTCAGGGCATCGAAATTTTCATGGTTTCCGTCTACAAACAGGACGGTAAACGGCAGCGCCTCCAGTTTGCCTAGCTGCGCGTCATCACTTTTGTCGCCGTTCCAAACAAAGCCAAAGTCGCCGCAGACGATCATATAATCGTCCTTCGTCATTTCGGCTTGCTCCGGGAAGTATTCCGGCTGAAAGCGAAGCGCGTTGCCGTGAAGATCGCCGGTTGCGTAGATCATCGTATCACTCCAATCTTTTGTGAATCTCTTTCCCGCCTTTGAGCTGAACCAGCACCTCATTTGCAGACAGGACGGTCACGCGCTCGACGAGCTGACGGGCGGTGCCTTCGCTCCATTCCGTGACCGTGGGCACGGCGTTCTCCAACGCCTGCTCTGCCTGCACCAGGCGGGCACAGGTGCGCTCTGCGTCGGTGCTGCTTTGCAGGATTGCCTCTTTCTGCGTTTTGAGCTTCGTCTGCTCGGCAAGGATCTCGGCGAATTTCGCGTTGCAGCGCTCCTTGTCCTCTGCGTCAATGGCCTCTGCCAGAAGAGTCTGGAACTGCGCATCGAGCTGCATCAATCGCCGGTCGATGTCGGCAAGGCTCATCGTCTGCCCCTGCACCGGCAGCAGCTCCAGCGACATGGCACTTTTGATGTGGTCGAGCAGGACAGGCTTCTCGCTCATGGCCTCGTTGATCGCTGCCAGAATCGCGTTTTGCAGCGGGATCTCCCGCAGCGTCGGCGAGTCATGGCAGTAGCGCTTTCCGTAATCCAATCGGCTGATGCAGCGCCACTCGTGATAGATATTGCCCTTGATATTTCGGGTTTTCCGACGATAGAGCTTGCCGCATTCGCCGCAGACAAGCCGGTCAGATAAGGCATATTTACTGGTGTAGCAGGAGCGGCCTGTTGCCGCCTGCTTGGAATCGCTTCTCAGGGCGCTGCGCCGCGCCAGTTCTGCCTGCACCGCCTGGAACTGCTCTCGCGTCACGATGCCCTCATGGTGGTTCTGAATCAGGTATTTGGGAAGCTGTCCAGTGTTTTTGACCACTTTCTTGCTGATAACGTCTGTGCTGAACGTCTTTTGCAGCAGCACATCGCCGCAGTATTTTTCGTTTGTCAGGATACCCTTGACGGCGGTGATCGACCACGCCGTGCCGCCTGCCACGGTAGGCTGTTTTCCATGCTCCAGCCAGTCTTTGAGTTCCCGAAGGCTTGCGCCGGCAAGATAGCGCGTGTAAAGCTCCCGCACGATCTCGGCCTGCGCCGGAATCGGTGCTGGCTTTCCGTCCGCGCCCTTTTCATACGCATATAGATTTTTGTATGCGATGGAGACCTTCCCGGCTTCCATCGCACGTTTTTTGCCCCATTTGACGTTGCCTGATATAGACTCACTCTCGGACTGTGCCATCGCGCCGTACATGGTGATCATGAACTCGCTGTCGGGTGGCAGGGAGTTGATATTCTCTTTTTCAAACAGGACGCCAATGCCGAGCTGCCGAAGAATGCGCGTGTAGTTGATACAGTCGAGCGTATTTCTGGCGAACCGCTGAATGGATTTCGTGAGGATGAGATCAATCTTTTTCTGCCTGCATTGACGAATCATGCGCAGAAACTCTGTGCGCTTTTTTGTGGAAGTTCCAGAAATTCCCTCGTCTGCAAAAATGCCAGCCATCGTCCACTCTTTGTTGGACATGATCTTGTCGGTATAATACTGGCACTGCGCCTCGTAGCTGCTGGCCTGTTCTTCTTCCTCGGTCGATACGCGGCAGTACGCCGCCACGCGGAGCTGCCGCTTGACGGCCGCTTCCTGTGCCAGTTCCGGCTTAGCGGGGATGATAATGACACGCGGCTTTTCTTCGTTCATCCGAGATCTTCCTTTCCAATGATCTGTCCGTTCTTGAGCTGCAAGCGAACCGTCTGGCGCGTGACCAGCACGGCGGACACGGTGCTTTGCAGCAGCTCTGCGTTGCATTCTGCCGTACACTCGAAGGCTGCGAACAGCCGCCGCAGGTGCTCGGTTTCGTATTCTTCATTGCCAATGGCATCGTACTGCTCCTGTGCCAGCTTGCAGATCAGGCTTCTGGCAGCGTCCTCGTCGAGCGGCTGGGTGTTCAGAATGTCATCCAGCTCGG
>ERZ780168.4075-NODE-4075-length-10503-cov-4.449751_pt1 | contig 10503 bp, 5 predicted proteins | sample MGYA00510981_ERZ780168 | MGnify/ENA primary metagenome ERZ780168 (study PRJEB29588, sample SAMEA2158769) | human gut metagenome | biome: human gut; feature: human-associated habitat; material: faeces | place: Denmark | collected 2008/2010 ...
ACCATGCCGTTCGTAACCACCACGCGCGGGGCGTCGGGATGCGACGGAAACAGCCCCAGCGGATGCCCGGAATACATGACCAAGGTTTGATTTTCAGTCATTTCCGAAAGATACTGCATCGCAAGGCGGTACTGCGCCCAGTTCTGGAACACGGCGCCGTTGCCGCCGTAGGTGATCAGCTCGTGGGGATGCTGCGCCACGGCCTTGTCCAGGTTGTTCTGGATCATCAGCATCACAGCCGCGGCCTGGCGGCAGCGGCAGGGATATTCGTCGATCGGCCGCGCATACATCTCGTAGTCGGGGCGCAGGCGGTACATGTAGATGCGCCCGTATTTGCGCAGCTCCTCGGCAAACTCCCTGGCCAGCGTGGCGTGGTGCTTCGCGGGGAAATAACGCAGTGCGTTCCGGATCGCCAGCACCTCCTCCTCGGGCGTGAGTATCCCCTTGCGCTTGGGCGCGTGGTTGATCTGTTTGTCATAGGGTTTAGCAGCGGGCAGCCGATCGGGAATGCCCGCGCGGATGTCATTCTGGAACTCTTGCAGTGTCATATCGCTCAGATTTTACTTGCTACTATCTCCAACACCTCGCGCTCGGCCCGTTCGGCCTCGGCCGCAAGGCGGTCGGCTTCGGCCACGAGCGCATCGGCCGCGGCACGGTCTTTCAGCCCGGCGGCATTGATCCGGACATTGAGGCCTGCGCCCAGCACGGCGCTGCGGGCGGCCAGCGCCCCGACGCCCGCGTCGGACACCGAGTTGGGGTTGCCGACGGCTGCCATGGCACGCACGATTTCGAAAACCCCGAAGGCCGTCTTCATCGTCCGCAGGGGCACCTGCGTCGCATAGAGCGTCGCCTCCTGCAGGGCCGCGCTGCGGGCGGCCTTCTCCTCGTCCGTCGACTTGGGCATGGCGAAGACGGCCATGATGCGGTTGAACGCCGCCGTATCCTCGTCCACGAGGTGCAGCAACTCCCCGAGCAACGCCTGTCCCCGGTCGGCCCAATCGGAAAACTCCTCCCAGCGGTCGTCCCACCCCGCCTTATGCGACGAGAGGTTGGCGACCATCGTGCCGAGGGCTGCGCCCAGCGCTCCCATGTAGGCCGCGACCGAGCCGCCGCCCGGTGCCGGGGATTCGCTCGCTGTCTCTTCGGCAAACCCTTTGCAGGTCATGTCGATAAGCCGTTTTTGCTTATCCTCCGCTTCAAGCAGATATTCGATTACTTTCTCGGCGGGGTCGAAAGGTTTGAGGTCATCCAACCCCATCGACCTGACGGCGATACGGACGATCTCCTGCTCGGCGATACCCGTCGAACGGCGTTGTTTGCGCAGGAAATATTTCCCGGCCTCGATGAGCGCACGTTTGGGGACGAGCCCGACGATTTCGGTGCCCGTGACGCGCACGCCGCGGGCGTCGGCCTTGCGGCACACCTCGTCGAAGGCCACGTGGAGCGGCGTGGTGGCAATGTCGGTGATGTTCATTGACACCTGTGCGATGCCGTATTCCTCGATGAACCAACCGATAGCCTTCGTGGCCGGAAGTGTGCCGGGCTGCATGACGGGATTGCCGGCGGCATCCTTTACGACCTTGCCCGTGACGGGATTGCCCTCGCGCACGGGGCGCCCCTTCTCGCGCACGTCGAACGCAATGGCGTTGGCGCGGCGCGTGGAGGTGGTATTGAGGTTGAAATTCACGGCGATCAGGAAATCGCGCGCACCGACGGTCGTGGCGCCCGTGCGGGCTACCCCGTCGTCGAACGGCCGCGCCCCGAAATCGGGGGCCGCCTCCTTGTGCGCCAGTTTCTCGGGCAACGCCTCGTACTCCCCGGCACGGCAGACCGCAAGGTTGCGCCGCTCGGGGGTGAAGGCCGCGGCCTCGTAACAATAGGTAGGGACATGCAGTTCAGCGGCGATGCGTTCGGCCAGTTTGCGGGCCAGCTCGGCGCACTCGGCGAGTGTGATGCCGCAAATCGGGATCAGCGGCAACACGTCGGTAGCCCCCATGCGCGGGTGTGCCCCCTTGTGACGGCGCATGTCGATCAGCTCGGCAGCCCTCTTCACCCCCGCAAAGGCGGCTTCGATGACCGCTTCGGGCGAGCCGACGAACGTGACGACAGTCCGGTTGGTCGCCTCGCCGGGATCCACGTCCAGCAGCTTGACGCCCCCGGAGGATTCGATGGCCGATGTGATCTGACGGATTACTGCCTTGTCGCGTCCCTCGCTGAAATTAGGGACACACTCCACGATACGCTTTTCCATAGGTAATGAGGTTAGATTTATACTTTCAAAGATAAAGAAAATCCGGGAGAAATACGAAAAAATCGTAACGAAAAAAGCCACTCCGGATTCTGAAACAGCAGTTTCCGGGGTTTTTCCGCAGGAGAGGCGGGCACGGAGCCGGAAATTCCCGCAGGGAGAAAAAGCGAGCGGCGGGTCACGCGGTGCAGGAAAACGGGGGGGGGTACGAAAGGAGGGAAAGATTTCGGAAAGAACAGGGAAACCGGAAAGATTGGAAAAATCGGGAGGTACGGGAAGCCCCCCCCCTCGAAGATGGTGCGCTATCCTGCCCCCGTTTCCCCGGCTGTCCACCCTGCAGGGAGAAGAGAAAGCCCCGAAGAAACGCTGTGCACGGCTGGCGGCCGGAGCCTCAAAAAAAAGCCGGCCGCGCAAGCAGGCAGCGGGATAAGGCAACGGATATTGCCTGTCACTCGGGGCGAGCGGCAGCCCCGCCGCAGAAAAGCCCATAGCCACAGGAAGTAAACCGGAATACCCTCCCGAAACCGCTGCCCGTCCGGCGAGAAGCCCGAAGAAACGCTGCGCACGGCTGGCGGCCAACCGGCAAAAAAAAGCCCGCCGCGCGAGGCGACGGGCCGGAATGCAGCCGGAAGGGAGCGTATCAGCGGCCGATGGTCAGCGCCACGCCCGCCGTGACCCACGCCCCGGGCAGCGGGATGCCGCCCAGGTCGCAGTAGCGGGAATCGGTGATGTTCGTCGCATCGACATAAAGCCGGCAGATGCCTTTCTCCCACTGGAGGCGGCCGTCGAGCAGAAAATAAGGCTCGTAATCGCGCACCTCGGAGAGGGACGGGTCGCCCGGCACGGGATAGTGCGTGTAGCTGCCGTTGCGGTCGTAGACCGACGCCGTGAGTGCCAGCGACATGCGGCGCAGGAAATGCACCTCGACGGCCAGCGCCGCCTTGTGGCGCATGTAATCCATCGCCCCCTTGGCGATGATGTCGCTGTTGCGGTCAGTAGTAATATAACCGTAGGAAAGCGTCACGCGGCGCAGAAAGCCGTCGGCGACCGTATAACCGCCCGAAAGCTCGATGCCGTAGGTGTCGAGGCGGCTGGTCTGCTCGGAGTGCCACTTGTCGCCCATATCCTCACGCCACACCCAGTCGATGATGTCGCGGCCGGCACGATAGTAGGTCTGCAGCGACAACCTCCAGCTGTTCTTCATATAACCGGTATCAAACAGATAAGTGACAGCACTTTCCGGCGTCAGGTCAAGGTTGTTGATCTGTGCCGGGGAAGTATAGTAAAGGTCGGTGAAGGTCGGCAGGCGCATCGACTGGAACGCCCCGATGCCGAGGTGCAGCCCCGCGGCGGGCGTATAGCCGCCCGAGAGGCTCCACAGCGCCGAAGTGCCGTAGGGCGTGAGGCTGATGCCCGCAGAAGCCGCGAGGTCGAACCGCCGCCACTGTTTGGCATGGCGCAGCCAGAGGTTGCCCGTACTGCGCGCCTTGGCGTGCGTGTAGCGGCCGTGCGGCCGGGAGAGCGCCTCGCCGAGATTGGTGCTGTAAATGTGGTTGAAGGCATAATCGCCGCCGAGCGAGGTCGTACCCGCCCGCCAGTCGTAATCGGCCCACAGCCGGGCACCGACGTTGTCGGTATTGTGGCGGTTCATCGCCGTGCCGCGCGTCCAGTCGTAACGGTCGAAATTCTTGCGGTAGCTCGCCGAAGCGCCGAACGAGAAGCGCCCGGCCTGTTTCAACCAGCGCAGCGACGCCAATGCCGTGGAGGTCGCCTCCCACTGGTCGGGGTTATAGGCCGCATAGAAGCCGTTGGAACCGAACGTGCGGTTCTGGTAACCGGCCTGCAGGTCGAAGAACCCGGCGCGTGGAGCCTCGTAGGTCGCACGCACGAAAGCGTTGTAATTGGCGAAGTCGGTATTGTGGCGGTAGCCGTCGCTGCGACGGTAGGAACCGGCGGCGAGCAGCGAGAAACGGCCCGAAGTCACGGCGCCCGAAAGGTTCGCATAGGCGTAGCCGTGCTGGCCGCCGGCGCCCTCGAAACGCAGGTAGGTGGGTTTCAGGGGCGCCGTGCGGATATTCACCGCCCCGGCAAAGGCCCCGACGCCCGGCACGCCGTCCAACAGGTCGACGGCCGAAATGCAGTCGATGTCGACGGGCAGCGAATGGGACTGGTGCCCGGTGCGGGCATCGGTGAAGTCGATGCCATTGAGAAGTACCATGGTCTGGTCGAAAGAGCCCCCACGGATGAAGATGTCGGCCTGCATGCCCTTGCCCCCGCGTTCGCGGATATCGACCGAAGGTGCGAGGCGCAGGGCGGACTCCAGGGTCTGGACGGGCGCTGCGGCCTGTGCTTTCCGGTCGAAAAGCGGGGTTTGCGACTGTACGTTGCGCGTCGGGGCGGACTGGCTGCCCGAAATGCCGACCTCGTCGATCCTCAGCGTTTTGAGGACGGCGGCCGTATCGGCATCGTGCGCAGACGCATGTTGCGTCGCGAGCAAGAGGATCGACATCGTCACGGCGAGGACTCCGATGGTTACATGGCGGTGCAGGCTCGCAAAGGCTGCCCAGCCCTTGCGGCTCCAACGCCTGAAGCAGGGAGTCTGCTTGGTTCGGATGTTTTTCATCTTGAATTTGTTGGGTTAATAATAAAAAAAAATCGGAGCTCCCGGTGAGAGGCCCGGCTGCGCGCCGCCCTCCGGAAACCGCTGCAAAGATAATAGTTTCCGGCAGTATTCCGGCCTTTGCGGCCGTTTTCTTTCCCGGCACCGGAAAATGCACCGGCACATGCGGCAGGCAGCGGACAGGGACAGTGTCCCGCCCGGAATACAGGGTCGGGGCAGGGAAACGTACAGGAACACACGCAAGCGTCGTGAAACGAGCAGGGAAGCGGATTGGAGGCGGGCAAGACGGGGCACTCGGAATACAGGACTATACCGGGGCAGACCAGGACTCGCGCCGGCGCCGTGGAACAGGCAAGGAAGCAGGCAGGACGACAGCAAAGACAGCGCACTCGGAATACAGGACTGCGCCGGAGGGCAGAGCGGGACTCGCGCAGGCGTCGTGAAACGGGCGAGGCAGCGGACGGGAAACGGGGCCAAAGTACGGAGCTGCCGCCCCCTTGCCGCGGGGCGGCATCCGGGACGCGACGGCCCGAAAAAAAGATCCGGCCGGAGCCGGATCGTATCGGGGATCAGTTGAAGAGCGCCTCGACTTTGGCGACCACGTCGTCCGTGTCGGGTTCGAGCGGGAATACATGGCTGGGCTTGAGGTACCAGAGCTCCTTGCCCTCCTTGAAATGCTCCTCACCGCCGCCCGTGACATTAAGCATGACGGTGGCGTCCTTTTCGACCTTGCCCGCGGCGACGGCATTGATGAGCGAAGCCAATGCGACACCCGCCGCAGAGTAGATGTCCACGCCCTCCAGTTCGTGGAAGAGCTTGCGCGCCTTGCGCGCCATGGCGTTCGTCGAGACGAAGAACTCTCCGCCCGTGGCTTTCAGCGCATCGTAAAGCCCGCCGGTGATGCCGTAGGGCGGGCGGCGGTTGGAGAGCACCTTGGCGTCGATGATCTCCGCATCGCGGCGCGCCTTGTCGTCCTCGTAGGGCAGCATCTTGCGCGAATCGGCCTGCCATGCGTCGTACATCGGCACGAACGGCGCATTCTGCGACACCATGAGTTTCATGGTATTCGTCCCGAAGCGGCCGTCCCCGATCAGGCGCATGTTGGCCTCCCAGGCGGCAATGGCGCCCGTACCGCTGCCCACGGCCTGGAAATAGTAGTCGGGGATGCGGCCGATGGTCGTCACGGCCGAAAGTACCGTCGTGGCCATGCCGTCGCGGCGGGCGATGTTCTTCGCGCCGCCTTCGGCATAGAACCCGGGCCCCTTGAGGGCGAGGTCGCTCAGGTGGATGGCGTCGAAATAGTCGCCGCCCGCCGCACACGAGATGAGTTTCACGCAGGGGTCGAGCGGATGCTCGAACCACAGCGCCCCGATATTGTCGTAAGGCACCGACAGGAGCAGCTTGATATTGTTGTCGGAACACACCTTGGCGAAGGCACGGGCCGTATTGCCCGCCGAGGCGACCACAAGGACGCGATCCTCGTGTTCGGCGGCACGCCCGCAGACCGAATAGGCTTCGGTCTCCTTGAACGAACAGGTAGACATCGTGGCACCGATGGCCGGATAGTAGCCGTTGAACGTGATCCAGAGGTTTTCCAGCCCGAGGTGGGCGGCAAGCCCCTTGCTTTTGTAGGTGACGGGCGCCGAGGAGCCCATGAGGATACGCCGCACGGGCATCCAGTCGCAGAACCGGTAAAGACCGTATTCGGCGGGTTTCACTTCGAGCTGCCTGCGGGCATATTTCGCACGGATGAGCGAGGGCGTCTTGCACTGCGGATCGGAGAGCATCCAGCCCGTGTCCTCGAACTCACGCCCCGTAGCGACACATTCGAGCGTGTAGGAGGTAGGTGTAAAATCTTTCATTTATATGCGTTTGTGTAATTTACGACATGCGGTTGCGGAAATCCTCGTAGCCGAATTCGCGGATGACGTCCGTGCGCCCGTCGCGGCGGGCAATGACGATCGAGGGGTGCGCCACGCCGTTGAACATCGTGGTCTTGACCATCGTATAGTGGATCATATCTTCGAAGACAATGCGCTCGCCGACTTTCAGTTCGTGGTCGAAGGCCCAGTCGCCGCAGTAGTCGCCGGCAAGGCAGCTCGTGCCGCCCATGCGCCAGCGTTTCTCCCCTTCGGCGGGGTCGTGCGCCCCGACGATGGCCGGTTTATAGGGCATTTCGAGGCAGTCGGGCATATGGCAGGCGAACGACACGTCGAGCATCGCCGTATGCACGCCGGCATTTTCGACGATGTCCTCGACCGTCGAGACGAGGCAGCCCGTCCTCCAGGTGAAGGCGCTGCCCGGTTCGAGGATCAGCCGCAGGCGGGGATGGCGGGACTTGAAATCGCGCAGCAGGGCGATCAGCTCGTCGCAGTCGTATTCGGCGTGGGTCATCAGGTGCCCGCCGCCCATGTTGAGCCACCCGATCCGGTCGAGATACTGCCCGAAATGCTTTTCGACGGCTTCCAGCGCCAGCTTCAGGTGGTGCGGGCGCGACTCGCACAACACGTGGAAGTGCAGCCCGTCGATCCCGGCGGGCAGATCGTTCAACTCATCGGCCGTAACGCCGAGGCGCGAGCCGGGGACACAAGGGTTATAAAGGTCGGTCTCCACGGGCGAATACTGCGGGTTGATGCGCAGGCCGCACGAAATGCCGCGCAACAGCGCCATCGGCCCGAAGCGCCCGAACTGCGCGACCGAGTTGAAGGTGATATGGTCGCTGCAACGGAGTATCTCGTCGATATTGCGGTCGGTATAGACGGGAGCGTAGGTGTGCGCAGGCTTGCCGTACTCCTCGAATACAAGCCTCGCTTCGGCGGCGGAACTCGCCGTGGCACCGTCGGAATGGCGTGCCAGCTCGGGGAAAATGCTCCACATGGCGCAGGCCTTCAGGGCTACGATAATTTCGGCGCCCGACTCGCGGCGCACGCGGTCGATCACGGCCAGATTGCGATCCAGCAACGTCTCGTCGAGGACGTAGCACGGAGAAGGCAGCTTCAAGAAGTCAATCATCGAAATGTTTTCAATTGGATTCGATCCCTCGTCCCCTCCGCCCGGAAACGGTGCTGCCCGGCACGGCGGAGACGCTCAAAACGATGCAAAAATAGCAAATTACCGGCTAAACCATGACGCCCCGCGGGGGAATTTCGGCGAAATAGGTATTTATACTTACCGTCTTGCGGCCTGCGGCTGAAAGACACGGCAGAAGTACAGGCGGGAAACGCGGCGGACGGGATCAAGAAACGGCCGGCGCGATGGCGGCAGGAAGGCACAGAAACGGTGTTCTGTCTTGCCGAAACCGGGAAGCGACGGCAGCGAGATGACAAACGCGGCGGACGGGGTCAAGAAACGGCCTGCGCGATGGCGACCGGAAGGCACAGAAACGATGTTCTGTCTTGCCGGAACCGGGAGGCGGCGACAGCGAGATGACAAACGCGGCGGACGACAAGACACTGGCGTCGAACGTGAAAAGAGGCGGCGGAAGCGGCAGGCAAGTAAAACGAGGCGGCAGCCGGTAAATCAGGGCGGCCAACGGGGCGGAGGCGGAAATGCAGGGCAAAAAAAGGCGGCGGCAGGGAATCTGCCGCCGCAAGGGACACTGCCCCGCCCTGTTTATTGGGCGATGCAGATGCTCACACGGTTCTGTTCGACCCCGGGGAAAGGCTGGACGGTGTCGCCCCTACCCTCGGCAGCGATGCGATCGGCGGGGATGCCGGCCTGTTCCAATGCCGCTGCGACGCCCGCGGCACGCTGCCGCGAGAGTTTCAGGTTGAGGGCGTGCGAACCCGTAGCGGCATCGGCATAGCCGACAATCTCGATCCGGGCGGAAGGATTGGCCTTCAGGTACTCGGCAAGCGCCGCGACCTTCGCCTGTTCGGAGGTGCGGATCTGCGCCGAACCGATACGGAAGAAGATATTTTCACGCAGTGCTGCCGGCTTCTCGGCGGCCTTCGTCACCGGAACCTGCACGGGAGCGGGCTCCTGCACGGCAGGTTCCTCCTTTTGGGCGGGCTCGGTAGTCCGGGCGGGGGTTACGGGCGCAGCGGCGACTGCCGGACGCGATTTCTTATAGTTCTTGCCGAAGCGGAAGGTGAACCCGACCAGCGCATTGAACTGCCAGTCGAGGTTCCCGGCCTTCTTCGAGTTGTATTTGTCGGAAAGCATGTTGGTATTCAGTTCCACGCCGAACGACACGCAGTCCGAAAAGCGGAAATCGACGCCCAGCCCCAGGCGTCCGGCCACGAAGACCTTGCTACCCGACCACACGTTCTGGAGCGTATAGCCCTGGTCGTCGAGGGCGTTGGCTTCGTCGTTGCCGAACGCCCCGTTCACGCCCACACCCGCGAACAGGTAAGGATTGACCGTGCGGCGGTAGTTGAACTTGCCGAACAGGTTGGCCAGGTCGAGCGTCACATCGACGTTGCCCTGCAAATATTTATACTGGTAGACCGACTCGGGCGAGACCCAGGCGCCTTTGCTCTGCCAGCCGCTCAGGCCGAAGCGCAGGCCCCACGCGGGCGAGAACCGGTGCCCGGCGTAAAGCGCCACCGCCGGGGATACCAGCTTGCCGAAATCCACTTCGCCGAGCGTATAGGCGGCACCCGCCTGTACCTGCATGAACCAATGGCGTTTGAACTCCACTTTCTCTTTTTCCTCCGCAGGAGCAGCGGACAGGGATGTCGAGCACATCGCAAGTGCGGCGACGGCACATAGGATACATTTCATTTTCATACTATTCAAATGGGTTAATTGACGCCCAAATATAATAAAAATGTATCATATATAATACAACAAAGGGTACAAGTTTCACGTTGCGACCGAAAATACGGCATAATAAGACCGGAAAAAGGGGATCGGCCATGAACCGATCCCCTTTTTGGGAATTTACCGCCCTGCGCGTCAGAGCTCGATGTCCACGTCGAACAGTTCGTGCCACGGAAGCCCCTGCTGGCCGAGCTCGGCCAGGAACGGATCGGGATCGAACTCCTCGACATTGAACACGCCGGCACCGCGCCAGAGCCCCTTGGCCCACATCGACGCGCCCAGCGCCGCCGGAACACCCGTCGTGAAGCTCACGGCCTGCGTGCCGGTCTCCTTGAAGGCCTGCTCGTGGTCGCAGTTGTTGTAGATATAATACGTGCGTTCCTTGCCATCCTTCACGCCCCGGATGCGACAGCCGATCGAGGTCTGGCCGTGATAGTTGGCTCCCAGCGATTTGGGATCGGGCAGTACGGCTTTGAGGAACTGGATCGGGACGATCTCCACGCCGTTGTACATGATCGGATCGATACGCGCCATGCCGATGTTCTGAATGACGCGCAGGTGGGTGAGATATTCCTGCCCGAAGGTCATCCAGAAGCGGGCGCGGCGGATCGTGGGGAAGTTCTTGACGAGCGACTCCAACTCCTCGTGGTAGATGACGTAGGATTCGCGCTCGCCGATACCGGGATAATGCAGTCCCTTGTGAATTTCGTGCGGCTCGGTCGTGACCCATTTGCCGTTTTCGTAATAACGTCCTTTCTGCGTTACTTCGCGGATATTGATTTCGGGGTTGAAATTGGTGGCGAAGGCCATGCCGTGGTTTCCGGCGTTGCAGTCCACGATGTCGAGGTAGTGGATCTCGTCGAAATGGTGC
>ERZ780168.4077-NODE-4077-length-10500-cov-3.798660_pt1 | contig 10500 bp, 18 predicted proteins | sample MGYA00510981_ERZ780168 | MGnify/ENA primary metagenome ERZ780168 (study PRJEB29588, sample SAMEA2158769) | human gut metagenome | biome: human gut; feature: human-associated habitat; material: faeces | place: Denmark | collected 2008/2010 ...
TCCAAAAAAATTTCTATATGCTTATGGGGTGTGTTCGGAAAAGTGGTTACTTTGGTTACCTTGGTTACCTGACACCCCTAAAAAGCAAATGGCAGACCCTCTGTTTCCACAAATTCATCCTCTTCCGTTTCGTCCTTGTTAAGCAAAATTCTAACAACTCTGCAAGGTATTCCGTTTATCTTGACTAACTTGTCTCTCCTGCCTTTTTCACATTCTAATAAGCCGTTTTTTTCTAGCCACATTAATTGATGCTTTGTCGGAATTCCAATTTCATTGCAAATCTTATCAAATTTGCTTTTAATAATGTCTACCTTGATAAAGTCGTCCAAATCGTCATTTGCACAAATCAATCTGCCCCAATTCTCATTTTTATCCGCAGGTGCCACTTTGTTGTTGCAAATAGAACCATTTTGAATGCTTTTCCAGAACTTTCCTCCATTGGCTGAAATCGTGTCAAGAATTGCAAGATAGGCTTTTTCGTTGTCTGAGACCATGTCCTTTGTTCCAATGATTCCAAAACATTCCTTGAAGTCCAAAATTGCCCCATCCTTGAATATCTCTTCATCCAACAGCTTATCCGTTGCCAATATGATAGACATTGGAATTACCTGCTTTTCTTCCTTGTTAATGCCTTGTTTTTTTGCCTCATCATTAATCTGTTGCAGGAAGTCTTTTTGAAATTCCTTTACCTTTTCAAGACCACCATTTTTTAAGACCTCAACAAATTCTTTTCCTAAAAATCCGTAATTTTGTTTGATTGTTTCAACCACGGCATTTCCATCTTCAAATATGTATCCGTCTCCGATTTCAACATCAATAACTCTGTTTATTGCTCCGCCTGACATTGATTCCGATGTCATTGGATGCTCACTGTTAGTCACGATTACATTCGACCATGTTGAAGGTGTTCTCAACTCCATGTTCTTCTGTGCTCTGACCTTGCTAGAACCTGCACACAAGGCATATATCATTTCGCTTAAATTATCGTCATATTTGTTCTTTAGCTGTGCCAAGTCATCCACCAGTAAAGGTAAATGATTAAGGAATCCTAACGTTAATTCAAGTCCTGTCTGCGTGCTTTTCGCATCAACTATGTAGTTATTCCCATCTGGATTCGCCCAGACGGAAGCTGCTAACATTAATGCTACAGTCTTTCCTTTTCCGGATTCTCCGTATAAATTGAAGATAAATGGCAAAGCATTAAAGTGATTAATTAATACGGATGCCAATGAACATACGATACAGAACAGGGCTTCTTTTCTTCCTGAATTTCTTATTTTTCTGACCAAATTAAACCACGTGTCTCTATTCCCAACCGGATTAATAGCGGTTAGACATCTGATGAACTGCTGCTGATTGTCTAATTCAATATTGCTTGAATCGTAAGGTAAAAAGCTACCATTAATCCATCCTAATTTTTCCGTTGAAACTCTTGTCTCAATCATTGCTCCCTTTCCGGTGATGTTATAGCTAATCATATCGGCAAGGTACATTATTAAATTTTTCGCATTAATGGAATTTACTTCAATTCCGTAATCTGCTAATGATGTAATTTTATTAGTTGAAGCAATGACACTCTTATCAACCACAACATCTTTCCATGTAGAATTTCCTTTCCTGAAAAGCAATTTGACTTTCTCTTTACCTGTCTGAATGTTGTTGTAAAGCCTTACTGGAAGAATTGGATGTGAACAAGCTACAAGCTCCGTTTCAAATGAATTTGGATTTGTAATCGGCTTAACTATTTGACCTGATCCATTCACGTTCCAACTGCCGGAATAGTAATTCCCGGAATAATCAATATATTCTTCGCTATATTCCAAATCACGGAAATTAATTTCCTTTGATTTCTTCTTATATTCGTTCGATTGCTCTCTTAATGCTTCCCGATAGTCAATCTCATAGCCTTTGAATAAGCCGTCAATGTCTTGCTTAGAAACCCCAATCCTTTTGCTCTGTGATTTTAAATCAATCAGAAATGCCATTTTTTCGCCCTTGTTAGAATCGCAATACAAATCAATAAGAATATCACTTTTTAAGTCGTCTAATTCTAACTTGCCAATATCTATATCATTCAAGGATTCTATCTCTTGCTGTGATATTCCAACCACCACGTGTCTCACCACCTTCCATTGCCTCATCTAAATAAAGACAGTATTCTAATTTATTGAAGTAAAAAACCCAATCATCACTTAAAGGCTCTGATTTTTCCAACAAAATCCTTAAAGCAATTATCCTCATTGCTAAATTCTTTGCCCGGTAAACCTCCGCCTTTTCCTTTTGGATTTTTCTTTGTTTTGCTTTTTTACTTTGCTGGATTTTCCTTAACGTGCTAGCCTTTATCTGACTTCTGCCCTTGTCTCTGTCATATGTTCCACCAAGAAGCCTGTAAGCTCCTTTGAAGTCGGTGTTTTCCATTCTTGCGACAAAATCAAAAATGTCACCATTCGCCCCACAGCCGAAGCAGTGAAACGAATCCTTGTAAATCTTCATTGATGGCTCTCTGTCTCCTTGATGGAACGGACATTGAATGAATTTAGCACGATTTGGAATTAATCCGTATCTATTCAACACATCCTGCATTGAATGAGTTGCTTTGATGTCTTCACTATTCATAAGTCACTCCTAAAAGCTCGCAAATCCGTTTTCCGGTGCTATTCTTGTGGCAAAACTGCCATTCAACACCATAGGCTAATGCTATTCTATACATTTCCTCTTGCAGCCTTGCTCCGCTCAATCTCTGATATTTAGATTGCCAATTCCTGACATCCCTTAAATCGTTGATTCCGCTTTGTTCTACAAGAACAATCATCCTGACATGATTCCGATAAGCAAGTCTAACCTCTCTCCAAAATCTGCCCCGGTCATTGCTGCACAAATTCTGTGCCACCTCTTGCAGATTTCTTTTTCTGTCAATAACAAGATTTTCATTCCCGACAACGCAGTAGTCGGCAATATCCATCTTTCTGTCTATGTATTCAATGTTATGCTTATCAAAAAATGCTTTAATTCCTGCAATAGCCTGTGTTTTCTCCCTTGTATCAATCTGTATCATTAAAAGTTGAATGGAAGCCCGGAATCATCCACATTGTCAGGAATGTTCATAAATCCGTCATTCGACGTTGGAGTTGGTGGAGTTGCAGCAGTATTTGTGTTTTCAGAACTGCTGTCTGATTTGCTCTCAACAAATTCATGCTCAAAGACAAGGCATTCATTCGTATATACCCTATTGCCGTCCTTGTTTTCGTAGCTTCCGCTTCTCCATTCTCCGTTTACTGCCATTTTCATTCCTTTATGCAGATATTTTTCAACAAATTCTGCCGATTTTCCAAAACAAAAACAATTAATGAAATCCGCATCCGGCTGACCTTCAGATTTAATTTTTCTATTGACAGCCAATGTATATCTTGCAATAGCTGTGTTGTCTGCTGTGTATCTGATGTCCGGGTCCCTCGTCAATCTTCCGATTAATGTCACTTTATTCATCCTTTTCTTCCTCCTCAATTTCAGCATTAATAACTTCCGTCAACTTATTAGCAGTTTTTGGCTGCTCAAACCATTCAGATACCTTTGCTTCCTTGGTTCTTATTCCATTGTAAATTCCGGTCAATTCAACCAATTCTTCCTCTGTTACCGATTCAACTGTATGTTTAAGTCTCTTTTCTAATTGCTCTTTTGATACACCAATTTTCTGAAAAGCAACAACCATTTTATTAATTCTGTCAATGATTGGGGTTGAGTTGTCACCGGCAAGGGTTCTTCTGCATTCCTGAATACATTCTTCAACCAAATCTGGTGGAAGAATTGCAAGAATACGACTTCTTAATCTTCTTGCTCCCATATTGGCATTCAATTCGTATATATCTCGCTGACTTTTCAGCTCTGTGTTTCCGTATTTGCTTTCACGAATATGTTTATTTGTAAAATTCTGTAAAGATATTGTATTTGTTTCTAGATCCCAACAATAAGCCTGCATCTCTGATTGTCCGTCACTGTTTGACAATTCCTTAATTCCATAGTCTAAATTTCCATAGCATCTTGCTAATTCTTCCGCAAATCTGATAGTCACCCCGGTCACAGTTTCCTTGCCTCTAGGATAAGAATAGAATGCCTTAGAAGCTAATCCCGGTCTTTGACAACTTTGAATTGCCTTCGCAAAGGCTTCTGTTTCGTTTCGTGGGAATTTTTTTGCAATCAACAACTTTCCTTGTGCTTCCGCTACTGCTCTACTAGCTTCGATAGCTACAGTTCCCTGATTAATTTTTTCGGTTGGCAGACTGTTTCCAGCCTGCACCACAACTTCTTTCTTTTCTTCCATAATTTTTCTCCTTTATAATTCCACTACTGTTAAATCTTCATCATCTGTTGTTCTCGTCGCGATAAACTGTAAGCCTTTTTCCTTACACTTCTGATAAAGCTTGTCTCTCATATCGGATGCCAATCTTTCAATTCCGTCAATAAGAATGATATGTAAGCCGTTTGGATTCTGAATTGCTACATCAACGCATAAGTTGAGTTTTTCGCCATCTGATAAATTGCTTACCGGAAGTCCATTGATAAGAGGTATTCCGTCAACAACTGTAAGCCCCTCAATAGGTATTGAACATTCCTCTAATATCTTGCCTGGAAGATTTCTAGCCTTTTCAATCTTTGCTGTCAGAACATCTGAACGTGTCTTTAATTCCTCAACTTCGCTTTCAAGCCTTTCCATTCGTCTGTATTCGTTGATGTGCGATTTCATTTCTTCCGCATTAGCCACTTTCTGCTCCATTTCGGATGTGTCTGTCACTTCGGCATTGGCATATTCCTCATATGCTTTAAGATTTGCCTCAAATTGAGCAATCTTCTCGCCATGTTCGGCTTCAATTACTTTCAACTTCTGCTCTTTCTTTGCAGCAAGATTTTTTCTCTGTTCTTCCAACAACTCAATCTGATGTTTTAAGTTCACAACTGTGTCATTAATTCTCTTTTCTTCCTCACTCATTTCTTTTTCCAGTGCTGATACAGCTATTTCTTTCTCTGCGTCTATCCCTCTGATTGTGTTGCTCTGATTTTGGATGATAAGTTTCGCTTTAGAAATCTGATTATTCTTATTTTTGATTGCTTCAATGGTCTTGTAAGCCTCTCCTAAATTAGCCTTCTCCCAACGTTCAACGTCATATTCTGCCGGAATAGTTTTTGAAATATCCTCAATAAATGCTTTTTTGTTGCGAATATCTCTGTTAATATCCTGCCTTGCTTTGAAGTATTCTCCCTTTTCGCTCTGAATGTCTGACAGCACTTTCAATATATTCTGCTCGTAATTAACCCAAGATGGAATTTCGCCAAACCAACCTTTGATAGTGTTCAAATCCCACTTAAAATCAATCATATCTAAAATGATGGAGTTCTGCTGCTGCTTTGACATTTGCAAAAATTCAACCGGGTTTAACTGTAAATTAGTAAACAGCTCCCTCAACAATGTCTCCGGACTATTAACGCTAACCCCTGACTGCTTAATTGATTTGTAGTCAGCCTGATTTGTGCGACATTTTCTGTCAATGCTTAAACCTGTATCTGTTTCTATGATAATTTCGCCCTCGGTCTCGCCTGCTTTAACTATGTAATCTCTATCAGATTTATTTGTTAATGCGTATTTGATGGCATCAATGACAGAACTCTTTCCAACTCCGTTCTTTCCTCCAAGTTCAATCGACTTTCCGTCTGCCTGATATTCCTTTATACCGAACAGATTCTTTATTCTGATTTTTGTTATATTCATTCTTTTCTCCTATTTCTCATAATCTTTCATTAGCCATGCAGGAAGAGACAGATTGTTAATGTCTCCATTTATTCCGTTGTAGCCATACCAGTTGTTGTTTTCCTTGCAATAGTGATACATTCCAAGATATTCCCGGAACAAATCTTCTCCCCTCAACATCATATATTTATCAGCTTGCAATATATTGACTGCGTAAGGTGGCTTTTTTTCAACGGCAATGAAAACAAAACAACATTCTTTTCCGGTGTTCTTCTTAACTCCTTCTGTGTACATATATGACTGCATATCATAGCCATATTTGACCGCATCCTTCATAAATGTATCTGTTTGAGCACTTTCACAAGTTTTTAAATCGGCAATGATTGTCGTTCCACCAATTTCCGTCAGAATGTCGGGCCTGCACTTGCACTTTTCCTTTGTCATTTCATCTGTCCAGAAGAAAGACTGTTCGTGTTTTCCTTCAAGTAGCTTGTTCGCTATTGGAATGCTTCTGACTGATTCCGACATCTGTTTAATAACATCCATATCTTCTTGCGATATGAGGAATTTTCCTTCGTTATCAAAAAGGAACTGTCTGTATATTTCCTTTCCTTCTTTTGTTCGTCTATCGCAAGCGGGAATTACTGCATATTCCTTCTCGAACAATTCCGGCTCTAAGATGTATGAATGAAGAGCAATTCCGAACAACAATGCCTTACTCTGTTCTGATGGATTTTCCATTTCATATTTAAAATGCTGTGGACTTTTTGACATCTTGAATAAATCCGACCTTGATACCCCTTCAGCTTTCCTATATTCCTGATTAGTCATATTCTCCTCCTAAAACATAATTAATTCCTTTGTCAATCGCATTTAACACATATGTAATTAATGAAGTAATTCCGACTATCCATATCGCTACCGATAGCCAATCACTTTCCACTTCCAGTCCTGCCATTTTTGATATGATTGCAAGCAAAAATCCAATAATTACGTTTTTAAATTTACAAAAGCACTTGTAATTTCGTGCCGTTGTTTGGTATAATCTAATTGACATTTTAATAAAATTTTGTTTTGAGCTTGAACGCTGATTGAGGCATTCAGGCTCTTTTTCTTTTTTGATTTCTCCTACTTCTTTTGCTTCTAGTTTCATTAATCCTCCTTTATTTCGATAAACTTTAGTTCATAATTTGAATATCTACCTTTTCCACTAAAATAATATTTCAAATCTTCAATGTTTTTAATTTTCTCCCCACGCGGAAAATCCGAATATCCTTTGTTTTTGATTTTTCCATCAATAATTTCATATACGTGTCCTGTTTTGAACACCTCGTCACCTTTAATGAATACAATCTTAGTGTTTAAACATTCTTCTTTTTCATCAAACAATCTTGAAAAGGCTAACTTAGAGTATGAAAATCAAATCTATCCCAAGGGTCGCATTTGGCTGTAGCCTTTTTCCCGGTTAATTTATCAAATGCTATAACTTCTCTGTCATTGCGGTAGATTACGATTGTTTCGCTTACTGGCTCTACGTCTTCCTCTTTCAACCACCACCACGTTTCGTTTTCTTCATCATGTATTCTATACGGTAAAGAGCTGGCATCGACTCTATTGATTTTTACAATTTTTCCCATCAGATGGTTCATACATCCTCCAGAATTCCAATGTTCTGGACATTTACTAAATACCTTAACCCTTACCATATCTCCTTCTTTATATTTCCTCTTTTTCATTAATTTGCTCCTTTCTAATTAATTAATCATCTTTACCATTTCTGTTGTCTTTTCGTCCGTCCAACTGTTTGGCTTCGTCAGACACGGACAAGATGTATTCTGTACGTTCTCTGCGTCACCCAGCGGACATTCCTTACAGCTTCCCTTATGCTCAACGCATATCTTCCTAAGATTTCGCAAGCTGTTAATTGCTCCCACCAATTCAATCACCCCTTTCTGCCGAACATTTGTAGAATTTCTTCATTAGTGAAATGAAGCATATCATCCAATCTCCATAAGTCACTTAATTTAAGCCTGTCCGTTTTCGCCTGCTTGACATAGAAGGTGTTCGCTTTCATTATTTTTCTTTCTTCGATGTCCTTAGCCATCTTGTTGTTTCTTATTAGTGCAGTTTTAATGACTATCCTTGCTTCATCAATTCTCTCTGCTATCGATTTTCTTAAAGGCATTTCTTTTCCTCCTTTCCGTATCTACTCTACAATCAAATCATCCTTAAACAGCTGCATGATGCATTTGTATGCTTCCTCTGTAAGGCTTCCGTATTTGCCGATTGCGTATGAGACCATGTTGAATCTGCTATATGGGATTTTTCCTGTATTCTCCTCAATGTATTTTTTCATATCAATGAAAATTGGGTTGTTTCTTAATTCCATTTGCTTTCTCCTTAATCAAATTTAATAATAGTATGCTCACTTGCATATTTGATGAAATTGCTCGCCACCTGACTAATCGGTAGCCCTGCTTCATTTGCGAATTGCTCCAACGTGTCGGCTGAACCTGCGTCAATCTTAATCACCGCAGAACCGTATTTGTTTCGGTTGATTTTGACTTTCTTTTTTCTTGCGTGAACAACGTTTACCACATCCGTGTTTATTGTTTCCTCCAAGTGCTACTCTCCTTTCCTTAGCAAAAGTTAATAGTTTTGAACTTTTAGATTAAAAAAATATTCCTGAATATCATCTTCGTTAAGTCCAAGAAGTGATATAGCTTTGCATATGTCAGCCTGCGTCCAATTTCTTTTTCCCTGCATCTTATAAGATAAGGTTCTTTCAGACCATTCCATAGCCTTTGCGAAATTGCCTTGACTTCCATATTTTTCAACAATGCGTCCTCTTAATTTACTATAATTAAATGGCATTTCTTCTCCTTTCTGTGTTTTAAAAAGTTAAAAGTTTTAACTAATTGTATGATAGCATTTAATTTTGAACTTGTCAACAAAAAAATCAAAGTTTTTAACTTTTATTGTTGCAAGTATTGAACTTTTGTTCAAAATATGATATATTTTTAATTGTTAGGAGGATATTCATAATGAAGAAAACTAGCACAGCTGAAAGGCTAAAGCAGATAATGAGTGAACGGAATTTAAAGCAGGTTGATATTTTAAATCTTTCGCTTCCATTATGTGCAAAGTGGAACGTAAAGATGAACAAATCCGATATTAGTCAATACGTTTCAGGAAAAGTTGAACCCAGTCAAGAAAAACTTGTAGTGTTAGGAAAAGCCTTGAATGTTACAGAAGCATGGCTGATGGGCTTTGATGTTCCATCTGAAAGGAAAGATACCCCACTACAAGCTGAAAAAGATTTCGAGTTTTTTTACAAATATTCTTTACTGGATGAGAGAGATAAAAAAATCATTCTTAATATGATTGATTCAATGCTCTCAACTATGGAAGGTGGGGCTGATTAACCCCACTTTTCCAAAAACAACTTAATAAAGGTGTGTATGTATTCCAAAGTTCCGATATTTTGGATTTCATAAATCATATTCACAATTAATTGTTGTTCGGCTGCGATTTCTTCGTTAGCTGTTTTTTCTTTTGTTCTTTCACAATCTTTTTTCATAGCTTCATCTCCGTTTCTTTCCACACAGTAAAGTAGCGATACGTTCATTATATCGAACGTTTGTTCTTATGTAAATAGTAAATTCAAAAATTGGGTGTTCGTTTTTCGATTAGTAGCGTTCTTCTAGTCCGTTATTTTTCTTGTTCCTGCCCCTTGTTTTCATTTACTTAATAACAAGTATAACCACGAAAAAAAGCCTTGTAAATAGGCAATTTTGCGTGTCTCAAATATGAGACCTAACAATAGGCTTTGTGGGCAATTCACCGAAAAAAACTTTTAATATTAACCTCCAGGGCGTTCGCCAGTGCTTCTAATTCAAGCAAACTTTTAGGAATTATTCCGTTTTCAAGTCGGCTTATTGTTGTTCTGCTAACCCCACTTAGTTCTTCTAACTCCCTGATTGACAGTTTCTTTTTTAGTCTTTTTTTCTTGATATTTAATTTCATACATCCCCCTTGACCTTTTTACGAGTTGTGTTTTTTTATTTTCTTTTAATTATTATGCCGATTTATCAAGTTTTTATTGCGAAAAAAAATGAACAAATGTATATTAGAATTAAATACTTATGAGGAGGAAAAATATATGAGTATAAAAAAGAACAGTATTATTGATTTTCCAACAGATTACACATCTATTGACATTGAAACAACCGGGTTTTCGCCACGTTTTGATTCAATCATTGAAATTGGTGCCATTCGCTATAGGAATGATGAGCCTGTCGCAGAATTTTCAACCTTTGTTGATTCAGATGTCGACATTCCAAACAACATTCAAATCCTTACTGGAATACAGAACGACGATTTGAAGGGCAGTCCCAAAATTGACACTGCTATGAATGAATTTCTTGACTTTATTGGGGACGACATTCTATTAGGACACAATATTGGATTTGACATTGCTTTTTTACAGAGCAATACTGACAAGCCAATCAATAACAAATGTATGGTAGCTAATTATTGTATTACACATTTTATTATTATTTATCATAACTTAACCACCTTGTTTTTCTTTATGTTATGGGGAATACAGTTATTTATAATTGTTTGTAATAGTTTATTATATTCTAACATATTTTTACTACCGTGGACAAGATGTGGACAACGTCCACGAAAAACGAAAAAACATACGTTAAAATTGACGTCCTGAAACTCAACCATACGCTTTATTATTCTTTTCCATT
>ERZ780168.4081-NODE-4081-length-10491-cov-4.588252_pt1 | contig 10491 bp, 10 predicted proteins | sample MGYA00510981_ERZ780168 | MGnify/ENA primary metagenome ERZ780168 (study PRJEB29588, sample SAMEA2158769) | human gut metagenome | biome: human gut; feature: human-associated habitat; material: faeces | place: Denmark | collected 2008/2010 ...
TACAAAGGGACAGTGAATGTATGTCACTTATAATATCGAACAAATGTTCTTGAATTTGTTCGATATGTTCTGTATAATGGAATTAGAAGGTTGAAAGCCCCGCCGACCTTCTAAATGAATAAAATCAAGGAAAGGATATCGGTATGGTTAATTATTTTGAATGGTCAATGGAATATAAAAATACTGCCGACAGCATTCAGGATGTTATCGACAGACTCAAAGCAGAAAAAAGAGGCAAATCGGAAATCAACAAAAGAACTTGATTTGAAAATTGCAAAATACAAGATTTATTATAATGAATGCATTCACATTTCAAATCATCTTATGGATAGATATTACGGAGCATGATAAAATGAAAAGAGAATTTATACATATTACAGATAACAACAAACACAGATTAATGTCGGATTCGGGATTTTGGCACGGCAGTACAAATGAAAATTCCCGTGATAAGATGAAGAAAATTCTTTCAATGGCTGTTCTGAACGAGCTTACCGAAAGACAGAGAATCTGTATTGTAGATTACTATCTCAACGGCAAAAAGGAAAAGGAGATTGCAAAAGAGCTGGGAGTCAACTCGTCAACGGTTTCCCGTCACATTATGAAGGCAAGGGATAAACTCAGACATATTGCGTCTTATTATGTAAATTAATCGTCAGCAATTTCAAAATCGGGAAGATACCACAGCAATGCTTCTTCGGCACTGTAGCCGTTTTTGCAAAGGTAATCAATTCCCGAAAGACTCACTCCGACACATTCGGCATTTGCGTCAAAATCGGTTTGGTAACAATCCCACGGAGATGCAACACTGTGAATATACCTGTAATTTTCGTTTTTGTATGTAGTACCGTTTGAAGTTTCGGAATAGGGAACAAACAACGCTTCGCTGTTTTTGCGGAGCGTTTTGTTTTTTGCACTCTCAGCGGATTTTTTTATTTCACCGTAAACATCCTTTATACTTCCCGATGCGTTTTCTTCATACAGAAAATCGTTTGCCTTGAAAGAATCGGGATTAGCTTTGTAATTTGTGTTCATAAGAATTGCAATTGCCTTTAGTGTTTCGGCAGAGTAGCTGTCTTTATACAATCCTGCCGTCAATGCACAGAGAATTTCACCCGAATCTTTTGGCTTTTCGGGGGTGTCGGATGTTGAAACTGTCGGTTTTGCAAAAGACCGTTCAGAACATTTTGAAACTGCAATGGGGAGGATTGCCGTAAGAATCAGCAGAAGGACAACTGCAATTAATTTTTCCTTCATTACCATGCTCCTTTATTTCGCACAAAAAAATAAATAATACTATTGTATTTTGTGACTTATTTTTTCTTGACATAACGGTTATGTTGGCTTAAAATAATATATGATTGATTCGAAATAATAATTACTTACAATTCATTTTGTATTTGCTTTTGCTGTTTGATTTTTCGGCGGCATATCAATAATCGTGTAACAAAGTCGTTTTTTAAAATTGTCTTGTTACGGTACAGAAACGGAGATTTTTATGAAAACCAAATATTCAGTTATACCATTTATTCCGGCTGTAACAGCTGCTATAGGTCTTAAAATTATGAGTATGTTCGCAGTTGACGGCAACGGATTGTTGTTCGGCATGAACAAGTCGGGCATTAACTATTTCATAATTGAAATCATACTCGGGCTTTTTGCGGTTTGTGTTTTAATTAACCTTTTTGACAGAAAGACGGCTCCCGTATATCCCGTTAAAAAGAATTTTGTTTCGGGTGCGTTTGCAGTAATTTCGGGTATTGCGATTGTCGGTTCGTCATTTTTGGCTTTGATTAACGCAACTCCGGGCAACACGGATAATTATCTTTTGAGCATCATTGCGGCTCTGTTCTCGATTCCTGCGGCTATTGCTATGATTATGATCGGCAAGGTGCATTTTTCAGGCAAATCAATCGTATCAAATGTGTCGATGTTCTTTGTTTTCCCTGCACTCTGGGGATGCAGTGAACTCGTTTCGGAATTTCTCGCCGCAACAAAGGTTTCAATCTCAGCAAGCGATATGACACCGCTCTTCTGTTACATTTTCATCACACTTTACCTTTTCTCAAGTTCAATGGTTGTTTCAAGGGTAAAGGGCAGAAACCCTGTTAAAGCCTGCTTTATTTACGGTATGCCCGCTGCCGCTGTTTCACTTTCATACGGTGTCGGTGCTGTTTTGACATCATCCGTTGAAAACACAGGCATCAGTGCTCTTGTGAACGGAGTTATGTTTATTGTTCTCGGCATTTATATTGTTTCGTTTTCTGTTGAAATGTTCGCAGGCTGCCTTACAAAGGCGGAGGTTGAGATTATCGAAAGCCTTCCCGAAGATGATGATACATACGAAAACAGCTATATCAGCTCAGGCGGTTACGATGAGCTTGTTGTTTCCGATAAAAAGGAAGATGATGTTCCTGCAAGCGATGACAGCTACGAGGCAGTTGCACAGGGACTTTCCGATTTTGTGATGGGCTACGATGAGGAAAAATATGACGATGCAACAATCAAAAACGAAAATATAAATGACGGTCTTGTTCTCGGCTACGGCGATGAAAATCAGACTCAGCTTGCAGAAAAAATTGCCACAGAGCCTTTAAAAGAGGAAACTGCAAAGCCTGTTGCAGAAGCTCCTGCAGAGCCTGAAATTCCTGAAGAACCCGTGTACGCAAAGCGTCTTGATGTTTCAGAGGAAAAAACCGAGCCTGTAAAGGCAGAAGCTCCTGTTAAAGCCCCTGTTGAAGACACAGAGGTTTCAGACGACAGAATGAGCGAAATCGACAGACTTCTCAAGGAACTTGAAGATAAAAAATAATTAAGAACATCGAATTAGGTGTTGACATTCAGGTTTTAGAGTGGTACTATACAAATGAAAAGAAAATTGATTTTTGATGAGGACATGATTTGTAGTCCTGCTTTTTCCAGAGAGCGAAATTATTTGCTGTGATATTTCGCAAAAAGCATTGCAAGTTACCACCTTTAAGACTGTGCAGGAAATGGCACGGCGTTTGGTTGCGTTAAAACCGTCAAGAGGGCTTTAAGCCGAACTTGGGTGGAACCACGATTTATTCGTCCCAATATTCCGTTTTGGAATATTGGGATTTTTTGTTTTCATCACATATTAAAAAGGAGAATGGTTATGATTAATGTAGAATTAAAAGGCGGAGCAGTCAAGGAATTTGAAAACGGTACAACTCCTGCCGAAATTGCAAAATCAATCGGTGCAGGCTTGTACAAGTCTGTTTGTTGTGCAAAGGTTGACGGCGACCTTTGTGACCTCAGAACACCGCTTGAAAAAGATTGTAAGGTTGAACTTCTCACATTCGATAATGTTGATGGTCAGAAAACTTTCTGGCACACAGCCTCTCATGTTCTTGCTCAGGCAGTAAAAAGACTTTATCCGAATGCAAAGTGTGCAATCGGTCCTGCCGTTGACAACGGTTTTTACTATGATTTTGATGTTGAAAAGCCTTTCTCACCCGAAGACCTTGAAAAAATCAAGGCTGAGATGAAGAAAATCGTAAAATCAGGTCTTGAGCTTGAAAGAGTTGAGCTTTCTCCCGAGGAGGCTGAAAAGAAACTTGAAGAGATGAACGAGCCTTACAAGGTTGAACTTGTTAAGGAACATTCCGACAAGGGCGAGCATATCACATTCTACAAACAGGGTGAGTTTATCGACCTCTGCGCAGGTCCTCACCTCATGAGTGTTGCACCGATCAAGGCTATTGAACTCACTGCCTGCACAGGCGCTTACTGGAGAGGCGACGCAAACAACGCACAGCTTTGCCGTGTTTACGGTGTAGCTTTCCCCAAGGCGTCAATGCTTGAAGAACACCTCAAAAAGCTTGAAGAAGCAAAGCTTCGTGACCACAACAAGCTCGGTCGTGAACTTGAATACTTTACAACTGTTGACTATGTCGGTCAGGGACTTCCTATTCTTCTTCCAAAGGGTGCAAGAGTTGTTCAGCTTTTACAGAGATGGGTTGAAGATGTTGAGCAGTCAAAGGGCTGTCTTCTTACAAAAACTCCTCTTCTTGCAAAGAGAGATCTTTATAAGATTTCAGGTCACTGGGATCATTATCTTGACGGTATGTTTGTACTCGGCGATCCGCATGATGAAGAAAAGGAATGCTTCGCACTTCGTCCTATGACTTGCCCGTTCCAGTATCAGGTTTATCTTAACAAACAGCGTTCATATCGTGACCTTCCGATGCGTCTTACGGAAACATCAACACTTTTCCGTAACGAGGCAAGCGGTGAGATGCACGGTCTTATCCGTGTTCGTCAGTTCACAATTTCAGAAGGACACTACATTCTCCGTCCCGATCAGCTTGAACAGGAATTCAAGGGTTGTCTTGAGCTTGCTAAATATTTCCTTGACACAGTAGGACTTCTTGAAAACTGTACTTTCAGATTCTCACAGTGGGATCCCGAAAACAAGAATAATAAGTATGAGGGTACAAAGGAACAGTGGGAAGAGTCACAGGCTGTTATGAAAACTATTCTTGATGACCTTGATGTTGACTATGAGGTCGGTATTGACGAGGCCGCATTCTACGGTCCGAAGCTTGATATTCAGTACAAGAATGTATTCGGTAAGGAAGACACAATTGTTACAATCCAGATTGATATGCTCCTTGCCGAAAGATTCGGTATGTACTACATCGACAAGGACGGTCAGAAGAAGCTTCCGTATATTATTCACAGAACTTCACTCGGTTGCTTTGAAAGAACTCTTGCATATATGATTGAGAGATTTGCCGGTGTAATGCCGCTTTGGCTTGCTCCCGAGCAGATCAGACTTCTTCCGATAAAAGAGGGTAATGTTGAGTATGCACAGGGTATTGCAGACAGACTTACTTCACTCGGTATGAGAGTTACTGTTGACAGCAGAGATGAAAATATCGGTCCAAAGATTAAGGCTGCAAGACTTGAAAGAATTCCGTATATTCTTGTAATCGGCGACAACGAGATGAATTCATCAACAGTTACGGTTCGTTCAAGAAAAAGAGGAGAAATCCCGAATATGTCTGTTGACGAATTTGTTGCTCTTGTTAAGAACGAAGTAGATACAAAAGAAAAATAATTCTGAAATTTTTTCGGAGGGATGCTGATGTCCGGAGGATTCACTCCGTTTGATAAAAACAGCTACAGAGAATCAAAACGCAGACGAAAACAGGCGCTTATTGAGGAGAGAACGGGAAGAATTCTTCCCGTATCAAATCCGCGCCGAAGGTACATTGCGTTAGCTTGTATCGGTGTGATTCTTGTCGCAGCTATTGCGTTCGGAATTTTTTCAATACTTAAAAGTAATCAGAAAAGTAATCCCGAAACTCCCGAACAGATTCAGGCAGAAAGCGAAATGCTGCTGACGGTTGTGGACAGCGCAAATCAGCTTGATAAGGATTATGTGCCCGATCTTGAAACCGTGAACGGATTCAAAGTGAACAGGGACGCACTGAAACCGCTTGAGAATCTTTTGAAAGCGTCAAAAGAAAACGGCACCAAGCTTAAAATCAAGACTGCATATGTGAGTTATGATGAACAGGAAGAAAGGTTTCAGTCCGAACTTCAAAAGATGTTGCAATCATCAAAATATACAACTGTCAGAGCAGAGGCGGAGGTCTTAAAAACCACGCCTCACGGCGGACAGTCGGAGTCACAGACGGGATTGCTTGTTGAATTTGATTTTTCAAATTCGGGTTCAAAGGCATTTCTTGAGCGAAACTGCGTTGAATACGGATTTGTTCAGAGATATACCGAAAGCAAAACCTCAGTAACACGAATGAATCCGTCAGACTCGCTGTACAGATATGTGGGGGTTGAAAACGCAAAGCGTATGCGTTCCTACGGAATGTGCCTTGAAGAGTACAAAAGCTACCTCCAAAAACAGGCAATCCCAAAATAAAATAAATATTTTTTAAAAACGCTTGCATTTTGCAATATTATGTTGTATAATTAATCCGTTAATTGTGTAATGTCAGGTAGGTGAAAACAATGAAAGAGAATATCCATCCTAAGTATGAGAAAACAACAATTACTTGTGCTTGCGGTAATGTTATTGAAACAGGTTCAACAAAGAAGGACATCCGTGTTGAAATTTGTTCAAAATGCCACCCATTCTTTACAGGAAAGCAGAAATTAGTTGATACCGGCGGACGCGTTGACAGATTCAAGAAGCGTTTCGGTATGGATAAATAATTTATTATGTAATTGTTTAGGCGGCACATTGTGCCGCCTTGTTTACTTTACGGAAACTTTGCATAACCGTGTGCAGAGTGTCTGTATAATTGAGGTATTATTATGGCAAAGGATTACAAAACCGTTTTAAGTAACGCAAAAGACGAATTTGTTGAAAAGCGTTCACGCTTTATCGGCTATTGCAAGCCTGTAACCTGTGAGCAGGAGGCTGTTGATTTTATCAACGAAAAACGCAGTGAACATTGGAACGCAACTCACAATGTCTATGCCTATTCTCTGCGTGAGGGCAACATAAAGCGTTACAGCGATGACGGTGAACCCTCGGGTACAGCCGGTATGCCTTGCCTGGATGTAATTGTAAAAAATGAAATTTATGATGTATGTGTTGTCGTTACCCGTTACTTCGGCGGTGTTTTGCTTGGCACCGGCGGACTTGTGAGAGCATATTCTCACGGTGCAAAAATTGCTCTTGATGCCGCAAAAATCGTTATGATGCAGAACTGTCTTGTCTGTTCTGCTCGTTGTACATACAACCGGTATGGCAAGGTTTCGGCACTTGTAACTGATAACGGCGGTGCTGTTGACGATACTGTCTATGAAGGCGATGTGCTGATTAAATTTCATATTAAACCCGATTTACTGCCACAGCTTAACAAAAAGCTTGCAGATGCAACTGCGGGTGAGGTTCAGGCGGTTTTTGATGAGGAAAAATATTATGCCGTTGAGTTATAAAAATTTTCGTTATGACAAAACTTTTTATGCTTTCGACCTCAAAAGCTAAAAAATGAAATACTTTTCAAAATAATTTCAAATATTTAAAGGAATATTCAAAAAAATTTCGTAAAAAGCTAATAGGTAAGCGAGAGGAGGAGTTTTATGGCTTTCCCTGAAAGTTTCTTGCAGGATTTAAAAATGCGAAACGATATCACGGATGTTGTTTCGGGTTATGTCAATCTCAAAAGACGGGGAAGAAATATGGTCGGTCTTTGTCCGTTCCACGGCGAAAAAACTCCCTCTTTTAATGTATATACCGAAAACGGTTCGTTCTATTGTTTTGGCTGCGGAGTAGGCGGAGATGTCATCTCTTTTATTATGAAAATTGAAAATCTTGACTATGTCGATGCCGTGAAGTATCTTGCACAGCGGGCAGGACTTGAAATGCCCGAAAACAGCTATGATGACAGCATGAGCCGTCTTAGAAACAGAGTGTTTGAAGCTAACCGTGAGGCGGCAAGGTTTTATTATGCCGCTTTGTGTTCTCCGCAAGGCAGAAAAGGTCTTGATTATTTTCATTCAAGAGCCTTATCCGACAGAACAATCCGTCATTTCGGACTCGGTTATGCCGATGATAACTGGTCGTCACTATGCAATCATCTCAAATCAAAAGGCTTTAATGACAGCGAACTTGTTGCCGCAAATCTTGCGGTTCGGCACAGAAACGGCAACGGAATCTATGACAGATTCACAGATCGTGTTATGTTTCCGATTATTGATCTGAGAGGAAATGTTATTGCATTCGGCGGAAGAATTATGTCCGATGCAAAGCCTAAATATCTCAACACCTCCGATACCCCCGTATTTAAAAAGAGTGCAAACCTGTTTTCGCTAAACAACGCAAAAAATTCGGGCAAGAGGACTCTGATTCTTTGCGAGGGCTATATGGATGTCATCAGTATGCAGCAGGCGGGCATCGACACCGCCGTCTGCGCCTGCGGCACGGCCCTGACGCCGGAGCAGGTGCGGCTCATCAGTGAGTACGCCGATGAGGTCATCCTGAGCTACGACTCCGACGAGGCGGGCCAGAAAGCCACCCTCCGCTCGCTGGAACTGTTCCGGAACAGCACGGTGCGGGTGGGGGTGCTTCAGATCCCCGGCGCAAAGGACCCGGACGAGTACATCAAGCGCTATGGTGCCGACCGCTTCCGCGCCCTGCTGGACGGCGTAGGCAACGCGCTGGATTTCCGGCTCAAGCGCCTGCGGGATCAATACGACCTGACCCAGGACGCCCAGCGGCTCGAATACATCCGCGATGCCGTGGACCTGCTGGCCGAGCGCTCCAACCCCACCGAACAGGAGGTCTACGCCGGGCGGCTGGCCGAGGAGACGAACATCTCCAAGACCGCCATCCTGACCCAGCTGGGCACCGCTGTCAAAAAAGCGGGCAGCAAGCGACGACGGGAGGAGAACCGCTCCCGCCTGCACTCCGGTGAGATGGATCAGATCAATGTTCCTTACAGCGCAGGCGGCTCACAGGCGCTGGGTGTGGCCTCGGCTGAGCAGCGGCTGCTGGCGGCACTGCTGCGGGAGCCCAGCTACATCCCCGGGGTGCGGGCCGCACTGCCGGCGGAAAAGTTCCTCCTGCCCCAGCAGAAGGAACTGTATCAGGCCATGCTGGACTGTCAGGCGCAGGGCATCGAGGTCAGCCTTTCCACCCTGCGCGGCTTTGTGCAGAGCGAAGAGGCCCTGAATGAACTGAGCCGCCTTGCGGCACAATACAGCGATGTCAACTGTACCACCGAGGATATCAACTTTTATCTGGAACGCATCGCCCGCGGCACCCCGATCGCGAAGAAGGCGGCCCAGATGTCCAATGAAGACTTAGAGCAGTATCTCCAGTCGATGCGAGAAAAGAAACAGGGAACTCTCCCTGCAGAAGACTGAGCGCTCCCTTTCCTCCCGGCTGGAGCTGGAAGGAGAAGGAATCATGCGGAAATTGTCGCAGACGGAAGAACTTGCAAAGATTTTGGCGAGCCGTGCCCGGCACCACCTTCTGACGCCGGAGCAGGTCAGCCGCGCCATGGAAGAGCAGGAGTACGATGTCGCCGGGCTGGACGCGCTGTATGAGGCGCTGGAGGCCCGCGGCATCCGGGTGGAGGAAGAGGACGCCGACCTCCCGCTGCTGGACGATGCCCAGATCGGCCGACTGGAACATGAGCTTTCTGCCGAGGGCGTGGCGCTGGACGACCCGGTGAAAGCCTATCTGAAGGAGATCGGGCAGGTGCCGCTCCTCTCGGCAGAAGAGGAACAGACGCTGGCCCGTGCTGCCAGAGCAGGGGATGCGGACGCCCGCCGACGCCTCAGCGAGGCGAATCTGCGGCTGGTGGTCTCGGTGGCCAAGCGCTACGCGGGCAGGGGGCTGCCCTTCCTCGACCTCATCCAGGAGGGCAACCTCGGCCTGATGAAGGCGGCGGAAAAGTTTGAGCCGGACAGGGGCTTCAAGTTCTCCACCTATGCGACATGGTGGATCCGGCAGTCCATCACCCGTGCCATTGCCGACCAAGGGCGGACCATCCGCATCCCGGTGCATCTGGTGGAGCACATCAACCGGGTCCGGAAGACGGCAGGGGAGCTGCTGCGGAAGAATGGCCGCGAGCCCACGGCGGAGGAGATCGCCGTCCGGCTGGAGATGGAGCCGGACCGGGTGCGGGAACTGCTGCAGTTGGCGCAGGAGCCGGTCAGCCTGGAAACGCCGGTGGGCGAGGAAGAAGACGCCCACCTCGAAGATTTCATTCAGGATGAAGAAGCCGGGATCCCGGTGGATGAAGCGGGCCGCCAGCTGCTCCGCCGGGAGTTGATGAGCGTGCTCAAGAGTCTGACGCCCCGCGAAGAGCGGGTGATCACGCTCCGCTTCGGCCTCGACGACGGTCGGCCCCGCACTCTGGAAGAGCTGGGGAAGGAGTTCAACGTCACGCGGGAGCGCATCCGCCAGATCGAGGCAAAAGCCCTCCGCAAGCTCCGCCATCCCAGCCGGGCCAAACGGCTGCGGGATTATCTGGAATAAAGCTCCCGAAGGGGCACCCAGTACGCCGGGTGCCCCTTTCGTCTGCCCGAAAGCACAAGAGCAAACCTGTACAAAATGCACAAGGGTGTTTTTGGTGAGAACGTGCAAAACTCAAAAAGCAATACCAAAAACGCACAAAGCGGACACGGAACCGGGCGTGCCACAAAAGCGGGGGCTTGACAAAAAAATCGGCCCGAAATGGGAAAAATGGCTTGACAACAGGGCTTTCCCGGTGTATACTGCATTAGTATCACATAATGGCCTAGTGCGCCAAAAAGGGAGCTTCGGTTCGGTCAGCCCAAGGGGCAGACACGAAAAGTTTGTGAAAAACGCCGAACTTCCTCTGAGGATACGGGTCGATTTATGTGCGTCTGCTCAAATTTGACCCGTAGAACGCAACATCCGTAGAGTATAAAAGTAAGGAGTGGTTGATTTTATGATGAAAGTCAAGCCCGTCAAGCTCGGCAAAACCGAGCGCATGAGCTTCTCCCACATCGACGAAGTCATCAGTA
>ERZ780168.4083-NODE-4083-length-10486-cov-2.369476_pt1 | contig 10486 bp, 11 predicted proteins | sample MGYA00510981_ERZ780168 | MGnify/ENA primary metagenome ERZ780168 (study PRJEB29588, sample SAMEA2158769) | human gut metagenome | biome: human gut; feature: human-associated habitat; material: faeces | place: Denmark | collected 2008/2010 ...
CACCCTGGCAGCAGCCATGTTCAAGCAGATTGGTGATGTGGCATTTGGCTTTATGCTTCCGGTTCTGGCAGGATTTATTGCTATGAGCATTGCAGACAGACCTGGTCTGGCAGTCGGATTTGTGGGTGGTGCAATTGCAGCAAACGGCAAGTCTGGTTTCCTCGGTGCATTAGTAGCAGGTTTTCTGGCAGGCTATCTTATCCTTCTCTTAAAAAAATTGTTCGAAAAACTTCCGGAAGCACTGGAAAAAATTGCTCCAGTCCTTCTCTATCCGGTATTCGGCATTCTGATCGTGGGACTTGTTATGACGTTTGTCGTAGAGCCTCCAATCGGAGCATTGAACACGGCACTGAACACAGCTCTTACAAACATGAGTGGTTCCAGTAAGGTTCTTCTTGGCATCATCGTAGCAGGTATGATGGCAGTTGACATGGGTGGTCCGTTCAACAAAGCGGCCTATGTATTTGGAACGGCATCCATTGCAGCAGGAAATTACGGAATCATGGCAGCAGTTATGATCGGCGGTATGGTTCCTCCGTGTGCGATCGCTCTGGCATCTCTTCTGTTTAAAGATAAATTTACAAAAACAGAAAGAGAATCCGCTCCGACAAACTTTATCATGGGACTTGCATTTATCACAGAAGGTGCGATTCCGTTTGCAGCATCCGATCCGCTGCATGTCATCCCGGCATGCGTGATAGGTTCCGGACTTGCAGGAGCACTTTCCATGGCATTCAACTGTACGCTGATGGCACCGCACGGTGGAGTCTTCGTGTTCCCTGTAGTCGGCAATCCGCTGATGTACCTGGCTGCACTGGCAGCAGGAACCGTAGTCGGAGCATTAATGCTCGGTGTGCTTAAGAAAAAAATAGCCGAGTAAACCAAAACTTCATCATAAAACTTTTCCTCAGAAAAACCGCAGTGACTTTAAAGTTGTAAAGCACTGCGGTTTTGCTTTACTTTCTTATCTGCTATGAGCTATAATAAAAGGCGTCAAGGGATGTAACTATATGATTTTTTTGCAGCATGAAAAGGGGTGGGATAATATGCTTACTAAAACACGACAGAAAGAGATCTTGAAACTTCTGGAAAACAGAGGCAGCGTGACACTTCAGGAGTTAAAAGATCATTTAAATACTTCAGAATCTACGATCCGTCGAGATCTGAATACGTTGGATGCACAGGGGAAGCTGGTCAAGGTTTTCGGTGGGGCAGTTGCGGCTGACAACATGAGCATACGCGATGAGCAGGTGTCACGAAGAGAAGAAAAGAATTTAGAAGAAAAAAGACTGATTGCACGTTATGCAGCATCACTGATACAGGATGATGATTTCGTGTATCTCGATGCCGGAACGACAACCGGATGTATGCTCGATTATATTTCCGATGCGACAACGGCTGTTTTTGTGACGAATGCACCATCGCATGCACAGAAACTGGCACGCAAAGGCATGGAAGTCATTCTGATCGGCGGCAGACTCAAACAGTCCACGGAAGCAGTGGTTGGAGAAGAGGCATGCAGACAGATCGAGAAATTTAATTTCAGTCTTGGTTTCCTGGGCAGCAACGGCGTTTCCGAACGCTCCGGATTTTCGACACCGGATCAGGACGAAGCGATGGTCAAAAAAAGAGCAATCGAACGCATTCACCGGTGCTTTGTTCTCTGTGATCACACGAAATTTTACAAAGTCAGCCCGATCAGCTTTGCAAAATTAGAAGATGCCGTCGTACTGACAGATTCTGCACCGCAGGGCAATTTTCAGGAGATGCCGAACATCGTGGAAATTTCCGAAGATGAATAGATAGAAATACCAAAAACGGCAAAACTGTAAAAAGTGAAAAGGATGCCGGGAGTGCCTTGAAACAGAGCAATCAGCAGGCATCAAATAAAAAATGGAAAATAAAGGAGGAAGAAAACATGGGATGGTTGATATTGATCGTACTTCTTTTGATTGTGCTGATACTTTTGCTTTCCTGCGTGAAGATTGTGCCTCAGGCAACCGCAATGGTTGTGGAACGTCTTGGCGGATATCGTGCGACCTGGTCGGTCGGACTTCATGTGAAAGCACCGTTTATTGACCGTGTTGCAAAGAAAGTCATTTTAAAAGAGCAGGTGGTAGATTTTGCACCGCAGCCGGTTATCACAAAGGATAACGTAACAATGCGGATCGATACGGTTGTATTTTTCCAGATCACAGATCCGAAGCTGTTTGCATACGGCGTGGAGAATCCGATCATGGCAATCGAAAATCTGACTGCAACGACACTGCGAAATATCATCGGTGATCTGGAGCTGGATCAGACCCTGACATCCAGAGAGACGATCAACACAAAAATGCGTGCATCGCTTGATATTGCCACGGATCCATGGGGCATTAAAGTCAACCGTGTGGAGCTAAAAAACATCATTCCGCCGGCTGCAATCCAGGATGCGATGGAGAAGCAGATGAAAGCAGAGCGTGAGCGAAGAGAAGCGATCCTTCGTGCAGAAGGTGAGAAGAAGTCTACCGTCCTCGTGGCAGAAGGTAAGAAAGAATCCGCAATTCTCGATGCAGAGGCAGAGAAGCAGGCGGCGATCCTTCGCGCAGAGGCGAAGAAGGAGGCAACCATCCGCGAGGCAGAAGGTCAGGCTGAGGCAATTCTTAAGATTCAGCAGGCAAACGCAGACGGTCTCCGCATGATCAAGGATGCGGCTCCGGATCAGGGCGTCATCCAGTTAAAGAGCCTTGAGGCATTTGCAAAGGCGGCAGACGGCAAGGCGACGAAGATTATCATTCCGTCTGAGATTCAGGGAATGGCAGGTCTTGCTAAATCTTTTTCCGAAGTGATCAAAGATAATTAAATGATGTTAGGTCATCTGTATACGATAGCATTCTGCAAAGGGTTACGGCCTCGGGCAGAGAGAAAAGAGGAGAAATTATGAGCGTTAATTTGAAAGGAAGAAATTTTCTGACATTAAAGGATTTTACGAAAGAAGAGATCAGCTATCTGTTGGATCTGTCTGCTGACCTTAAAGCCAAGAAGAAAAATGGAGAATTGGTTAATCATTATATTGGCAAAAATATTGCATTGATCTTTGAAAAAACCAGTACGCGTACCCGCTGCTCCTTTGAAGTGGCAGCACATGATATGGGAATGGGTGTTACGTATCTAGATCCACAGGGCTCTCAGATCGGTAAGAAAGAGAGCATTGCGGACACAGCACGTGTTCTTGGCAGAATGTTTGATGGTATTGAGTATCGCGGCTTTGAGCAGGAGATCGTAGAGGATCTTGCAAAATATGCAGGAGTACCGGTGTGGAATGGCTTGACAAATGAATACCATCCAACGCAAATGTTAGCAGATCTTCTGACGATCAAAGAGCATTTAGGACGTTTGGAAGGCGTTAAGCTGGTATATATGGGCGATGCCAGATATAATATGGGTAATTCACTGATGATCGCTTGTGCTAAAATGGGAATGCATTTTACGGCATGTACTGCAAAGGAATATTTCCCAAATCAGGCATTGGTAGAACAGTGTGAACAGTACGCCAGTGAATCCGGTGGTTCCATCACGCTGACAGAGGATACAATGACCGGAACAAAAGATGCGGATGTTATCTATACGGATGTCTGGGTGTCTATGGGTGAGCCGGACGAAGTTTGGAAAGAGCGTACCTTGGCATTGTCACCATATCAGGTAAACGCAAAGGTTATGCAGAATGCCGGAGAACAGGCGCTATTTATGCATTGTCTTCCAGCTTTCCATGACTTAAAGACCAAAATTGGCAAAGAAGTATATGAAAAATTTGGATTAAAAGAACTTGAAGTTACAGATGAAGTATTTGAATCCAAGCAATCGGTAGTATTTGACGAAGCAGAAAATCGCATGCATACGATCAAAGCGGTGATGGTTGCAACATTAGGAGAGGCGTGATCTTTATGAGATCGAAGATATTACGGGAACTGATGGATCATTCGGACACATTTGTGTCCGGACAGAAATTATGTAAAACGTTTGGCGTGAGCAGACAGGCAGTTTGGAAAAACATTTGCTGTTTGAAAGAACTTGGCTATGACATTGAATCGGTTACTAATAAAGGCTATCGCTTAATAAGTAAACCGGATATATTGTATGGTCCTGAGATTGAGGCATATTTGGAAGAGGAAAGTTTCTGTCAAAAAGTCGAATGTCATGATAGCATTGACTCGACAAACATCCGAGGCAAACAACTTGCAGAATTGGGAGAAGCTGAGGGAACATTGATCGTAGCCGATCGGCAGACAGCGGGACGCGGACGCAGAGGCCGCAATTGGATTTCTGAATCCGGTGTTGGTATTTATATGACTTACGTATTAAGACCGACAGTTCAGCCGGCACATGTGTCAGGGATCACATTATTGGCAGCATTGGCAATGTGTGAAGCAACTTATCAGGAATGCGATGTGCTTCCACAGATCAAATGGCCCAACGATGTCATCATTGATGGCAAAAAGATATGTGGTATTCTGACGGAAATGAGTTCAGAAGTTCAGTATGTGCATTATGCCGTAATGGGTATCGGAATCAATGCTAACAAAGAAAAATTCGATGAGACATTAAAGGACAAGGCGACCAGCATTTATCTGTCAACAGGCAAAAAAGTAAACAGAGCTAAGTTTACAGCGGCTTTTGCAGATGCGTTTGGTGGTTATTACAGACGATATATGCAGGACGGAGATCTGTCTGCGTTTGTGGAAGAGTATGATGAATTGCTTGCCAATAAAGACAAAGAAGTGATCATCTACCATGGCATGGTTGAGGATGCCACGCCGGACAAAATATCACGGGGAATTGCACGTGGCATTGATAAAGACGGAGCACTGTTAGTTGAGATCGATGGCAGCGTCACACCGGTCATGTCCGGAGAAGTATCGATAAGGGGGGTACAGGGATATGTCTGAAAAGGAACCGGTTGTCTTATGTGCAGCGAGTTCTTATGAACAAAAATATTACCTGAACGAAGCGTTTAGCGGATTACCTACAGCAGTCAAAGAGGAATTGCAAGTTATGTGTGTGTTGTATACGGCAGATGTTGGCGGCATTTTGACACTGCAGTTTGACGAAGATGGCAATTTACAGTTTCAGGTGACTTCTGCGGATGATGATTTTCTGTTTGATGAGATCGGCAGCGTGCTCAAGATCAAGCAGTATCAGGCAGATAAACAGGAGTTGTTAGAGGCTCTTGAATTATATTATAGAATAAAAATACTTGGTGAAAAGGTCGATTTCGACTAATGGAGGACAGCTATGTTATTAGCAGTAGATGTTGGAAATACAGATATTACATTTGGATTGTTTCGTGAGAGTGAATTGATCACGAGATTTCGAGTCACAGTAAAAGTACCGCGCAGCTCGGACGAGTATGGCGTTGATCTGTGCGATACTGCAGCAGAAAGGATACTCTCCGGAAGATGTAAATGAAGTGATCATTGCATCTGTTGTGCCGAAGATCATGTACTCTTTTACAAGTGGCATCATCAAGTATCTGCATTGTCATCCGCTGGTAGTCGGAGCCGGAATAAAGACCGGAATACGTATAGAAACTGCCAACCCAAAAGAAATCGGACCGGATCGTATAGTAGATGCAGTCAGTGCCTACGAACAGTATGGCGGACCGATTATTGTTGTTGATTTTGGAACAGCGACAACATATGATATTGTTACTGCAGAGGGGGCATTTCTAGGTGGTGTGATCAGTCCAGGAATACGCATTTCTGCGAACGCGTTGTGGAATAATACAGCGAATCTGCCGGAAATTGAGATCAAATGCCCAGGGGTTTCTATTGCAAAAGATACGATCACATCAATGCAGGCAGGACTGTTTTTTGGCACGATCGGTCAGTCGGAGTACATTATTCGAAAGATCAAAGAAGAGTCAGGCTTCTTGGATGCGAAAGTTGTCGCAACCGGAGGACTTGGGAAGATCATTTCAGAGCATACGGACGAGATACAGGTGTATGACAGCGATCTGACACTTCGAGGCCTACAGATTATCTATGATAAGCAGAAGAAATAATAAAATTGGAGTGTTATGCGTAGTTTTAAGATAGGAAATGTATTGATTCCCGGCAATTTAATATTAGGACCAATGGCAGGTGTAACAGATCTGCCATTTCGTTTGTTATGCAAGGAGCAGGGAGCTGATCTTGTCTACACGGAGATGATCAGTGCAAAAGGAATATATTACAATAACAAAAATACAGAAAAGCTATGGGAAATCGCGGATGAAGAGCATCCGGCAGCATTGCAGTTGTTTGGCTCAGATCCGGATCTGATGGCAGAAATGGCACGTAAAATTGATCACCGTAATTTTGATATTTTAGATATTAATATGGGGTGCCCGGTGCCGAAAGTGGTTAACAATGGCGAGGGTTCAGCGTTGATGAAAACTCCGGAGCTGGCAGCGGAGATCATTCGCAAAGTATCACAGGCAAGTTCAAAGCCTTTGACCGTTAAATTTCGCAAAGGCTTTACCGAGGATACCGTCAATGCAGTCGAATTTGCCAAGATGGCAGAACAGAATGGTGCAGCAGCCATTGCGGTACATGGACGCACCAGAGAACAGTATTATAGCGGAAAAGCAGATTGGGATATCATTGCGCAGGTTAAAGAAGCAGTAACAATCCCGGTGATAGCCAGTGGAGATATTTTTTCAGCAGAAGATGCAATCAAATGTTTGGAGCAGACAAAATGTGATGGACTCATGTTGGCTCGTGGTGTTCGAGGTAATCCGTGGCTGTTTGCTGAGATCAAACAGGCACTTATGCAGTACGCTGCCGGAGAAGAGATACAAATCTCGAAACCACAGCTTTCAGAGGTGGTTGAAATGATACGTCGTCATGGCAGAATGCAGGTGGAATACAAAGGCGAGATAATGGGGATGCGGGAGATGCGAAAGCACGTAGCATGGTATACGACAGGATATCCGCATTCGGCAGCAATCCGCAGAGAAGCCAACTTTATTGAGACGTATGAACAACTGGAAAAGCTTTGTGATAAGATACTAGCCGACAGCAAGTCATGATTAGTGAGTTTGCGCTTGTAATTCTTTACTTAATGAAGTAAACTGCTATAAGAAATAAATTATACAGGAGGCTAATCAAAATGGATTACGGTTTGATTGGTGGAAAGCTGGGACACAGTTATTCCAAAGATATTCACGAGATGTTGGCAGATTATACATATGATCTATGTCCTTTGACAAAAGAGGAATTTGTGCCTTTCATGGAGCAGCATGCATTCCGGGCAATCAATGTCACCATTCCTTACAAACAGGATGTTATTCCTTACCTGGACAGCTTAGATGACAATGCAAAGGCTATCGGTGCAGTCAATACGATCGTAAATAAAGATGGTCGTTTGGAAGGCCACAATACAGATTTCTCTGGCTTTATGTATATGTTAAAGAAACATAACATTTCCGTAAAAGGAAAGAAATGTGTTGTTCTAGGAGATGGAGGTGCTTCTAAAGCAGTCGTTGCTGTATTAAAAAAGATGGAAGCCAAAGAAGTTGTTATTGTTGATATTATCAAGACAGCATCTGCGATCACTTATGAAGAATGCTTTGCGAAACATACAGATGCTGAATTTATTGCAAATACAAGTCCGGTTGGTATGTATCCAAACTGTGATGCCAGTCCGGTTGATCTAACACGTTTCCCAGAATGTGAAGCAGTAGTTGATGTTATTTATAATCCATTGGAGACAAAGTTAGTTGCTCAGGCAAGAGAGCTTGGAATGACTGGCGTTAATGGATTGGAAATGCTTGTAGCACAGGCGTTGTATGCGGTAGAGTTTTTCTTGGATACAAAGTTAGACGAAGCCAAGATTGATGAAGTATATCACAAAATCTATGAAGAGAAAGTGGGAGAGCAATAAAAGCTAATCTCGTTGGACTGAAAGTGGGAGAGCAATAAAAGCTAATCTCGTTGGATTGAAAGCGGGAGAGTAATAAGAGCTGCAACTGTATATATCTTGCATAAATGCAGCGATTATTATATAATCTAATTTTGGGTAAGATGATAAAGAACAAAGATGTCTGATGCCTTTGCGGCATAAGAGGACATAAACGATTAATGGAGGTCAAAAATGAGTAAAAAACCAGTTGTTTTAATGATACTTGATGGATATGGATTAAATGATAATACAAAAGGAAATGGTATTGCTGCAGCGAATACACCGGTAATGGATAAATTAATGAAGGAATATCCTTATGTAAAAGGCTATGCAAGCGGTCTTGCAGTCGGACTTCCGGACGGACAGATGGGTAACTCTGAAGTAGGACATTTAAATATGGGTGCCGGACGTATTGTATATCAGGAACTGACAAGAATCACAAAAGCAATAGAAGATGGTGATTTCTTTGAAAACGAAGAACTTTTAGGCGCAATTAAAAACTGCAAGGAGAACAATTCAGACTTACATTTATTCGGCCTGTTATCAAACGGCGGTGTGCACAGCCACATTACACATTTATATGCCCTGTTGGAACTGGCAAAGAGAAACGGTATTAAGAATGTTTATGTTCACGGCTTTATGGACGGACGTGATACAGCACCGGACGGAGGAAAAGAATTTATCAGCCAGTTATCCGACAAAATGGAAGAATTAGGTGTTGGACAGATTGCTTCTATTATGGGTCGTTACTATGTAATGGACAGAGATAACAGATGGGACAGAGTAGAAGCTGCTTATAATGCACTTGTAAAGGGTGAAGGAAATGAGGCAGAATGTGCAAAGTGTGCTATCGCCGCATCTTATGAAGACGGGAAAACGGATGAATTTGTTGTGCCGACTGTTGTAAAGAAGGATGGTAAGCCATTAGCAACGATTAAAGACGGAGATTCTGTTATCTGCTTTAACTTCAGACCGGACAGAGCAAGAGAAATCACAAGATGTTTCTGCGATGATGAATTTACAGGCTTTGACAGAGGCGCAAGAAAGAAAGTCCACTATGTATGCTTCACAGATTACGATGTAACAATCGGCAATAAGTATGTAGCATTCAAGAAAGAAAAGATTACCAATACATTTGGTGAATTTTTAGCAGCAAACAACAAGACACAGGCCCGTATTGCCGAGACAGAAAAATACGCACACGTAACATTCTTCTTCAACGGTGGTGTAGAAGAACCAAACAAGGGTGAAGACAGAATCCTTGTAAAGTCACCGAAGGTTGCAACTTATGATTTACAGCCGGAAATGAGTGCACCGGAAGTCTGCGATAAGTTAACAGCTGCTATCCGTTCAGATAAGTATGATGTTATTATCATCAACTTTGCAAACCCGGATATGGTCGGACATACCGGTATTGAGTCTGCCGTTGTAAAGGCAATTGAAACTGTAGATACCTGTGTAGGCAAGGCTGTAGAAGCATTAAAGGAAGTTGACGGAACTATGTTTATCTGCGCTGATCACGGAAATGCAGAACAGTTAATTGACTATAAGACCGGAGAACCGTTTACGGCACATACAACCAATCCGGTTCCGTTTATTCTTGTAAATTATGATGAGGCATATACTCTTAAAGAGAATGGCAAGCTTTGCGATATTATTCCTACTCTTATAGATATTATGGAACTTGAGAAGCCGGCAGAAATGACTGGTGAATCTCTCTTGATAAAGAAATAATAAATACTTGATATTATTAAATGCTTGTGTTAAGATTATACTATTGTGTGACGATTTTAACCAAGTAGGAGGTGTTACTGATGTTTGGAATGTCATGGGCAGATACATTTAGAGTATTACTTATGGGACTTTTTATATTAGTTTGTATTGCAATAACAATTGTAGTTCTTATGCAGGAAAGCAAGCAGACAGGCTTGTCTGGTGCAATCAGCGGTGCTGCTGATACTTACTGGGGTAAGAATAAAGGACGTTCCATGGAAGGAAATCTTGTGAAATGGACGAAGATTCTGACAGTAGTATTCTTTTTGCTGGCAATCGTTCTGAATCTGGATATTTTTTAATATTCAGAAGACTGTGAATGTCTCTGAATAACTTTACAGATTTACAGGGCACTCTTGGACATCAGGAGTGCCTTTTGTTATCTGATGAAATAAGAAAATGTAAGTGAGGTGAAGATCATGACTGGTGAACAGAAGAAACAGAAAAAGGAAATGCTTGTGGAACTGATGAGCAATGACTTGTATGTACCGATGAAGATCAAGGAACTGGCGATCCTTCTGCAGGTTCCCAAGGAACGGAGGCAGGAATTACAGGAAGTGCTGGATGAACTGATGTTAGAGGGTAAGATAGAGGTTTCGGCAAAAGGAAAGTACAGTCTTGGTAAAGGTAAGCTTCTGACGGGGGTCTTCACTGCACATGCAAGAGGCTTTGGCTTTGTAACTGTAGAAGGAATGGAAGATGATATTTTTATTCCGGAACAGGAAGTACATGGAGCACTTCATCAGGATGTGGTGCAGATCGTGGTAAAGCCGGGGCAGAGTGGTAAGCGGCG
>ERZ780168.4085-NODE-4085-length-10483-cov-3.218259_pt1 | contig 10483 bp, 10 predicted proteins | sample MGYA00510981_ERZ780168 | MGnify/ENA primary metagenome ERZ780168 (study PRJEB29588, sample SAMEA2158769) | human gut metagenome | biome: human gut; feature: human-associated habitat; material: faeces | place: Denmark | collected 2008/2010 ...
TCCCTGGGATCCATCCTGGTGATGATCTGCTTTTTTATCGGTATGGTGTTTTTCGGTGCCCGTGGTGATTTTGGCATTGCGGCGGCACATCTGACAGAATTCTATGTGCTGGCAGGCCTGATCTCCGCCATGGGGATCTGGCGCCATCACACCAACATCAAACGACTGTTAAGCGGCACGGAAAACAAGCTGGGTGCCAGAAAGGAATAGACCTATGGCAAATGTGAGTATAATCGGTGCAGGAAGCTGGGGCACCGCCCTTGCATTTCTGCTTCACGAGAACGGCCATCAGGTGACGGAATGGTCTGCCTTTGAAAAAGAGGCAGAGAGTCTGCGGACAGAACACCGCTTAAAGACTCTTCCGGATCTGGTGCTTCCGGACGATATGGAATTTACCTCTGACCTGGAACGTGCCATGAAGGAGAAAGACCTTCTGGTGGTGGCGGTTCCTTCCATCTATGTGCGGGAGACTGCCCGGAAGATGAAGCCTTTCTTAAAAGAAGGACAGCTGGTGGTTAATGTGGCCAAGGGCATTGAGGAGGCAACCCTCATGACACTGACGGATATTCTGGAGGAGGAGCTTCCGGGTGCTGATGTTACTGTTCTTTCCGGACCGAGTCATGCGGAGGAAGTGAGCCGCGGCCTTCCGACTACCTGTGTCGCCGGAGCGAAGACACGGAAAACAGCAGAGAAGATCCAGAACATCTTCATGAGTCCGGTATTCCGCGTGTATATCAGCCCGGATATCCTGGGGATTGATATTGGCGGGGCGCTGAAAAATGTCATCGCCCTGGCAGCGGGAATCGCAGACGGACTTGGGTATGGTGACAACACCAAGGCAGCCCTCATTACCCGGGGCGTGGCGGAGATCAGCCGGCTTGGCATGGCCATGGGCGGAAAGCTGGAAACCTTTGCCGGTCTTACCGGGATCGGAGACCTGATCGTGACCTGTGCCAGCATGCACAGCCGCAACCGCCGTGCCGGAATCCTGATCGGAAAAGGCTATTCCATGAAGGAGGCTATGGACGAGGTGCAGATGGTGGTAGAGGGTGTCTATTCTGCCAAGGCCGGTCTGGCTCTTGCCAAAAAGTATCAGGTGTCCATGCCGATCATCGAGGCAGTCAATGAAGTACTGTTCGACGGAAAGTCCGCGAAAGAGGCAGTTGCTGATCTGATGCTGCGGGACAAAACAGTAGAAAGCGCAAATTTACCGTGGTAGGAATTTTCAGAACTGAAAATTCCGTATGATACCGTTGTGGTCGCGGATTTTGCCGATTTGGAATGCGAAGCATCGGCAAAATCCTGTTACAGTGCGCGGGCACTGAAGTGCCCGCGTACTGTAACGTGAATATAAAGGGTGAAAAGAATGAGCTTGGGCTATAAAAACAACATCAATGCGGCGGTGACCGCCGTTTCCAATACTTTTATCGACGAATATATGGGGACAGCCAGCGGAGAATATGTAAAAGTGTATTTGTATCTTCTGCGCCATGAAGGTGAGAACATAGAGATCCCGGATATCGCGGATGCGCTGAACCACACAGAGGCGGATGTCCGCCGCGCTCTGGCATACTGGGAGCGGACCGGTGTCCTTGCACCGGAAAGAGAATCCGTGGAAGAGCAGGAGACTGCGGTGACGCGGGAGATGGCGGAAGAGACAGAAAATTCAGGCGCGAGGTTCGCAGAAAACCGTCAGAATGCGGGATCTGCGCCCGGACGGGGAGAAATGAACGGACAGAAATCAGGGGCGGAGGTTCCGATGGACGAAGGGGCATCCCAGGATGTGCCGTCCATGGAAAAACCTGCGATCCCGGATGCAGGAAACAGTTACGACCGTATGAAACGCCTTTCCTCCGATGAGGAATTCTCCGCGCTTCTCTACGCGGTTCAGCAGTATCTCGGAAAGACATTCAGCGCGATCGAATGTGAGAAATTTGCCTACTTTTACGATGTACTGCACATGTCATGCGAGCTTCTCGAATATCTCGCGGAATACTGTGCTGAAGGCGGCCACACGAGCATTCGCTACATAGAGAAAGTAGCTTTAAAATGGTATGAGGAAGGAATTCATACTAAGGATGAGGCGCGAGAATACTCTATAAGATACTCAAAAGATATGTCTGCGGTTAAGAAAGCATTCGGCATCATGGGAAGGATTCCCGGAACTGCGGAGCAGGAATTTATGCGCCGCTGGTTTAAGGAATTTGGCTTCGATTCCGCGATCGTCACGGAGGCATGCAACAGGACGCTCACGGCCACAGGATCGGCGAGTTTCCCGTATGCGGATAAAATCCTCACGGGCTGGAAAGAAAACGGCGTGAGGACCTTACAGGACGTCGCAGCCCTGGATAAACGCCGTCAGGAAAAGCAGGCGAAGAAATCCACGGCAGCACCGAAGCAGAACCGGAACACGTCCTCAAACCGCTTCAATAATTTTGAGCAGCGGTCCTATAATTATGATGATTATGTCTGGGCGGATATAAAAAGCAGAAAGTAACTTTCCGGCAGATGAGCGCACTTGCTGCGCGGCACATGGAAAAGACAGGCAGGAAGGAAAAATCCCGGGGACGGGATCGACCTGGAAAAGAAGGAGGAAGTGCGGATGGCACTCAGTAATTCCCAGTATGATGCGATCATGCGGGTCTACAACCAGAGACAGTTTCAGGATAAGCGGGACCAGGATCAGCGGGTTGCTGAAGTTTTTGAAAAGATTCCGCAGGTAGAGGCGCTGTCCGACGAGCTTGCGGCGACGATGGCCCAGGCGGCGAGAAAGCTCCTTGCCGGTGACCGGGCGGCAGCGGACCAGCTGAAAAAGGACGCGGAATTCTTAAAGGAGCAGAAAGCGCTCTATTTAAAACAGAACGGATATCCGGCAGATTATCTGGAACTCCAGTATGTCTGCCCGGATTGTAAGGATACGGGCTATGCAGATGGAAAGAAATGCCACTGTTTCCGGCATATGGAAATTGAGATCCTTTACGATCAGTCCAATATCCGCGAAGTCCTGGAGCGCGAGAATTTTGATACCCTGTCCATGGAATACTATGACAGGACCCATGTGGATGAGAAGACGGGAATGACCGTCTACGACTATATGTCCATGATGATCAGGGAATGCAAAGAGTATGTGGAAAACTTCAAAAATGAAAAGGAAAGTATCCTGTTTACCGGAAATACCGGCTGTGGTAAGACGTTTTTGAGCAACTGCATCGCGAGAGAACTGATCCGCAGGTACTATTCCGTTGTCTATCTGACAGCGACGGATATGTTCGATATTCTGGCGGGCAGCCGGTTTAATGGAAATGATGACGATGAGGCGAAGGACCGGGCCGCTTATATCCTGGACTGTGACCTTCTGATCATCGATGATCTGGGAACGGAGCTGATCAATACCTTTACGGCGTCGCAGATGTTCTACTGTGTGAATGAGCGCCTGAACCGGAACAAGGGAACGATCATCTCCACAAACCTGACACTGGGGGAACTCCAGGATGCATTCACGGAGCGCGTGACTTCGAGGATCATGAGCAAGTATAAGATCATACCGCTGATCGGTGACGATCTCCGCCTGGTGAGAAGAGGATTTGTGCGGAGAGGCTGATAAAGCTTCAGGAAAAGCGGAGCTGGCGCTGTGAGAAAACAGCATTGTGAGGTGCCGGATCCAGATGCCGGATAAAATTAATCGGAAAATGGGAAATCCTGTCAGAACGGGTCGGAAATCCGGTTGACGGTATGGATGGTTGGTGCTATAAATGAGATGTATCGCGAATGCCCGGTTGGATTCTGCAGAGAAAGCGGGCGGAAGTGATCCAGATGCCGCAAAAATGAAGGGGAAATCCGGAAACGCAGGATCCGGATGCGGCGGAAAATATCAAAAAATGAAAATTATCAGGGAGGAACAGGAATGCTGTACGAAGAAAAGCAGATTGAGACAATACCGGTTGGACCATTAGGTCTGATTCCGCTGAAAAGCTGTGAGGATCTGGGTAAGAAGGTAGATGCCTGGCTGGTCGAGTGGAGAAAAGAAAGAGAGAGCGAGCATAAGACCACGATCGCTTTTGCTGGATACCAGAAAGATTCCTATATTATCGGCGCAAAGACTCCGCGTTTCGGCTCTGGTGAGGCAAAGGGAGAGCTGACAGAGTCTGTCCGCGGTGATGACCTCTATATTATGGTAGATGTCTGCAATTATAATATGACATACACGATGAACGGCTTAAAGAACCACATGTCTCCGGATGACCACTATCAGGATTTAAAGCGTGTGATCGCAGCCGTAGGCGGAAAGGGCAGAAGGATCAATGTGATCATGCCGTTCCTCTATGAGAGCCGTCAGCATAAGAGAACCGGTCGTGAGTCCTTAGACTGCGCGATGGCGCTCCGCGAGCTCGTTGACATGGGCGTTGAGAACATCATTACGTTCGATGCGCATGATCCGCGCGTCCAGAATGCGATCCCATTAAAGGGCTTTGAGACGGTACAGCCGATCTACCAGTTTATCAAATACCTGTTAAAGAACGAGAAGGAGCTTGAGATCGACAGTGACCACATGATGGTCATCAGCCCGGATGAAGGCGGTATGGGACGCGCAGTCTTCTTCGCAAATGTTCTCGGACTGGATCTCGGTATGTTCTACAAGAGACGTGACTACACAAAGATCATCAACGGCCGCAACCCAATCGTTGCCCATGAGTTCCTCGGCGCAAGCGTGGAGGGCAAAGACGTGATCATCGTTGATGATATGATCTCTTCCGGTGAGAGCATGCTCGACACCGCCAAAGAGTTAAAGAGAATGAAGGCAAGAAAGGTCTTCATCTGCACGACATTCGGTCTCTTTACAGGCGGATTAAAGAAATTTGATGAGTACTACGAGAATGGCATCATCGACCGCGTCCTGACGACAAACCTTATCTATCAGACACCGGAGCTACTCTCAAAACCGTACTATATCAATGTTGACATGAGTAAGTACATTGCTCTTATTATCGACAACTTGAACCACGACGCATCCTTGAGCGATCTCTTAAACCCGACAGGAAGAATCAACCGCCTGTTGGCGAAGTACCGCGCCGGGGAGAGATAAGAATATTGGCAGTGAACGAACCGCAGTGAATTAGAAATTATGTGACCATATAAGAATGCCTGTCCTTTACCGGAAATTTTTCGGAGAAGGACAGGCACTTCTTTATTTCTGGAACTCTTGCGAAAGATTCAGCTTTCATCATAGTGAGATTGCGATGAGATATGGTACTCTTTGATCCTATATTGCAGGCAGCGCCTTGAGATACCAGGATATTCGGCTGTTTTGGCCCGATAACCGGAACAGTATTGGAAATAGGAGATACTGAAAATCCCTTGGAAAATGAAGTGGGAAAAAACATTAGACTAATTCACGAATCACCCGGGCTACGAGAGTACGGGAAAGAAGGACTGGCTTCTGGGTCAGAGCCTGGATACGCTCCTTCATTTCGATGGTGTATCCGATGCAGTCTAAAAGGATCAGATCCGTATCAGCGGGGATCTCCTTTGCAGCTGCAAAAACAGCGAGAGGATCACCGTATGGGGATACAGAGGTCACGTGGAGAGAGTCACAGCAGTCTTTCCACTTTCCGGGCATCTGTTCCTCCTGCGCCTTTGTAGGAATGATGACCGACAGATTTTTTACGCTGATGGCCGGGATCAGTCCCTTTAAGATATGGTCAGGGAAGATAAGAGGGACATTGGAGTGAAATTCAGCCGGAAATTCTCCGGTGCAGAGGAGAAGGATCAGAGAAACGCCCTGCTGTTCGAGATCGTCAATGCAAAGCTGCAGGCGGGGAAGAATGTAGGATTCTCCGAATGTTGCTGAGGTTCCGTCCGTGAGTCTGGACACAAGGACGTTTTCACCGGGACGCGGAACAAACTTTGCGATCTCTCCCTTTGAAAGTCCGTCCAGTGCTCCGGCCTGAATGATCTCAACCGAGTCTCCGAGGATGGGCTGGATCTCAGGAATCAGGTCAACTCTGGGAGACTGGCCGACAGTAATCGCGCCGATTTTTTTCATAGTGATACCCCTTTCAAAATCATTGGTTTGAGGGCTGCCTGTGGCAGTCCACAGGTACATGATACCTTTGCTCAGATATCATCAATATATCACATTTGCAGCCTCAAAACCAGATAAACATTGGGCTTTCCATCTATCAATCCGCACCTTTCGTATATTTCTGTCTCTTCCGAACGAACGTTGAGGGTGTCATTCCGAGGCTCTCTGCGGCCTCACGGACGTTTCCGTACTTTTCGTAGGCATGGTTGATATATTCCAGTTCCAGCTCTTCCATAGCGGTTTTCAGGTCCTTTACAGGGTCGAGGACTCTGGACTTTGTTTACGGGCGATCTTCTACTGTGAATGAGTGGAGAGTATCGAATGGACCGGGAGCTCTTAAGGACGCTGATCGGGACCTATGAGCCGGATTATCTGATCAGAATGCCGGAGATCTTCTTATGACTTGCCGCTTATCGAGGGGCATGTCAGGAGGTAAAATAAATTTAACAGAAATTTAGGATTTTCCGCTGTCCAGATGTGGTATGATATTGGCACAGAAAGGCTGATGTGCGTAACTAATGTGTGCGTCAGCAGTCTGATTGATAAGATATAAGAAATATGCTATAATGAAATGCGGCTTGCAGAGAGGAGACAGCTATGAGAAAGACGTATTTGTACATGACAGCAGTAGTAATGAGCGCAGCTTTGGCGACCGGATGCCAGAAGGCAGAACCGGTGGAGACAACTGCGGCAGCAGAGACAGTGGCTGAGTCAACCGGGACAGGGACGGCAGAGAATGAGTCTTCTGAAACCAGTGGAACAGCGGCGCAGGACGATGAGAGGCTTGCGGATTATCACCTGCTTCAGGGGATCGTGACGGGGACGAATGACGAAAAAGGAACGTTTACGCTCAAAGCAGATGACGGTGGAGAATATGTGATTACGACCGGGAATATCGGTGACGTGGAGACCGAGATCGCGGATGACAGTCTTGTTGTGATCGGCTATATCGGCGTCGAGATCCATGACAATATGGATCTGGAGAAAGTCAATATGGTGATCGCGGCACCGGGAGATGATGACTGGACGATCGCTTACGCAGAAGGAACGACGACGGCCAATGCGATGAGCACGTTTATGATGGTGACGGCGGATGGAACTGAGATGGGGTTCATGAAGGATGGCTGTCCGATGGATGAAGATGCTCTGGGCGGAGACAGCGGAGCGAAGATCAGTGTTGTATATATGGATTCCGAGGATGTAAGTTTCCCGTTGGAGATTAAAAAATTGCAGTAAAAAATTTAAATATGGGAATCTTTCCCGGAAAATAGCTGGTTATAACGGCCTTCAGTTTGGCTGGCCGGGAATAGGGAATGGCGGCAGGAACAAATTTTAGAATAGAATTGAAGAGCCGTGGAATAGCATGGCTTTTGAGAATCATAACATATCAAGAAGGGAAAAGAGGTCTAAAAATGGCAGATTTATTTCACCGTGTAAGTATTAGAAAATTTAAAGATGAGGCTGTATCAAACGAAGATATCGGCTATACCCTGGAGGCAGCGATGGCAGCGCCGTCCGCGAAGAACCAGCAGCCGTGGGAGTTTTATGTAGTGGAAAACCGTGAAGTCTTAAAACAGCTCGGAGAGTCCAGTCCGTTCTCCGCACCGGCAGGAAAAGCGCCGGTGGCGATCGTGACCGCATACCGTGAGGAGTGCGATCTACCGGAATTTGCACAGATCGATATGAGCATCATGATGGAAAACCTGTGGCTTGCAGCGGATGAGATCGGGCTTGGCGGCGTATGGCTCGGCGTAGCTCCGAGAGAGGAACGGATGAAAGATGTAGAAAAGATCGTCGGGATCCCGGCGGGACAGCGTGCCTTCGGCGTATTTGCTCTCGGCTATCCGGATGAGGAGCGGACCCAGCAGGATCGGTTCGATCAGAGCAGGATTCATTATGTGAAATAAGATAGAAGAAGGAAAGAGACAGTGTGGAGAGATCCGTACTGTCTCTTTTGCTCATGTCAGAAAGAAAATGCCGGCGAGATGCTCAGATGATAAGTGGAAATGTAACCCATGCTACACTGTAGCAATTCATATAGAAAATTAAACTGGATTCCGATATCATGAAGGAAAGAAAGAGACCGGGAGGAATGATCATGAAGAAAATTTTTGATTATGTCGATCAGAATTTTGATCGCATGATGGAGGAAATGAAGGAATTTTGTTCCCACCGCAGCGTAGCAGGGGACAAGACCGGATTGGAAGAGACAAGAAACTGGATCGACAAGAAGTTAAGTGCAGTGGGAATTCCGCACGAATTTCAGAAAGTGGAGAATGGAAATGCCTTAATTTCAGCTTCTGTTTCCGGTGAAGATGGAGATAAACATCCGTCTCTGTTATTCTATAATCACTACGATGTCGTGGAAGAGGGGAAACATGAGCTGTGGTCCAACGAGCCGTTTAGACCGATGATCCGTGACGGTGTCCTTTATGGGAGAGGTGTGTCGGATAATAAAGGTCCTCTTCTCTCAAGAATTCAGGCGGTGGAAGCGATTCTTGCAGTGGAGGGCAAGCTGCCGATTAATGTAAAATTCCTGTTTGAGGGCGATGAGGAGACGAGCAGCCCGTCTTTATCTAAGTTTTCCAGAGAACAATCAGAAAAGTTTAAAGAATTATCGAAAGCAGACGTCTGCCTGTGGGAAAATGGGCGCCGCGATGAAGAAGGAAGACCATGGGCGAGATTCGGCGTCAGGGGAAGTGTGAGCTTTGAACTGTCGGTAGAAACTGCGAAAAAAGATGTTCATGCCAGAATGGGGACATATGTTCCAAGTGCATCCTGGCGGCTTGTATGGGCGCTTGCAAGCCTGAAAAGTGCGGATGAGAGAATCACGATCGAGGGGTTCTATGATGATGTCCTTCCGGTGACGAAAAAGGACGAAGAGATCTTAAATGCATTCCCATATAATGAAAAGAGCCAGTTGGAAAAACTGGGACTGACCTCATTCCTGCGGGGAAGCAGTGGGCTGGAACTGAAAAAGCAGATCTATATGGAGCCATCCATGTCAGTCTGCGGTCTGGAAGCCGGTGAGCTTTACAATGGAGCCAGAGGAATCGTGCCGCACAAAGCATACGCGCGGATCGGATTTTATCTGGTTGCGAACCAGTCTCCGGATAAGGTGGAAGAACAGCTGCGGGAACACCTGAAAAAGCATGGTTTTGGAGATGTAAAAGTCGTACGCAGAGGCGGAAATACTCCGGTCCGTACCAGCGTGGATATTCCGTTAAAGGAATGGCTGGAACATTCCGCGGCGGAAGTTTATGACAAACCGATGGTGATCGAGCCGACAGCGCTTGGCAGTGGCCCGGCAATCTATTTCCACCATGCATGGCCGGATATGCCGATCGTTGGCGTAGGACCAGGAAATACAAATGCAAACCATCATGCACCGAATGAAAATATGAAGCTGGATGACTACAAGGCATCCATAAAACATATGATCGCGCTGATGTACGAGATGGGGAAACAAGATAGAGAATAAGAAATAAAAGAACAGATCTGGTATTATGTGTAAGTACCAGATCTGTTTTACATTAGATATCAAAGGTGGGATCACGATCAATCCGTAATATGGATGCTGTTGAGTTCCATCCGTTTATTAATGACACGGAGAAAGTCTTCGCGTGCCAGTTCACTGATCAGGCGGCTCACCGTCACACGGTTTGTTCCTATAATAGAGGCAATCTCCTGATGTGTGTAATAATGGCTCAACGGATACCAGGTGCGGTCTTTGCTGGATGCCGGATCGGACAGGAGAACAAAGAAATTTTTCAAACGTTCTTTCACGCATTCGAGAGTTACACTTTCAAGTTCCCGCTGTAAGAATGCCCGCTTATTGCTCAGACTGCGGATGATGGCATCGCGAAACACCTTTTTTTCAATCAGAATATCATATGCATTGGCATCAATTTTATATAAAACAAGATCAGTCAGCGCAGAGGTATAACGCTCTGCGATCGAAAACATTTTTTCATTTGCAAACAGGCTTTCCGTAAGAAACCATCCGGCACTGAGAATGTAGGAAATCTTTTCCTGTCCGGTCAGCCCAAACATGGAGTGGGAGGTCGAGCCACTTGCAATATAAGTGATTTCTGTAAGCTTTTGACCGGGTTTAATATAGTAGGTATTAGCAGGCACCTCAATGCGGTACCCATATGTTTTTACGAGCTCGGAAAGTTCGTCGTTGATATATGGTTCGAAATTTACACAGTATTCTCGTTCCAAAGCCAAACACCTCCTTAAAATGCGGGGAATGCCGGGACTCCAGCTTAAAAATATGAAAGTGAAATACATCATACAGTTATGAAAAAGTTTATCATTATGCCTAAAAATTGTCAAGAAGTATAGCTTTATAGAGTAAAACAAGAAAAAATGTAACATTTATTACAATGTGACATTGTT
>ERZ780168.4087-NODE-4087-length-10480-cov-3.909353_pt1 | contig 10480 bp, 8 predicted proteins | sample MGYA00510981_ERZ780168 | MGnify/ENA primary metagenome ERZ780168 (study PRJEB29588, sample SAMEA2158769) | human gut metagenome | biome: human gut; feature: human-associated habitat; material: faeces | place: Denmark | collected 2008/2010 ...
GCGGCTTCTTGAAATTGTCCTTCTGTCTCCGCTGATTAACGGCGGTCATCGTCTCCTTGGCTTTGCTTCGCCTGTCCTCGGAATAGGGAGCGGTCAGCCGGACGGAGAATCGTCGGCGGTCTATCTCAAAGGTCAGGCAGCCGCACTCGTCATCGTCCGTCAGGCGGCAGTGGGCGGGATATTTTGCCGCATAGGCCGTCAGACGATTTTTCAGGTCGGTGTTGTAAGTACGGATGTTGACTGCGCTGCCGGTTTCGTCGAACCATATCTCGGTCAGCTTGTTTTTCTTCTTGATTCCTGTAATCATTTTGAATTTCACCTCATTTCGGATCGCATTTGTAAAAGGCCTGTTTTTGCCGGAAAAAGCCCCGTTCAAGACCGGCAGAATTCACGGATTTTCTAATAGAAACGCCGCAGACGATGCGGAGGCCGTCCAGCGTTTCTGCAAAAGGAACTCTGCGAAAATCCGCGGTCTTGACCGTAAAGTAGCTTTCCCCACAAATAGGAGAAATCACGGGTGTAAAACGGAACTGTTTCTTGAAAAATTTGCGGTTTGTTTGCCGTTTTCTCCGAATGTCGTTTTTCTGTGCCTGCCCCGGAATCTCACCGCAGCGTTGCCTCGCTCACTCCCTGCCGGAGAGGTTTTCGCAAGGTCATATCCCATTCGGACGGTCATTCAGTTTTCAATTTGCCCCTCAATTGGTAGGCAGCGAGAAGGCTCATTTATTAACCCTCTCAATAATCAACTGGGAACTTTTTTGCCGTTTGCACGAAAGAATTTTTGCAAACTTTTTGTGAACGGTGGCTACAACGACAAAAAGAGCCGGTACACAGCACATCAAATCAGCGGGAGAAAATCTCTCGCCATATCTTTGATGAAACTATGTACCGGCTCTGCTTTTCAGAAACCTTCAATGTCTGCTTTTTCCGCTCCGCTGGCAGACTCAGCAACAGGAGCGGCGCAGCCGCAATCTCTTTCGGCGGCTGCCTTGTGTTTCATTTCAGATATTCAGTTGTGGACTCTGCTATGAGAGCAAGATATAGTATAGCATATAGAACGCTTGTTCGTCAAGTGATTCTGACATACTGCAGTAGAAAAAGCGGCTGCCGTTTCCGACAGCCGACTTTGCAAAAGTTATCACTTATCAATATGGGATTTTCAGATTCTTCAAAAAACCCTCAATATTTGTTGCAGTTCCCTCCGAAGCGTCTGTCAGCAGTCCGTCATCCGTCAGCAGCGGCGTGTCCAAAACGGATTTGATACTCACAGCCACACTGGCGCAGGATGCAATTATCTTTTTGGAATCTGCACTGTAGCAACTGTAATCATCGCCCTCTGCTTTTACGATGTCGTTCATCTGGTAGATCAACGGCATAAAGTAAGAATCCAGTCGAGCCAGCAAATTGTAAAACACACAGGTTCTTCTGCGGATGGTCTCACATTGTAAGGATGCCGTGTTGAGCTGCGCTGCGATCTGCACTGCCTCAGCTCGGTTGGTGTATGCTTTTTCAAGATCTTTCTTCGCTGCTTTCCCGGCAACCAGTCCCATAACCAATAGGGCAGGACCGGCTACGAGTCCGCCGAGTACAGCTGTTCCGCCGGCCATTCCAAGCCCACCGGCAGCAAGGGAACCTCCTCCGAAAAAGGCGAGTGTGGCATTCGTTGCGGCGGCACCGCTCAGCGCAGAAATCGCCGTTCCGGTCGAAGCAAAAGCCAGCGCTTGTGCAGCACCATATGCACCGAAGGCAGCCAATGCGCCACCGGCTGTTCCTGCGACTGCTCCGCCGGCTACTGAGCCTGCAAAGTGTGCCATGCTGCGAAGTTCTACAAATTCCTGCTCGTCAATATGAAGTCGATGGAGTTCATCCAGCCCTTCCGTCTCCTTGAAATCCACATTTTTGATCTGTGTGAACACATTCAAAAAGTCGGAAATCGTTCCGTTCAAGACGGCCATTTTTTCTGACCCCAGCCGGGTCAGTGAGTTTCCGCAGGCGAGCCGCTGTGCATTCAGATAATCGGTGGACTCCTGAACAAGCTCATTGGCACTCTTATTGATCTGCTTGGCATTTTTGGCATCAAAGCCGGCCTTTACGGTGCCGCCGACCCCGAACATTCCACTGGCAACGGCAATACCGATAAACAAAAGCGGTAACGGCATTTTCTTCCCCTCCCATCAAAGTGTAATCAAATCTTTGACGCTGTCAAAGATCGCTACCTGGCGTTTTGTAAGCTCATTTACCCGCGCTTCGATCGTCAAGTACGGACGATCTGTCGTTTTGATCCACGCAATCTCTTTTTCGATATCCAGAATTGTCAGGATGCTGCTTTCCATTTCTAGAAAAACAGCTTTGTCGATTTGCAGCTTGCGGACGATGTACTTGAGCAGTTTGCGCTCGGTTTCATCGTAGCTTTCATCACTGTATGCAATGGTCAACAGATCCCAAACCAATAGCTTGGGTGTGATGAAGGTATCGGCTGTTTCGTTGGAGGACTGAATCGCATCTTCTACGCCGTCCTGCAAAACATCGTAATAGTCCTCCGAATCAATGACCTTCTCCAATTGTGCCTGACAGTCCTTGATGATAGCGGGCTTGATATCTGCAAAATTGGGGTCAAGCGCTGCACCTATGGCATCAAACTTTTCCTCCTCGCTGTGGTAAACCGTTCTGTCTGCTGCCATGAGATAGTAGATGATCTGAAGCGCATTTCGAGTAGCAATGCTCTTCACCTCTGGCGCAGTGCACTTTTCCGATTCAGTGGCTGCAATTATTTCCTTTGCCGCAGCCGCCTTCTGAGCATCGGCTTTTTTCTTCTCTCGACTTTGTTTTGCATCAGCCGCCATATCCTGCACGGCCAGTTTTACTGCCTTGGTCGCATCGGCAGCTTTTTGCAAAGCCCCCGCAAAACCTGCTCCGATTTTCTTCTTATCCACTTCTGCCTGACCTCCTTTATAGTACCAATGGAGCATCGGACTCCATCAAAGCATCAAATTCTTTCTGATTTGTAAACTGCGGCTCTCGCCCAAGAACCTTCTGAATGGTAACATTCCCCCGAATAACAAGATCAGAATCACCGGTCAGCATGCCTTGCCGCATATCAGCAAAGCCGGACATAAAGCCTTCGATGTCCTCGACAAGATAATTGCTGACCTTCATATCCAGTTGCTCCTTAAACTCCTGAAGCTGCTTGAGGAACAGTGCCGTCTTCGCCTCGGAGAGGATCATCTTCTCGTGAATGAGCTGCGCCTCTTTCTTCTCATTGGATACCTCACGCACGATGGAAAGAGCAGCACGCCCAGCCCCCACATAATTAAACCGGGTAACAAAGCGACCAGAAAACAGCACCCAATTGCCGCCGGATTCGATGGCAGCGTGGATCGCCGCGTCAGCGGTATCGGCTACGGTAAAGGTCATGCTGGCTATGGTGAGCATTCGGTCTACTGTGCGGTTTCGGAAAGGAATGATGGCTTTCCAGTTGATTTTATGGACATCACTCCAGTCTTGAATGTCGTCTCTGGACAGTTCCTGCAGCAACCGGTGCAGAAGGAAAAACGACCGCACGATACATTCGTTGATGATCACAGGAATGGTTTGCTTCCCAACTTGCATGGCAACACCCATTTCGGTGCGAAGGTCAAATTTAAGAGGGATCAGATTGCCGTTTGCGTCCCGTTCTCCCAGCAGCGTTCCGTTGAACAGCTTGGATATGTAAACGGAAAATTCCTTACACCCCTTAGCATCTTGCTTTTTGAACAAGCGAGTTGAAGAAAATTCCTTCAAAAGGGAGGCCAGTGGCCCCGGCAGCCCCGTGCCAAAGCTACCTTTCATAACGGTGCCAGAAGACCCGGCAACATCACTGACCATATGAAAGAACCAGTTTACAGCGCCAAACATAATCTTTTCGGGAAAACTCTTTCCCACGAGATTCAGGCCATCTTTGTTAAGCGGTACGCACTGAAACGCTCCCGCAACATCGGTACCGTAAACATTGCCCGTAAATTGCGTCAAAATGGAACAAACCAGTCCCACCGGGGTCGGGTGGTGTGAGAAGTCACGGAGATGGTGTTGCAGACCTCCGCCAAAGGCAGCGGTTGCCTTGTCTGCGGCAATGGGGAACTGATACTCCAGATGCTTTATAGCCTGTCCAAGATCGGTTCCACCGTAGCCTTGATATTTTGCAACCTTTAGCACCAACTTTTCAGCCTGCTGATTTCCCCACTGATTTGCATACTCAAGTGAGAATTCTCCGACAAACAAGCTGTCCACTAAACCGGCAAGAACGCCGCTTGTAACTGCGAGGGCATAATCTGCCTTGTCGGCGTGATTGGTATAATGTTCCAACTCCTGATTGACACGGGCCAGCTCCGTGTTCAGGCGATCAATGCTTGGTGCTTCGACTTTCGCCTCGGCAGATACAACAACCTCTGCCAACTCCTGATTGATCTCTTTTGCCTTGTCTGGCAAAGTAAATGTACCGTCAATAATTCCCGCGTACTGCGCTGACTGGGACCATTCGTAGCACTCATAGGCACGGGTGGCCAATCGTGGATGGGTTTCATCCTGCACCAGCATCAGTTCCATCAGCTTGTTGGATTTTGAATCGTTGACAAAGGATTTTAAGTCAAGCGCCTGTTTCAGAAATTCTTTCCGATCCACATTCTTGCCATAGCCGTTGAGCTGGAGCAATACATCAATGGTTTTGTCCGCTGTTCCGTCGCAGAGAGCAGCAGCTCGGTCTGCGGACAACTCACTGCAACGATCCCAGAATAGAAGCGCCCTCACTAATGTCGGCGTGAGATATTTGCCAATGGCCGGAATACGCACTAACGGGCTTTGGTCTATACCACCAACCAACTGCGCTGCAATGGAGTGATAAAGGGAATGTTTGCAGGCAATGTGGCCGCATTCGTGCGCCAGAACACTGGGGAGCAGATTGAGTGGAAGTTTATTCACAAGCCCGGATGTCACATAGATACAAGGGTGAGCGCTGCCAAATGTTGCTGCATTGGCCCGCTTGTCTCGCACATAATAAAGCTCCGGGGTATCAATGCCAAGCTGCTCACAGATCGGGGGCAAGAGACTGTATACCTCCGGCATCTGGTTTTCGCCGAGACGGATCGCGGTCGATAGAAGGTCGATTTTAGCAGCCTTCTCATCGTAATTGACAGAATACGATTCCAGAAGCTTTACAAACTTCGGGAATTGATTCAAAGCATCTGCGGCTTGCCTGTCCAAGTCGTGCACATAGAGTTCGGCACTATAGGCCATGTTGTCACGCCCTTTCCTTTCAAGTTACTTCTTCTGTTCAGTTTCAAACTCGACAATGTCGTCCAGCTTGCAGTCCAGTGAGGTGCAGAGCTTTTCCAGCACATTCACCCGAACATCTTCGTTGCGCCCCAGCTTTGCCATAGCGTTAGTGCTGATCCCAGCCAAATGCGTCAATTCAGTTTTGCTGAGATTTTTGTCGATCATCAGCTTCCAGAGCTTTTTATAATTTGCTGGCATATTTTCATCTCCTTATGATTAAGGGTAAATTCAATCTTTCCAAAATCAGTATATCACGTCCAAATTGAGAATTCAAGAAAATTTTGAGACTTGCAAGATAGGAGATGGGTTCGCTTGTACAATATATTATCGGAAACTCGGTTGAGGTATATGGAAACGGCGTGCGGGATGTACCCACACGCCGTACTTGATTACGAGAAAATAACCTCTTGATTTACAATTTCAGCCGCCCGATTACGGATATTATTGCTCCGTCTGACCCATTCCATTGGGTCAGTTGCTTTGAAATCCTCCGTCAGGTTTTCATTTCGAGATAGTGCATTCACAAGTTCATCAAACATCTGCTGTGCCTGAGTTTCCACATCACCAAGATAATCATTCAATTTACCGCTTGTCAGCAGATTGTAGTAGCGCACTCTGTGATACTGCTTTAGATACCGCAAGTGCCGTTGTCCCCATATGCCGATATGTACTTCACTTTCCTCCGGCAGTTTTAGGCAGGGCAGATAGTAATCACCTTGCAATTCATACCAAAGCCCATTTTTCTCGTTATAAATGTACTTGTCCATTTTGTAATCCTCCAATATGATTGATTTTACCCACAATCCAATCATTCCGGCCGATTACACAAGCCGAGGGAGAGGACTTCCTTACGAAGCCTCTCCCTTCGGGTGGTTTTTTCTTTTGCTGTTTTTTGCCTGCGCGCATTTTTCAGCGGCAGATGCGCGCGATGCGGTCGCTGATGAAGGTCAGCAGCGCGTCGAAGGTGCGCCCTGTGCGCTTTTCAATGCTGTATACGCTGATGCGCTCGTCGCCGTCCTGCCCAATGAGCGTCACCTCGTCCCCCACCTTGCAGGGAATGCCGGTCACATCGATGATGGACTGGTCCATGCACAGCTCAAGAAAGCGGGTGCGCCGGCCATGCACAAGGATGGGCCCCTGCCCTCTGGCATAGTCCACCGGGATCCCGTCGGCAAAGCCGACGGAGAGCGTGGCGAGCTGCAGGTCGGTGCCGCTGCGGAACTTCTGCGGATAGCCGATGCTCTCGCCCGCGGGCATGGTGTGGAGGTTTGTGATATAGGCGCGCAGAGTGATGATCTCCTGAATGTCGACCGGCTCAACGCCGTCCTCCATCACGAGATCGACGCCCTTGGTGCCGGTGCGCACATCCACACCCAGCTCGGCCGCGGCCTTCTCCAAACCGGCCTGAATGACCTCGCCGGAGTACTGGTTGTCCTCGGCCATGTGGTTGTTGCCGCCGTAGTTGTAGTTCAGCTCAACGCCCATCGCGCGCAGCCAGGCGTCAAGGTTGTATTCCTCGTTCGCCCAGACCTGAATGCGCTCGGCGGATTCGCCGTTGCTGCTCTTCTCCTCCAGGAACTTCGCCAGACCGGCCTCGCCGACCCACTCGTCGTTGCCCGCGGCCTTCTGCGCCTCGGTATTGATCATGTCGAAGAAGTTCATGTCGAACTTGCCGTTGCCGCTGAGGATATCCAGCTTCTCGACAAGGATAACGTTCTTATCCGCATTGGTCTGCTTGGCGCTGACCGCAGCCGCCAGACCCGCAGGGCCGCCGCCGACGATCACGATATCGCAGCTCTCCGCCGTGCGCTCCGTCGCGGTCTTCTCCGCGTTCTGCATGGCAACCTTCGGCGCTTCCAGACCGGCCTGCTGCATCGCGTCAGCCACAGCGGTCTTGATCGCGTAAGAAGAGAAGGTTGCGGCGGTCACGCTGTCCACATCCGCGGTGTTCGCCTCGAGGATGCGCTCGCGGATCACCGGGAACGCGCGGTCGATCACCACGTTCGTCTCGTGGTTGTCGCCCAGCTCCACATCGGTGATTTTGCCGTCTTCGATGGTCACGTTCACGGTCATCTCGCCGTGATAGCCGTTGCCCGTCGCCGAATAGGTCTCGGCCATCGCCACGCTGCCCGTCATCACGGCGGCGGCAGCCAGCAGGCTGATCAGCTTGATCTTGTTCATGGTTCTTCCTCCTTAGATTCTGTGGGCGAAAAAGCAATCGCATCGCCTTTCCTGCCCGCGTGTTCGTTATTATATCGACATTTGGCCGCAAAGTCAACGGAAATCCTTCGTTTTTTTTGACAGATTCGAGCCGTTTCTGTCTAAATTTTATGAAATTTTGAGCGTCCGGCTCACTTTATCGGCATTTTTCGCGCCCAAAAACAGCCTCCCGCGTGAAAGCGGAAGACCGTTCATTTTTGTGCAATTCGCGCAGAATCAGACCACGCCCTGCGCCTCCATCGCGTCGGCCACCTTGAGGAAGCCCGCGATGTTCGCGCCCGCGACGTAGTTGCCCGGCATGCCGTATTCCTTCGCAGCCGCGTCGATGTTATGGAAGATGTTCGTCATAATCTGCTTGAGCTTGGCGTCCACCTCGTCAAACGACCAGCTCAGGCGCATGGAATTCTGGCTCATTTCCAGCGCGCTCGTCGCCACGCCGCCCGCGTTGGCCGCTTTGCCCGGCGCAAAGAGCACGCCGTGCTCGCGCAGGTAATCGGTCGCCTCCAGCGTGGTGGGCATGTTCGCGCCCTCGGCCACGGCGATGCAGCCGTTTTCAACCAGCGCCTTCGCGTCCTCCAGCCGCAGCTCGTTCTGCGTCGCGCACGGCAGCGCCACGTCGCATTTGACCGTGAACACGCCGCGCCCCTCGTGATACACCGCGCTCTCGCGGGCGGCGGCGTACTCGGTCAGGCGTTCGGTGTCGTCCACAATGCCGCGGGCGGCAGCAACACGGCTCATAACGTCGGTGTTAAAGTAGTTCAGGCTGCGCACATTGCTCTTTTCAGGGGTGCCGAAGAACGTGTAAATGAAGTTATCCGGGTCGTTATAGTCGGCCGTCCAGGAGCTGACAAAGCTGACCATATCGCCGCTCTTGCGCAGATCCAGCCAGCTGGCGGGGTCATAGCTCTTGATCTCGGCGTTAATCCCGATCTGCTGCAGGTACTGCTGCACGATCTGGATGACCAGCAGAGTGGAATCGCTGCTGGAGTTATCGGCAGCAATCTCCATGGTAAAGCCATCCGCGTAACCGGCTTCGGCCAGCAGGCTCTTGGCCTGTTCGGGGTCGTACTTCAGCCAACCCTCGTTGTCCCCGGTGTAGCCGATCAGGCCTTTGGGGTAAATGCCGTCCACCAGGCTGCCATCGCCGTTATACACGGTATCCAGGATGGTCTGGCGGTCAATGGCCATCTGGATGGCCTTGCGGACCTTGACATCGTTCAGCGGCTCCACATTCTCGTTCAGAGCCATGTAAGTGGTGCCCAGACGGTTGGAGGTTACGATATCATCGGCATACTGGGTCTTGTAGGTAGAATTGACAACGGCAGCGTCAATGTAATCGCAGTCCAGGATATCCAGCTCACCGTTCTGGAACATCATGCTCATGGTGGAAGAATCCGGCACGATGGAAATTTCCACATGCTGCACGCTGGGCTTTTCGCCCCAGTAGTTGGGGTTGGCATCCAGCACAATGCTGCTGTCGCGGGTCCAGCTGGTGACCACATACGGGCCAGAGCCGATGGTCTTGGAGCAGTCCATACCAAACTGGTCGCCTGCTTCCTCCACGTTCTTCTCGCTCATGATGGAGCAGGAAGCGGTTGCCAGCTCATACAGGAAACCGGCAAACGGATCCGACAGGGTAACGGTAAAGTGGGTGTCATCAATCACCTGAATGCCTTCCAGGTCGGTGGCGGTGCCATCCATCACAGCTTCCGCACCGGCAATGGCAGAGGCATAATCCGTCTGCACGCTATCCGGCAGGGCCAGCATACGGGTAAAGGTATACTTGACATCGTTGGCGGTCAGCGGGGTGCCGTCAGAGAACGTAACACCGCTGCGCAGGGTGAAATCATAGGTCAGGCCGTCGTCCGAAACGGTGTAGTCTTCCACCAGGCTCTTCTCCAGCTCAGTGGAGCCGTCCGCATTGGTTTTGATCTCAAACAGGCGGTCAAAGATATTCAGCGGCACCATGTAGTCGTTGTTGGTCTTGTGCACATCCATCGTCTGGATATCGGTGTTCATGGCAACGTGCAGCGAACCATCTGCTGCAGCCCCGGTGGAAGCGGCAGCTTCGGTGGAAGATGCCCCGGTATCGGAGGATGTATCAGCGGAGGAAACCGCTGGGGTGGTGGATGCGGAGCTGCCGCAGGCAGCCAGCATGCTGGCCAGCAGTGCAGTGCTCAGCGCAACGCAGGCAAATTTTTTCATAATTCTTTCCCTCTCTTAATTGGCGCAGCCATTCTGCCGCGCCCCTGATTGTTTTGGGGCTGAGTCCCCGGTCCCAGGCGGTTAAAACGCACAATGTTACCGCCTGAACCCGCAAAAGTGCAAAAAAGGGCAGCTGTATTGGTAGCTGCCCCTTTGCATCTCATGTTGGTTATAATACCACAAATCCTATCAGATTGCAAGCGCAAATTCTGCTGGCCGTGGTGCCCCAACCCGGAACAGCTTAAACATTGTTCGGGTTGTTTTTCAGGATAACGTCATGGCTGCCGCCTTCCACAATGGAGGTGGAAGAAACGACCGTCAGGCGGGCTTTCTGCTGCAGTTCCGGAATGGACAGCGCACCACAGTTGCACATGGTGGAACGCACCTTGTACAGCGTGGTCTGCACGCCATCGGCCAGCGGGCCGGCATACGGAACGTAAGAATCAACGCCCTCCTCAAAGCTCAGCTTCTGGGCACCGCCAAGGTCATAGCGCTGCCAGTTGCGGGCACGGTTGGAACCTTCGCCCCAGTATTCCTTCACATAGTTGCCGCCAACGCGCAGCTTGTTCGTGGGGGATTCATCAAAGCGGGCAAAGTAACGGCCCAGCATAACAAAGTCAGCGCCCATTGCCAATGCCAGGGTGATGTGGTAGTCATGCACAATGCCGCCATCGGAGCAGATGGGGATATAGATGCCGGTCTGCTCATAGTATTCATCGCGAGCTTTGGCAACCTCGATAACGGCGGG
>ERZ780168.4100-NODE-4100-length-10428-cov-4.919503_pt1 | contig 10428 bp, 9 predicted proteins | sample MGYA00510981_ERZ780168 | MGnify/ENA primary metagenome ERZ780168 (study PRJEB29588, sample SAMEA2158769) | human gut metagenome | biome: human gut; feature: human-associated habitat; material: faeces | place: Denmark | collected 2008/2010 ...
AACGAAACGGGATGCTGCCGACGGCAGCATCCCGTTTCGTTCGCAATCGGACGGAGCCGATCAGCCGATCCGCTGACGCCGCCAGAAGCTGACGCCGAGAATGACCAGCGCGGTCAGCAGCTCCGACAACGGCATGGCCAGCCAAATGCCCTCCGTACCGCAGAGCCGCGGCATGAAGAGGAAGCTCGGAACGAGAAAGACGAACCCGCGCAGGAGTGCGAAACCCGAAGCGATCCCGACCCGTTCGAGGCTCTGGTAGTATCCGATCGCCGTCAGATTGACGATAAAGCAGATGAAGCCCAGGGCGAACCATGGTAACCCCTCGATGGCGATGCGTGCAGCGTGCGTCGCCGGATCGAGGAAGAGCCCGACGAGCAGGCGCGGGCTGCCGATGAAGACCGCCGTGACGGCCGCGCCGCAGACCATGGCCGTCGCCAGCGCGATCTGCGCAGCCTCGATCACCCGTTCGCGGACGCCTGCACCGAAGTTGTAGCTGATGATCGGCTGCGCCGACTGCGCGATAGCGTTGCCGACCATGAAGACGAACGGAATGTAATAACAGGCGATGCCGAACGCCCCGACGCCGTCGTCGCCAAGATAGTGTATGAAAGTCAGGTTGCCGACGAACATTAGCATCGCCAGCGTCGCCTCGCCCAGCAGGGCCGACGAACCGATGCGGCACTGGTAACCGACGTTGCGCAGCGACAAGCGCAAGCTCTTGTGGCTGCGTTTGAGCGGACAGAAACGCAGCGTGCGTGCGAAAAACGACAGGTAGACGACCACGATCACGCCGCCCACCGAGACACTGATCGCTGTGGCGAACGCCGCACCCATGACGCCCCAGCCCAGCGGAAAGATGAAGAGCCAGTCCAGCACGATATTGACTGCCGCCGGGATGATGTTGCACCACATGGCCAGTTTGGGCGCACCGTCCAGACGGATGACGAAGAGCGCGATGGAGGCCCACATCTCGAACAGCAGCGAGGGGGTGAACCACAGCAGGTAATCCCTCACCTGGGGCAGCAGGTGCTCCGACGAGCCGAGCAGGCGTCCCGTAGCATCGGGAAAGAGCATGATGACGACCGACGGAACCAGCGTCACCAGCGTGGCGAAAACGAGAGTCTGCGTCACGTTCATCCGCGCTGTCTTCCGCTTGCCCCGCGCCAGGTGGATGGAAGCCACGACGGAACATCCTGCGCCCAGCATCAGCGCCACGCCCATGAGCAACATCAGCACCGGGATGCAGATGTTGATGGCGGCCACGCCGTCGCTGCCCACGCCGTGGCCCACGAAGATACCGTCGATGGCCGTTACGGCCGACATACTCAGCATACCCAGCAGCGTAGGGATGAAATACTTGTTGAATAACTTGAACACATTCACACTTCCTAAATCGATAACGTCTCTTTCCATATTTCACATTTTTAATATTCGACTCAACGAAAAAATGCCGGATAAGTTGATTGGTTTTACCCAGTCATCTTATCCGGCATTCTATAATTCTGCCCTCCGATGAGGATTACAAAACTCCTTTTTAGTTTCGATTGCAAAGGTAGAGCTTTCATCGCAAACAACCAAATACACTTATGTGTTTTTCAATTTTCAATGAATATGTTTATATATTTATCGGATTCACTTTCATTGTTCCTAAATTCAGAAACAGACCATGATGTTCAATCATACCGTTCCGAAACATTTTCCAGAGGATATTGCACCCGAGTTGCGCCAATGTGGAATTGATAAACAGATCCTGTTTTTCCAATGCCTCTGCCAGCGAGCAACTTGGTCCGGAATCCTCCTCCTTCACCCTCGCATATTTTACGAAGTGGGTGATGACCTTCAGGGAACCGACCGTTTCGTATAGAGTGGAAGCCGGTTGCCTGATTTTCTTCGGCACAGTTCCCAGCACAACCTGCCCGGAAGTCTGTGTGTTCCCGAAGTCCATCCAGTAGAGTGGTGTGTTATTGTCCGTGTAGGAGGATGCCGGCACTTTCCCCAGCACATTCCACAAATCGAGTCTGGACTTGATATTGTCCGTACAGGTGACAGTGATATTGGCTGTTTCATCCCGTTTTACCTCTTTCAATACCGATGGATAGAGCCTTGTCTCCGCTTTCCAGTCGTTGCCGAAAAAGTTGTTTATCCTCGTTACCAGGCATTGTGCCTTGTTCAGCCCCAAGTCCATCGGTCCGAAAAGCTGCCGTCCGATATTCGCCTCCGTCACGATGTCAGGGTCGTAAAGTGTCACGAACAATCCCGGATGCCCAAGCGCACGGAGAGTGACGTCCAGCCTTGCCATACAGGTCAGCACTTGCGAGCCTGTACCGCCTGCACCAATGATATTCACCGTCACCGGATGTTGCGGGTTCATCAGGTAACTGTCTGTATAATGTACTCTTTTCATCGTAATATGTCTTTTAGTTTCAGTTTATTCAATGGTTTCAGTTCTTCAAGATTGAAAGGCTTGTCCTTTGCCGCTTTCGTCACCAGTACCAGATTGGATTTCGTGGGATTTCCACCGCCGCCGAGATGAGAAAATTCCGTCAGCCAGAACTTCTTTTCCCAATACTCCAGCAGGTTTGTGTAGGTCAGGTCTTTCGGCTTTTCTATTTTTGCGGAACCTAAACAGACACTTGCTCCAGTCACGTTGAAGAACGGAGCTGCATATAGTTCGGTCTTGTCCGTAAGTTCCTTGTCCTTATAGGCATAGACATTCAGACGGCTTTCTCCAGCCTCGTAGATGATTCCCGGCAGGTTGTATTTTGCATTTTCAATCTTGAGGATATCATTGAAGAACATCATGCGCTTTTGAGGTGGATTGTACCAGATGTATTTCTCGCTGCCCTTGCGCGGTTCGCACCACAACAGGTTGGACGGAATCCTGCCGTATGGTGTAGTGCTATGACTTTCTGAATATCCCCGTACCAGCTCGTTCATGAACTCTACCGTCACCGGACGGCCTTCGCCCATTCTTCCGCTTTCATCTATGTCCCTGACCTCGATAAAATAACTGTTGTCATTCATACTATGACTATTATACTCTTGGGCATATACAATCAACGCCGCCCGCGGATGGAGCAGCGTCCTCAGTTTTCTTGTAAGTTCATTCGTTTCTATCATATTTTTTTCAATATATAATGTTTATAAATTCATCCGCCCATTTGAAGAATCGTTCCGGGTAGTCATCCATGATGAACAAGCGGTCGGTTTCAGGTGACAGGGCACAGGTGGTAATGGGAATAATATCGTATGTTTCCTGTCTGCTTGAATTGTAATAGTCAACAAGATACTCAGATACAATATCATTGGTGTCATAGACCACCCTTATCTGCTGTTCCAGACGCATCGGCTGGTATTCCGGTTCTTCCTCGTAAAAGGCATCATAGCCGTATTGCATGATACCGTGTTCCGAGTTGAGGAACGGCAATCCCTTTTTCATTACTTCGACAATGGAACGCTCAAAATCGTTTTGCGGGGCATATTTTTCAAGTGCCTTCGGTAAATCCTTGTAATAGGACTTGTTCTCCACACGCTTGAGCAATCTGCCAATTTTCCCCTTCCCGTATGACCGTACCAGTTTCATCCGTTTTTCTGTTTCCTCCTCTTCCTCCTGCGGATCATCCTCTTGCAGCAACATAAGTACGTAATCCGTGTCATCCTCGTCCAGAATGGTGGAGATTCCGTTCGCCCTCATCAGGTTGTGGATAAATGTGATGGAAATCCGCCTGAGCGTGGGATTGAGAGATTCCAGAAATTTCACCGGGAAATAATATAAGGTCAGCTCTCCCCAATTGTGACACTTCCACAGATTGAAATAAAGCCTGCCGTTCTTCTGCTCGATATTCACATTCATCCCGTCCCCGACAAGTTCATCCATCTCGTTGTACAGTTTGGCGATACTTTCCCCGAAGCTGTTGCCCGGAGTATGCGTCGCTTCCTTTTTCAACAAAAGGGCATAATTGAAAAAGGAATCACGCAGGAACTCGTAATTTTCCCGCGTGATCACGTTGATGCCGTTACCGTCGTATGTGTCCACAACAAGGTTTCCCTGCGCGATCGGAGTCAGTGGTGTGCTCAGAAAAGAATTACGGCCCCGCTTGGAGCCGCAATCCGTTCTTCCCTGTTCACCCCGTACCGGGTTTCCCGTCCGGTCTGTCCGATGATGAGCCTTGCCAACTGTTCCTGCCGGCGTCCGTCCAATGGTACACATGATTTCTTCTTTTTATTGTCCTTCTTCATGGTTTCCTATCCTTTTGTCCCGATGGTGGTCTTGAACTCGTACACGGCCTTGTCGTCCTTGATGACCGGTCCGTGTACCGTTGCGGTTGTCAGTTCCGGGTAGAAGTTGGAGTAATAACTCATGACCATCTCCGGGCTGTCCGACGGATTAGGATCGTCGAGCGTGACCATCCCGTTACCTTTCTTGAATGTGAATGAACGTATCATTCCTGTGATTTCGAGTGCCATAATCTTAAACTGTTTGAGCGTAATGTAAAGTATAATGTTCTAACATGGATTGGGGAAAATCGGGATATTCATCGTAATCCTCCGGCCGGTAAGTAGGCTCTTCCTGACCGTATTGCGGGTACATATCCTCCTGGTGACAGGATTGTTCCTGCCAGTGCGCGTCATACTGTCCGCCGTATGCGGGTTGCGGCTGTTGCGGTGGCATCGGTGGCTGTCCGCCGTATTGCGGTTGTGGAGGGGCCTGACGCTGTACCGGTCTGGGCGATTGCTGTGACGGCCACATTGTCTGCTGCTGCGAATTCTGCTGCTGTCCGGTCATCGGTCTCTGCATTTGCGGTTGAGGTGGATATGACGGTGTCTGTTGCTGCCGCGCTTGTGTCTGCTGTTGCTGCGCCTGTACCTGCAGTTGTGGTGCGGAATCTTCCATAAGGTCGAACAGACTGCCTGCGTTCATCGCTTTTTTCTGTTCTGCCACCATTTCGTCAATCCTCTTCAGGTCTTGCGGCTTGGCATAAAGGCGTGCCTGCCCGAGAGCGGTGATGGCATCCTTGTGGTTCTTGGCTGCGATCAGTTCCTCCGCTTTCTTGAAGTACTTCTCGTACTTCTCCCGCTTTTCCTTCTCCTCTTTCGTCTCTTTGGCCTTTGCATCCTTTGCCGCCTTGCTTTCAGACGCGGCTTTCTCCGCCTGCGCTTCAAACTGCGCCATGTTGGTAATCAGACCTGCCGCTTTTTGTATCGGCCGGGCGATGGCTTGTAGGAATCCGGCGTCCAGTTCCTGCGGCAGTCCGCTGACGGTCAGCGGTACGATGTGGTTCTGGGCTTCGTCCTTCAGCCCGTTTGACTTCGGCAGTGTCGATACTGTCAGTTGTCCGTTCGCTTTGCGGATGACGAGCGTGAGGTCCACGCCATCGGTCATCATCTGGTGGATTGTTGTGAAAAACATAATTGTATGAATTAAAAAATGAATAATCGCATTCCGTTATCGGTTGAAGAACTCTGCCAGCAGCCTGTCCCTGTCGGGATGGCGGCATATTTCCAAAATAGGATTCAATAGAGTGGAAATGTGCACCGGTCCGGTCGTTCCTCGTGGCGGGAACTTTACTGCCGGTTTCGGTTCCACTGTCCTTTTCCTTCTTGTTGCGGGCATCGGCATATGTATCTGCAACGGTGCCATCGGCGGTCTTGTGATGATTGCTTGATTCATAACTTTATTATTTTAATTGTGAATACTCGGGCTTTGGCAGCCCGTTGAACTACAAGGGCTTTACGGCGGACGCTTCCGGTAAGGCAAGGTTTTCGGGGAAAATACCGGAGCCGGAACGGTGAGGATGATTTTTTCCGAAACCGCAAGGCGCGACCTTGCCATCCGAAAGAAGCGTTTGCCAACTTTGCCCGGTAGTTCTTCGGTCTGTCAATGGCTGTATTGACTTCTTTTTCTTCTCTATCCGTGTTGTTATCAGTTTCACTAAGTTCAGGATACAAAAAGAGCCGCCCGGCAGGACAGCTCCGTTCTGTAAGGTTTTACAGAAATCCGTATGATATATCCGTTTCATATTTTCATCTTGTCAGAAAACCAGATAGCTGAGGATGCAGAACAGTATCGCTGCCGCCAACAGGAAACAGGCAATCCGGTAGATGAACCTGAAGAATCCCCTGAAACAGATGATGGCGACCGCCGCCCATACCGGAGATATGCCTCTCGTGTACAGGTAACTGAACACGATGAATGCGACAACAGCCAATGATACTATCCGTATCCATCTGCTTGTCCTTGCTTTTTCGATACATTTCCTTGCTTTCATGCCCTTACATTATTATGAGGTGAAACATGTCATCTCCAATTTCCGGGGCCGGAAAGTGTACCGCCTCCACAGGCAAGGTTTTCGGGGAAAATACCGGAACCGGAACGGTGAGGATGATTTTCTCCGAAACCTGAAAGGCCAGACCTTGCAGGTGGAACAAGGCGGTGCGCTACCTTTGCCCGTGAATTGGAATGACCGTGCTATTTGCCTTTCCCGCTTTTAGGCTTGGGAAAGGAGAGCTTGAGGTTGAAGTCCTCATCAAAAGTGACCGCCGCATCGAAAGAAACTCCCTTCTTGCCCTTGAAACCCTTTATCAGCTTGGTAGAGCCTGACGAAAGCAACTGCTCCAGATGCTGGTCGGTCAGTTCCTTGTTCAGAAATTTGCGGAACACCAGCAGCCCGCACCCGTCATGGTCGCACTTGGCCACTTTGGAACGGATGATGATTTTCCCCGTCTTGCATTTGGGACAGGTGAAGACCTTGCCCGGCATTGCCTGCAAACTGAGTCGCAGTATCTCGCCGGTCGCCTTACCGGTGTAGTCCCGGATGGAGCGCATGAATGTCTCCGTATCAAGGGTATGCCCCTCTATCTGCAACAGGGCTTTTTCCCAGCTGCCGGTCAGCTCCACATCCGCCACGCGCATATCCTTCACCGCCTCGTAGACAAGCATTCCTTTTTCGGTCGGTACGACACTTTTGCCTGATCGTGCGATGTAGTCACGTCCCACCAGCGTGGTGATGATGGCGGCACGTGTGGCGGGCGTACCGATACCGGAATCCTTTATGGCCTCCCTTGCCTGTTCGTCCGTGATGTGCTTGCCGCACGTCTCCATGGCTGCCAGCAGCGTGGCCTCCGTGTAAAGCGGCTTGGGCATGGTCTTTTTCTGCGCCAGCCCGTGTCCCATGACCATGATTTTCTCTCCTTCGGCAAATTCTGCGCTTCCCTCGTTGCCCTCCGGCTCGTCCTTGTCCCGGTCCTCTTTCCTGCGGAACACGCCGCGCCAGCCGGGATTGATAATGACGGAAGATCGGGAACGGAAATCCATCCCTTCGCAGGTACATTCCATGACCAGCGACTCTTTCTCGCAGGGCGGTGAAAAGGATTCCAGCATCCTGCCGGCTATCAGGGTATAGACAGCCGATTCCGCCTCGGACAGTTCCTGTGGCGCGATACCCGTGATGATCAGGGCATGATGGTCAGTCACTTTCGCATTGTCTATGCTCCGCGTGTTCAGGCCGGAAAAATCGAGAGTGTCCCCATATTCCTTGAAATCGGGCATAGCCACGACTTTCTCCAATAAGGAAGGAATATACGCCATGACATCTTCCGGTATATACCGGCTTCCGGTCCTCGGATACGATATCAGCTTCTTCTCGTACAATGCTTGGGCGATGGAAAGGGTTTTGTCCGCCGTCAGGTCATAATGGATGTTACAGTCTTTCTGAAGGGTTGTCAGGTCGTACAATAGCGGAGCCTGCTGGAATGTCCTCTTTCGTTCCACCTTAGTGACAGTCGCGACGGAACCGGAAGTGATTTTCCCGTATGTTGTCCCGGCTGTTTCCTTGTCCTTAAACTCTTCCGGGTGGACAAACTGGCGGTGCGCTTCTCCCTGCTTCAACGTGATATGCAGCTGCCAGTATGGGGTGGAAACGAAGTTGCGGTTCTCCTTGAAACGTGCGCATATCATGGCGAGTGTCGGGGTCTGCACACGGCCGATGGAATTGTTAGCCGAGCCGGAAGCTATCGCCAACGCACGGCTGGCGTTCATGCCCACCAGCCAGTCCGCCTTCGCCCTGCTGTCCGCGGCGGCATAGAGGCTGTCATAGTCGCTGCCGTCCCTGAGGTTTTCCATCCCTTCGCGGATGGCTTCGTCCGTCAGTGAGGAAATCCACAGGCGTTGGAACGGCTTTGTGTAGCCCAAATAGTCATATATCCAACGGAAGATGAGTTCTCCTTCCCGACCCGCATCCGTTGCCACGATGATGCTGTCGCACTTGGAGAAAACCTCATCAATGGTCTTGAGTTGTTTGTTGGCGGTTATGTCTGTCACCATACCTTTGGCCGTCTTTATTTGCCTGGCGACCAGCCGGAAAGGTTCGGGAATCATCGGGAGGTCGTCGGCGGCAGTTTTCGTGTAGCCGTATGTGCCGGGCATTGCCAGCGACACGAGGTGTCCCAACGCCCATGTGACCATATACCCGTTGCCGATACAATAGCCGTCCTTTTTTTCTGTAGCCCCGACTACGCGGGCTATATCCATTCCTACACTCGGTTTTTCTGCTATGATTGCTTTCATGTTCGGATAAAAATTAAGCCGTTCCCCGTTACCGGAACCGGAAAACAGGAAACGGCAGTTTGACATTTTACTTGTTTATTTGTTGATTCGACTGTTTCCGATGGCTATGCCGAAGGCTTTACACCGAGGATTTCAATCAGCGGTTCGCCGTCCTTGCGTACCAGTTGAAGGGTGGCGTCCATCACCACGTCCACACCGAGAAGCACCAGGCTTAGAGACAGGACCTTCGTCTTTTCACCTTTAAGCAGGGTATCAAGTTCGCCCGACATTTCAAGCTCGTCCTTCAGGATACCGATGCCTGCCAGTTCGTCCCAGTTCACGTCTTCCGCCTTGAAAGGCGTATTGTTGCCATTATTCTTGTTCATATTGCTGACTTTTGAGATTTTACATTCATTTGACTTTAGCTTAGGCTATGCTCGCACCTTTGGATTTCCGGTTGCTCTGCTCCTGTCCCTGCTTCTGCGCGTTGGCCACCACATTACGCTGTGACGCATCGCGTTTCCGGTCCGGGTTCTCGTTGTAGAAGTCCAGCCTGCCCTGGTTGAAGTTCGCCTTGACATACTGCGAGATGGTCTTGCCGTCGTACCCCTTGATCCCCTCGACCAGGACAGCCTTCCCGTCCTGAAGGTCGGCACGCTGCTTGCGGGTAAGTTCCACGTCCCATACCTTTGCCGGTATCTTGAACTCGGCACGCTGCTCGAAGCCGTCGGGGGTGCGGGAGTAACTCAACCTGCCGGTTTCAAGGTCTGCCTTGATGAACGATGAAAACTCCTCGCCCTTGCGGTTCACCATGTCGTTGAGGAAGATGGTCTTGCCCTCGCGGAGCTGTTGCTGTTCCTCGGCTGTAATTTTCACGCCGTTGATTTCCTTCGGGATATAGATTTCTCGTGCTCCTTCCGGCGAATCCGGGTTGTAGCGGGTATAGGCGGGTCTGCCGGTCGCTTCGTCCAGCTTGACATACGAGGAGAAAATCTCACCGTCCTTGCGTTCCATTCCCTCCACGAAAATGGCCTTGCCCATATTGAGGTCTTCAATCTGCTGCTTGGTCAGCTCCACCCCGCCTAATGACTGGCGGTTGAAGAGTTTGTCGTTCTCGAAGATAAATTCGACGCCCCTGCGCTCGGCATTTATCTGGATGTGGGCATCGAACTCCTTGCCGCTGTTGGAAATCATCCCCTCGATGAACACCTTTTTGCCCTCACGCAGGTCGTTCTGCTCCTGTTCGGTGAGCTGCACGCCCTTTATTTCCCTCGGGATGAAGGCGTTCTCCGCGCGCATGGCGACCACCTCGTTGGTGAGCTTGTCTATGCTGACGAAAGAGGGGATGTATTCGCCGTTTCGCCCCTTCAGTTCCACGACACGCCCCATGTTGCCCGTCTCAAGCAGGTTCTTCTTGTCTTCCTCGGAGAAGATGTGCCCGAAATACGGACGGTCAAGTTCGGGTTTCTGGCGGATGCCGTGGATGCCGAGGGCTATCTGGCCGCCGGCGGTCTGCTGGAACGACAGGCGCGCGTCGGTGCGCAACACGGCGGAACCGAAGTTCATGCTGATGGGCACGACCTGGTTGGTCTTGTAGCCCCTGAGCATCTGGTCGAGGAGTCCGCGTTCCTGAAGGTACTCGCGGGACAGCCCGAAATTCTTCAGCTCCTCCCAGTTGATCATGGATTCGTTGTAGCGGTACTTGGGTTGCTGCTGGCCGCCCTCCTGGACTGCCTGCTGCGGGGTTTCATTTTTCTTTGCCATTTCTTCTTGATTTTTTTGGTTGATACTTTGGTTTTCCTTGTTGCGCGGAACAATCTCGTACTGCTTGAGAAATTCCTCCACGGCTTTTGTCTTTTTTCCTGCGGCGATGTCCTCGATGG
>ERZ780168.4103-NODE-4103-length-10424-cov-3.474009_pt1 | contig 10424 bp, 9 predicted proteins | sample MGYA00510981_ERZ780168 | MGnify/ENA primary metagenome ERZ780168 (study PRJEB29588, sample SAMEA2158769) | human gut metagenome | biome: human gut; feature: human-associated habitat; material: faeces | place: Denmark | collected 2008/2010 ...
GCGTCAGTGCAGAGGCGCAGCCGAGCAGCGTAAGGATAATCAGAAGCGCAAAGGCGCGATGATCCAGCCCACGCTTGAAATGCAGAAGCAGCGATGTCAGAAAGACGACATAGAATGCGATCTGCAGATAGCACAGTTTGATGATTTTTTTGTTCTTTTCCATAATACTCCATACTTTCTAAATGCGTATGCAAAAAGTGAACCCTGCCATCGGTTCAGCTGGCATACACAATAATTTTCTTGGCCAGACTCTTATCCAGCCCGATTTTACTGCCCTTCACCATGACGAGATAATAACCGTGAAGCTCCGACAGAATCGAAATCCTGGCCCCGGGAACAAACCCAAGCGACTCCAGATAATGACGCTGCTTTTCCTGGCCGCAGATTTTATTGATGGCGTAAAACTGATTGAAAACGGTTAAATTTAAAGGCATGCAGGACCTCCTTTATTGCGAGAGTGCATCAAGTTAGAATTGTCTAACGGATAGTATAGCATAACATATTTGGAACAAAATGGAAAACTTTTTCTTTGAGAAATTTTTTCAAAAAAGCTTTTATGGGGACGGACGTATTTTAACGTTTTTTATTTTGGGGGAATCATGTATAATGGAAATGAAACATCGGTGACAAACTATGACATGGGAAAAGGAAGAGAAAACAATGAAACATAGAATAAAAATCCTGCTGCTTGCAGTTCTGATCGCAGCGCTCTGCAACTGTATGCTGATGATCGGGATGACCAAAACGAAAGAGAAGAATACCATTCCAAAAGATGCAAGCCTGATCTGCGAAGAAACCGTATCGCCGAACAAGGACTATATTACGGATGAAAAAGACCTGGTAAATTATACCGTGCGCGTCTATCAGGAAAAAAACAACGACATCATCGTCTATGCGGAATCCAATTCGCCGCTGTTCGATGAAGCACAGTACATCGTAACATGCGACCACGCCATCACCGCCGACGATGTCCAGATCAAATGGACTACTCTCATGGGCAGCACCGAAGCGAGCGAGAAAGATGAGATCGGACTCGCACACGTTTCGATCTCAAAAGACGGGGAAGTGTTCAATGAAAAGACGATCAGCTTTGTGGCGAAAGCGGTGAATGCGGTTACGGATGTGATAGGGTAAAGAAAATAGGATAACAAAAAAAGAAACGAGCAACTCCCTCGGCTCCTGATGAGCTTACCGGACAAAAACCCTGTTTCTTTTTTTGTTAAATATAGTACATTATTTGTCAAGAACCGCAGAGCAGTTTACATTGCCAAAATCGTAGCTACCAGCTTTTTACACTGTGTCAGCAGCGACGACGGAATTGCATACTCATCAAGTGAATGTGCGCCTGAGCCCTGGATGCCGAGGCTGCAGAGGGCGGGGATTCCGATGCGGGTGACGAAGGAAGTGTCGGAGCAGCCGCTCTGCTGGATGCCCTGCGGGATTGGTTCGCCGAGGAGTTTACAGCTTTCCTGGTAGAGGGAGAGGAGGTGGTCAGCGCCGTCGACCATTTCCATGGCTGGGTAGTAGCCGTTCTGTTCCATCGTGCAGCTTGTGCCCGGAACGGTGACGTGTTCGCAGAGATTTTTTAAGAAAGCGATGGCTTCCTCATACTGAGCATTTGCCGCATAGCGGATGCCGATGGAAAACTCACAGGAATCCGGGATAACGTTAGCGCCGGTTCCGCCCGAAATGCGGCCGCAATTGAAGGAAAGATAGCCGAAAACGGAGCGGCTTTCAATCTCTGTAATCATGCGTGCCGCCTGCAGAATCGCACTCGCGCCTTTCTGCGGTTCCTTTCCGGCATGAGCAGCTTTTCCTTTTACTTTCACGCGGATGATCGCGCCGCCGCTTCTTCTCGTAGTCACTTCACCGTTGGTATAACTCGATTCCAGATTAAACGCCGCCTCACAGCCGCTGGCATATTGTTCGACAAGCTTTCCGGCCTCGCCGTGGGAAAACGCGTGGGCAACTTCCTCGTCACCAGTGAGAACCAGCTTGATCTGGCGGTCTTCATATCCGACAGCATTCAGCGCGCGGAGCGCAAACAGCGCAATGACATCGCCGCCCTTCATATCATAAACGCCAGGGCCGTACACGCGGTCATCCTTCACAAGAAACGGTTCCGGGCCGAACTTTCCAACCGCATGAACTGTATCCATATGCCCAAGCAGAAGAATCGGCTTCTTTTCCTGCGGCCGGGTCCACGCGGCAAACGTCGGGCCAGCCTTCTCAAAGTGATGAATCTCCCGCTCCATACCAAGCGCATCACAGTACGTATCAAGATGCGCCGCAATCCGCTCATTCGCCTCGCGGTCAGCCGAAGGCGTTTCAATGGAGACAAGATTTTTCAGCAGCTCCATCATACTGTGTTCGTTTTTCTCGAGATAGGCAAATGCCTGTTCCGTTCTTTTATCCATAAACATTCTCCATTTCTTATGTTTTATAAAGTGATTTTCATAATCCGTGCCGGCCGTCCCCTGCCGCCGCTGATTTTGCCGATTGTGGTCACACAGTTTTCCTGTTCCAGCCGCAGAATCAGCCGGTTGGCGCTCCGCTCCGTGATCCCCATATCTGCAGCGAGCTGTGCGGAAGTGATTACCTGATCATGTGACCGCAGAATCTCTTTCAGTTTTTCATACGTACTGCTGCTGATGTGAAGCCGGTGCAGAAGATACGCCGTGTGATCGGTCGGGTCATTGATCTTAATTTCGGTAAACTGATGCTCATCCTCCGCAATATAGTTCGCGCCGGAGCGGTCCGCGATCGAGTGGTTGAGCGCCATCGCCGCGCGGGATTTCGCCTCCATGGGAGTATCACCGTAGCCGATGCCGATCCACAGCCGGTTGTGCGGCGTCTGCTGTCCGTGAAACAGAATCTTCTGATATTCCCCGTTCTGAATAAATTCCCGCATCAGAACCGGACGGGATGACATGATATAAAAAATAGAAGCGCCCTCGGAGAACGCAGCAGCCCCCATGCGGTGGGCGGCAGAGTAGATCAGCTCGCGCATCTCATTCTGATAATGAATCTTCTCCCATTCCCGGAGCGAAAGATCCGTCTCCTGATCAAAGGAATAATCAAAATAGATCTGCACGGAAGCACTCTGCCCGCGGTTCTTCTGCGCCGTATTTTCCAGAAACTGAAGATGATAAACCTGTTCCAGAATTACATCCTCGGAAACCGAGATGCGGATGCAGGGAATGCCTTCTGCCGACAGTGCCTCATACGTTTTTTCCATGTTGGTAAAGCAGATTTTTGCCCCGTTGTGAAAATAGTTGTAACGGTGAAAATCCGTGAGGGCATCCTGAAAATCGCCCTGATCGGGAGAAGAGCCGTGTGCCACAAGGACGCGGCCATTGGAAATGCCGATCTCTTCCAGCGTTTCCTGCACAAGCTGTTCCTCATACATATCGATACTGATGACATCCGGCACGCAGGAATAACGGACAGCAGATTCCGCCAGCGCTTTTAAGATGGAAGCCTGATTGTGCGGAAGAAAGGTCCAGGGAACGTTTGGCTCCAGCCGCTTTAAAGCATAGTGATAGTTGGTCGGCCCAGTAAAAATAATGCCGGATACTTTCCCTTTCTGAAACTGGGCAGCCGCTTCCAGACCGTACCGGTAATCGTTGGAACGCCGGTAGACCACTTCAAGGTCCGGCATGCGCTTCTCCAGCGTTTTCTGAATCCTGTCGCAGATATGGTCAGAACCTGTTACGCCGATTTTCATATATAAAATTCCTTTCCGAGAATTAAAGACATAAAAATGAATTATGGCATAATTTTACACCTATTAAGGACGAAAGGCAAATGGTAAGATGTAGAAGAATTGTTTTTGAAAATTTTTTTCAAGAATGGAGAGTGGAAAAGAAATGAAAAATCAACGTATGTTAGATGAACTGACCGAATTGATGCGGATTGATGTGTCGAGCGGTCAGGAGACGGAGATTGCAGAGCATCTGGTGAAAAAACTGGAGCAGATGGGATTTGCGATTACGCGGGATGAGGCCGGGGCTACGTTTGGCGGCGTGTGCGGCAATATTCTGGCGGTTCGGGAAGGAGAGCGGGACGGTGTTGTCTGTTTCTGTTCCCATATGGACCGTGTGCCGGGCGGCATTGGAATCAAACCGGTGGAGGAGGATGGAATCCTTCGTTCTTCGAGCGACACGATTCTGGCGGCGGATGATCTGTCCGGTGTGGCAGCCATTTTAGAGGGCGTGCGTCAGGCGATTGAATCCGGGAAGGCGCTTCCGAAACTGGAGATCCTCTTTACGGTCGGCGAGGAGGCCGGTCTGTACGGTGCGAAAGCATTCGATGTAAGCCTTCTGACATCAAAAACGATGTATGTGCTCGACTCCCCGGGACGCATCGGCCGAATTGTAAATGGTGCGCCGGGCCGTGCCCTTCTGGAAGCACAGGTTTTCGGCAAGGCAGCCCATGCGGGAAATGAGCCGGAGAAAGGCATTGATGCGGCAAAAATTATGGCGGAAATGCTCGCAACGATGGAGACGGGAAGACTGGATGAAAATACAACGTCGAACTTTTCTCACCTCTGGTCCAAAACATGCGAGGCAATGAACGTTGTCTGCGACCACGCAATCCTGCGCGGAGAGATGCGGAGCCGGTCGGGAGAAAAACTCGACCGCTATGAAGCGTATTTCCAGTCGCACTGCCGTGAAATCGCAGAAAAGCGCGGTGCGCGTGTGGAATTTAAAAGAGAAAACACCTTCCTGCCGTTCTTCATCCCGGAGGATTCCGAGATGATTCAGATCGTCACGGAATCCCTGAAAGAGATGGGAATCGAACCGCAGATCAACGGCGGAGGCGGCGGTATGGACGGCAATATTTTCAATCAGAAGGGAATCACCTGTGTCGGTATCGCAACAGGATATTTCAAGAATCATTCGACCGAAGAATATCTGCATCTCGATGACTTCTATCATGCCGGAGAGCTTGTGGCGCGGATAATTGGAAGGATTGCATAAATATGCAAAATATAAAATAAAAACTGGATAAAACTTGCAAAATAAAAGAAAATTATGTATAATTTCAAATTAAAAAGAGCAAGGGAGAAAAAGAAATGGCTGAGATTTTAACAAACAACGCAATGTTCTCCAGCTTCATGATTGTTCTGATCGTGTTTGCACTCGGCGACATTGTCGGTAAAATTACAAAAGGAAAGCTGTCCGGAATGATGGTCGTCATGCTCCTGTTCCTGGTAGGCTTTCTGACGAAACTGATCCCGGCGGACATCATCGATCAGGGAGGCCTTACGGCGTTATCAAAACTGGCAATTGCGATGGTACTGTTCAACATGGGTACTACCCTGAACGTGAAACAGCTGATCGAGGAGTGGAGAACCGTATTAATGGCGGCACTCTGTATGCTGGCGTCCTGCCTTGTGATGCTTCTGGTATCCCCGATCATCGGATTTGACACTGTGCTCGTCGGCATGCCGGTTATCAACGGTGCGGCAATGGCAACTTCGCTGATGGCAAGCGCCGCAGCAGAAAAAGGACTGGCAACGGCGGCAGCACTCTGTGCAGTCATCTATTCCGTACAGAAATTCGTCGGTGCGCCGATCGCATCTGCCATGGGTATCCGTTACGGAAAAAAACTGCTGAAAGCATACCGCGAGAATCCGGCGCAGTTTAAAAAGCAGGAGACCGGAAACGGTACTTCTGCAAAAGTTTCCTTTGCAGATAAACACAAAGAATGGTATTCCGCCAACGTCATGATGGCGCTCGTTGCAGCCGGTTCCTGGGTTGCCCACATCCTTGGCGATCTGACTCCGATCAACTACAGCATCTGGGCGCTGCTTCTCGGTGTTGTCTGTGCCGCTTCCGGACTCGTTCCGACAAAACCGCTGCAGAAATCGAATTCCTACGGCCTTATGATGGTTGCTGTCTTTGGCTCCATCATCCCGTCTCTGGCGAAGGTTTCCTTAAGTGATCTCGGTACCATGGCATTCCAGACCATCGTTCTGTTTGCCGCGGCTCTGATCGGTGTTGCACTGGTTGGATGGGTTCTCCCGACCTGGAAACTTGTCGGCGACAAGGATCTGGCTGTCGGCATCGGTGTCGAGCAGTTCCTCGGATTCCCGAGCAACGTGGTCATCTGCCGCGAGGTCGGCGATGCGGTCGGAGAGACACCGGAGGAGAAAGCGTTTATCGAAGATACCTTAAACGTGCCATATGTTGTGGGAGGAATTACGGTTATTACGGTTCTGTCCACGATGCTGGCTGGATTTGTTATCAATATGCTGTAAAATTTTAAAATCATAGGAAAAGAAACATGACCTTGATGCAGAGGAAGAGTCCCCTGATCAAGGTCATGTTTTATGTTGGCATGCGGAGCAGTTCCCTCTGCATGAGACGATTAACTTTACGAGAAAAGAAAAAAATATCCCCCCACCCGGCTTGTGAGAGCTTGAAATATCAAATATAATGAACGAACAGTACATGGATCAGGCGCGCAGATCATGGGAGTACAAAGCAAAAAAGCGGTCAGTCCGGGTAAAAACGGTCTGAAAATGGGAGGAAAAGGATGAAAAAGAAAATATTATCTTTGATGCTGATGGTGTCTCTTGCAGCATCCCTTGCGGCATGCGGTCAGGACAGCGGGAAAAACAGCAACAGTACAGATTTGTCGAAAACAGAGACGGAAGCTTCTTCCGGCCAGACAGGGGAGGAAGAGACGACCCTGGTTTACGGTTCTGCTGATTATACCAGAATCAATCCGGCGATGGATGAGCATGGCGAAATTAATCTGCTGCTGTTCAACGGACTGACGGCACACGATGCGGATGACAACATTGTTCCGGGTCTGGCAGAAAAATGGGAGTACGATGCAGAAACCTGCACCTACACCTTTCATATCCGGGACGGCATCCAGTGGCATGATGGAGAAAAGTTTACGGCGGATGATGTGAAATTCACCATTGAAGCGATCATGGACCCGGAAAACGGATCTGAAAATGCACCAAATTATGAGGATGTAGAAGAGATTACAGTTATAGATGACAGCACCGTTTCCTTCCGCCTTTCCGAGCCGAACGTGGCTTTCCTGGAATACATGACGATGGCCATCCTGCCGAAGCACCTGCTGGAAGGTGAAAATATGCAGGAATCGGATTTCTTCCGTGCACCGGTTGGAACCGGCCCGTATAAAATGGAGAGCTGGGACGAGGGCCAGTCGATTGTTCTGGTAAAGAATGAGAATTATTACCTTGGGGCACCAAAGATTGACAAGGTTATATTCAAAATTGTACCAGATGATAATGCACAGGCGATGCAGCTGGAATCCGGCGAACTGGATCTGGCGCTGCTTGACCCGAAAAATGCGCAGAATTTCAAAGAAAAAGACGGTTTTACCTGCTACGACATGACAACGGCAGATTACCGCGGAATCTTATTTAACTTTGCGAATGATTACTGGACGAAAAACAGGGACATCATTCCGGCCGTCTGTTATTCGATTGACCGCCAGGCCATTATCGATTCTGTGCTTCTTGGAGAGGGAATGGCGGCATACAGCCCGCTGCAGCGGAACATTTACAATAACGAAAACGTAGAACATTACGATTACAATCCGGAAAAAGCACAGGAAATTCTGGAAGCAGCCGGATGCACCAGAAACAGCGATGGTTTCTATGAGCGGGACGGCGAAGAAATCGGTTTTGTCATCAGCGTGATGTCCGGTGAGCAGGACCGCATTGATATTGCCCAGGCGGCAGCACAGCAGCTCCGGGAAACTGGTATCAACTGTACCGTAGAAATTCCGGCGCAGATGGACTGGGGCGGACAGATGGCCTGTCTGATCGGCTGGGGAAGCCCGTTTGATGCAGACGATCATACCTATAAAGTTTTTGGCACAGATAAGGGTGCAAATTATTCTTCCTACTCTAATGAGAAAGTGGATGAATATCTGACTCTGGCAAGACAGAATGAAGATCAGGAAACCCGTGCGAAATATTATGATCTTTTCCAGGAAGAGCTGCTGCAGGATCCGCCATATGCATTTATCTGCTATATTGATGCTAATTATGTGGCAGATTCAGATATACAGGGAATCTCTGAAAATACGGTTCTTGGACATCATGGAGTAGGTATCTTCTGGAATATTCAGGATTGGGAAATAGTACAAGAATAAAAGAGAGCTGCAAAGAGACTGGGAACAGTCTCTTTATGCAGTTATAAGAGGTTCATTATGAGAGAGTTACTGAAGACAGAGCATTTATCAGTAAGTTTTTTTACAAAATCCGGTGAAGTGGAGGCAGTTCGAGATGTCAGCCTGACCGTAGAGGAAGGGGAAGTCCTGGCTATAGTAGGAGAATCCGGATGTGGGAAAAGTGCATTATGTAAAAGCATTATGAAATTGCTTCCGAAGACGGCAAAAATTAAATCCGGGAAGATCCTGGCAGATGGCATAGATATCACGGATTATACGCAGAGAAATATGTCACGGCTGCGGGGAGACCTTTTTTCCATGATATTTCAGGATCCGATGACATCCCTCAATCCGACAATGACCATCGGGAAACAGATCGAAGAAGCTGTGCGGATCCATAATAAAAAAGTGCCAAAAAAACAGGTGAAAGAGAAAGTTCTTGAGTTGATGCAGCTGGTGGAAATTGATGAGCCGGAAGTGAGAATTTCGCAGTATCCACATGAATTTTCAGGTGGAATGCGTCAGAGGGCAGTCATGGCAATCGCACTTGCAGGCAATCCCAAAATTCTGTTTGCGGATGAGCCGACCACGGCACTGGATGTGACGATTCAGGCTCAGATTCTTGATGTTTTTCGGAGAATCCAGAAAAAACTCGGGATGGCAACCGTTTTTATCAGCCATGATCTTGGGGTTGTAGCAGGGGTGGCAGATCGTGTAGCGGTTATGTATGCAGGAAAAATTGTGGAAATCGGAACAGCGGAAGAGATTTTTTATGATCCAAGGCATCCGTATACATGGGGGCTGCTGCAGTCTCTTCCGATTTTGTCCAGGGGGAAAGAATGGCTTCCGACATTACCGGGAATGCCTCCAACCCTGATCCATCCGCCAAAAGGTGATGCATTTGCAGAGAGAAATGCGTATGCGATGAGGATAGATTATGAAAAAGAGCCGCCCATGTTTCAGGTTACGGACACGCACTATGCAGCTACCTGGCTGCTGGATGAACGAGCTCCGGAAGTAAAGGCTCCGATTGGAGAACGAAGATATGGAAAATAACAGTTTACTGGATGTGCAGCATCTTTCGCATATGTTTCACCTGAAGAGAAAAATGACAGTAAAAGCGATAGATGATGTATCTTTTCAAATAAAAAAAGGGGAAATTTACGGACTGGTAGGGGAATCTGGATCAGGAAAATCTACAGTGGCACGCTGTATTATGAATATATATAAACCTTCTGAAGGAGAAATATTTTACAAGGGGATCCCAATCTGTAAAAACAAAGAGTTTCGAAAAAATCGGAAAATGCTGCAGATGACACGGCAAATGATTTTTCAGGATTCCGCATCCAGTCTGAACCAGAAAATGAAGGTGTCAGATATTATTACGGAACCAATGAGAATCCAGCATATCACACCTCCGAGAGGAAGCTTTGTGAAGGAAGCTGCTTTTCAGATGGAATATGTAGGACTTGAGAACAGTTTCCTGGACCGTTATCCATCTGAATTATCAGGGGGACAGAGACAGCGAGTGGCCATAGCCAGATCTCTGTGTATGGAACCGGAATTTCTGGTGGCTGATGAACCGATAGCTTCCCTGGATGTGTCCATACAGGCACAGATCGTCAATCTGTTCCGTCATCTGCAGGAGGAGCATGGATTTACATTTCTGTTTATAGCTCATGACCTGGCTATGGTTGAGTATCTCTGTGACCGTGTGGGAGTTATGTATCATGGAAAACTGGTAGAACTGGCGCCATCAGAAGAATTGTATTCCAATCCGGTGCATCCTTATACAAAAACATTGCTGTCTGCAATTCCTGTTCCTGACCCGATCAGGGAGAGAAAAAGAGTTCTGCAGTACTATGATGGCGAAGGAATGGAAAACAGCGTGTGGACAGAAGTGTCACCCGGACATTTTGCAATGCTTCCGGCTGAAGGAAAGGGGTGCAGTATATCATGAGACAAAAAAAGTTAGTCTACTATGGTAAAAAATGCCTGATATTCCTGATCTCAGTATTTATATTGTCTGTAGCTGTATTTTATGTAGCCCGTCTTGCACCGGGAGATCCGCTGATCTCCTATTATGGTGACCGTACAGAGAAGATGAGTCCGGAAGAACGTGAATGGGCTATGGAGAAACTGGGGCTGAACGAACCAATTTCTGTGCAGTATGTGAAGTGGGTAAAAAATGCCTTTCATGGAGAATTTGGAATTTCATTTAAATATAAACAGGATGTAGTAGAAGTGATCGGCGGACG
>ERZ780168.4116-NODE-4116-length-10374-cov-2.648028_pt1 | contig 10374 bp, 8 predicted proteins | sample MGYA00510981_ERZ780168 | MGnify/ENA primary metagenome ERZ780168 (study PRJEB29588, sample SAMEA2158769) | human gut metagenome | biome: human gut; feature: human-associated habitat; material: faeces | place: Denmark | collected 2008/2010 ...
CCTACGGCTCTATTGCCTTTTTACGGGCGCTAACCGCACACGGGCGCGGAGGGGTCAAGACCCCTCCCTACGGAATGTCGTTCACGGCCGGTTTGTAGGGAGCGGTCTTGACCGCTCCGGGGAGGTGTGTGGCTGGCGCACAGCCCACGGGAGGTCATACATAGCGGCAAACGAGCAAAGCCCGCAAGGCCTGAGGGGCTCTGGCCGTTCATGGCCATGAGAAACTCACCCTCACTTCGCCTTCACATACGCCCCGAACGCATTCGGCACGGGGTAGACCTCTGCCAAATCCTCCGGCGCGGCCCAGACATACCCGTCGGGCAGAGCACAGGCGGGGGCGGTGCCCTTCCAGCCGCCAAGTTCCCAAATCTTGTGCGTAAATACGTGCTTTGCGGGGGGCAGGGGCTCGTCCAGCGCGGCCTGTACACCGATGCCCGCCAGTGCGGCGGTCAGCTCGTCCCGCGTCATCGCTTTTTCCCACGCTGCGGGCTGCCACAATCCGGCCAGCAGTCCCCGTGCGGGGCGGCGCTGCAAAAGCAATCCCTGCTCACTTTCAATCAACGCCACCGTCACGGGCACCTTGCCCTTGGCCTTGGGTGCGGGCTTCACAGGCAGCTGGTCCGCCCGGCCAGCCGCATAGCCCCGGCACAAATCGGCCAGCGGGCATTCCTCACAGTGGGGCGTACCGGGGATGCAGACCAGCGCACCCAGCTCCATCAGGGCCTCGTTGTAGGGGCCGGGCGTGGCCTTGGGCATCTGGTCCAGCACCCGCACGGTAAAGGCTTTCTTCGTTGCCGGGGCCATAACGTCCGCGTCGTCGTTGTACAGCCGCGCAAAAACGCGCAGGACGTTGCCGTCCACCGCGGGGACGGGGATGCCAAACGCAATGCTGGCCACCGCGCCCGCCGTGTAGTCACCGATGCCCGGCAGACTGCGCAAGGCGTCGTAGTCGGCGGGCAGGTCGCCGCCGTACTGCTCGCAGACGATGCGGGCAGCCTTCTGCATATTGTTGACGCGGTTGTAGTAGCCCAGCCCCTGCCACAGCTTGCGCAGGGCGTCCGGCTCACAGGCCGCCAGCGCGGCGGGGTCCGGCAAAGCCGCGATAAAGCGTTCATAATAGGGGATAGCCGCTGCCACACGGGTCTGTTGGAGCATGATCTCGCTGACCCAGATATGGTACGCAGAAGGCTCCTGCCGGAAAGGCAGGAGCCTCTTGTTTGCGTCAAACCATTGCAGCAGCGGTGCGGCAATGGGCTGCATCAAAAACCACCGCAGGTACGGGGGAAGGGGATGACGTCGCGGATGTTGGGGATGCCGGTGACGTACATCAGCAGGCGCTCAAAGCCCAGACCGTAGCCCGCATGCTTGACGCTGCCGTAGCGGCGCAGGTCGAGATACCAGTCGTAGTCGGCGGTGTTCAGGCCCAGCTCCTTCATGCGGGCCTCCAGCACGTCGAGGCGCTCCTCACGCTGAGAGCCGCCGATCAGCTCACCGATGCCGGGAACCAGCATATCGGCGGCGGCCACGGTCTTGCCGTCCTCGTTCTGGCGCATGTAGAATGCCTTGATTTCCTTCGGGTAGTCGGTGACGAACACGGGCTTCTTGAAGATCTGCTCTGTCAGGTAGCGCTCGTGCTCGGTCTGCAGGTCGGTGCCCCACTCGACTTTATACTGGAAGTTGTCGTTGTTCTTCTTCAGCAGCTCGATGGCGTCGGTGTAGGTCACGCGGGCAAAGTCGCTGGATGCGACCAGCTCGAGGCGCTCGATCAGGCCCTTGTCAAAGAACTGGTTGAAGAAGGCCAGCTCGTCGGGGCAGTTGTCCAGCAGGTAGCGGATGACGTAGCGAGTCATGGCCTCAGCGGTCTCGAGATAGGTGTTCAGGTCGGCGAAGGCCATCTCGGGCTCGATCATCCAGAACTCGGCGGCGTGGCGGGTGTCGTAGCTCTTCTCGGCGCGGAAGGTGGGGCCGAACGTGTAGACGTTGCCCAGCGCCATGGCCATGGCCTCGGCCTCCAGCTGGCCGGAAACGGTCAGGTTGACAGGACGCTTGAAGAAGTCCTTCGTGTAGTCAACGCCGCCCTCGTCGTTGCGGGGGATATCGTTGAGGTCAAGGGTGGTTACCTGGAACATCTCACCGGCGCCCTCGCAGTCAGAGCCGGTGAAAATCGGCGTATGCACGTAGGTAAAGCCGTGCTCATGGAAGAACTGGTGCAGGGCGAACGCCGCCTGGCCGCGCACGCGGAACGCAGCGTTGAAGGTGTTGGTGCGGGGGCGCAGGTGGGTCATGGTGCGCAGGTAGTCCATGCCCATCTTCTTTTTCTGCAGCGGATAGTCGCCGCCGCAGGGGCCGAGCACGGTGATTTCATCCGCATTGATCTCAAAGGGCTGCTTGGCGCCCGGGGTCACAACAACGCTGCCGGTGACCTCAAAGCTCGTGTACAGACCGCACTTGGCGATCTCGGCATAGTTGGCCAGTTTGTCAGCCTGGAAAACAATCTGGACGGGCTTATAGCAGCTGCCGTCGGACAGCGAGATAAAGCCGATATTTTTAGAATCGCGCACAGTTTTGGCCCAGCCGCAGACAGTGACCTTGGTACCATCGGCAGGGGTAGCGGTGTACAGCGATGCAAGTTCCGTTCTCTGCATGGATAGTCCACTCCTCTTTATATATATGAATGTTCCTATTGTAACAGGTATTTTATAAAAAGTAAAGAGCCGATATTTGCAGAGTTGCAGGGTTGTAGGGGCCGGGCATGCCCGGCCCAGAGGTATCCAGCGGGCAGGCGTTTATGGGAAGGTGCAGGGCCGGACATGTCCGGCCCCTACCGCGCGGCGATGATGTTACGTTTGCGATGCCATGAAGGTCTGCGGGGCGTCGGGGACGCCGATTCCTACCGTAGGGGCGGATTCCATATCCGCCCGTGGGAGTGTCCGTAGTAGAGATGGAATTGAGTGAAACCACAACAAAACACAAAAAATCCCACTGCCGGATGGCGGTGGGACTCATTCAACTAAAAAGAACTAATTACTTAGTAGTAATCGTGGTCGGGGTATGAGGGTTAGGAGTAGCCGCCTTGGTAGTCTCGCCATAAGCGCCATCAGTGTAAGTAACAGTCCAACCGCTGTTCCAGTACTGAACAGTATGAACACTACCATTATTGTACAGCTCAATCTTGAAATCGCCCTTGGTCTCGGACAAGCTCTTAACAGCCGCATCATATTTCTCCTGAGCGGAGGCAATCTTGCGCTCTTCGACGGTGTAATCAAAGGTGGGCATATTTATGGCGGACTTGCGGTAGCTGATCTCAAGATCGCGCAGCGCATCGGTCGCGGCCTCAAGCTCGTCACTGTCGCCCTGACCGAGGATGAACAGCACGTCGCCCTGATTGACCTCCTGACCGGTCTTGACCGCGACGGCGCGGATCTCACGCGTCTGGTCGGCCTTGACCTGATAGCTGCCGTTTGCGACGACGGTACCGGTGCCGCGGACGCGGGCGGTGATGCTGCCGCTGGTGACAGACTGCGTTGCGACCTCGGGCAGCGTCCTGTTCATGATGGTGTTGGAGAAAAAGGTCAGCACCAGCAGGACGGCGAGGAAGATGATGGCGGCGTTTTTTACCCAGCCTCTGTTGATTTCTTTATGTTCCATGGGGATGTAGCTCCTTCTTAATACTTATCCTTTGACACTGCCGGAATTGGCGATGCCTTCTACCAGATATTCCTCGCCGTGCAGGAACAGCAGCAGCGACGGGATCATATAAACGGTTGCCATAGCGAATGCCAAACCGATCTCGCCGGTGTTTATCGACGAGAGGAACACCGAAAGCGGCTGGGCGTCCGCGTCCTGCAGAAGGATCAGCGGCTGCTCGACCATGTTCCAGTAGTCGATGAACACGAGTATCGCAATAGAGTAGAGCGCCGAGCGGCACTGCGGCAGGCATATTCGCGTGAATATCTGCCATTCGCCCGCGCCGTCGACCTTGGCGGCCTCGATGAGCGAATACGGTATGCGGCGCATGAACTTCGTCAGCAGGAACACCGAGAACGGCGCGAACACGCCGGGCAGGATTATTGCCCAGCTCGTGTTGAGGATGCCGAGCCATTTGCTGACGAGGTAGTTCGGAACCAGCGTTACCTGATAGGGCATCAGCATCAGAATGACATAGAAGAAGAAAATGCCGCTTCTGATTTTGCCGCGCCATCGCGTGAAGCTGTATGCCGCAACGGAGGCGATGGCCACCTGAAATATGACGATCGGCACGACCAGCAGCACACTGTTCCAGAATTTCAGCAGGTACTCCGGCGACTTGATAAGGCCGTTTATATACTGCGAAAGCGTGACCTTATCGGGAATGAACTTGAGGTTTACGGTCTTGGAGACGTAGCCGCCGGTGGTCGTGGAGAATATCATGCCGTAGTTTGCGTTTATCTCTTCCTCCGACATGAAGGAGTTTGTAATTGTCAGAACCGTCGGCAGCAGGAAGGCGATGGCGAATATCGCGCACAGCACAAACATTGCGCCGCGGCCGAAATAATGCTTTTTCTTCATCCCTCCACGTCCTTTCCGAACCAGTCCTCGGCAGCAAAGAGCAGCGCGATGAGAACGACCATGACAATGGCCATGACGACCGCCGCCGCGGAAAGCTTCTGATAATCAAGGGATTGGAAGGTGTTGTTCATGAAGTGCTGAAGCATGTACAGCGAGCTGTACGGGTAAGCGCCCGTCAGCAGATAGACCTCGCGGAAAACCTTGAAAGAGTTTATCAGCGAGAGTATCGTGACGAAGAGCACGGTGGGGGACAGATAGCGGAGCTTGATGGCGAAGAACTTGTACCACTCGGAGGCGCCTTCAACGTCGGCCACCTCAAGCAGCTCCTTCGGGATATTGGCAAGTCCGGCCATGAACAGTATCATAAAGTAGCCGAGGTTTTTCCACAGGAACAGGATGATGACGACCAGCATCGCATAATCGGTCTGGAGCCAGTCGATCTTATCCGCGCCGAAGAGCATGATGAACTCGTTCACGGTGCCGTTATAGTTGAAGAGCACCTGCCAGATCAGGACGACCGAGGCCACGGGAACCATCATCGGGCTGAGGAAAAACGTACGGAACTGAGATTTCAAAGGGATGCGGCACTCAAGCATGAGTGCGAGCGCCATCGAGAGGATGACCGCCAGCGGCACCGCGAGGAACGAAAAGGTCAGGGTGTTTTTCGCGGCGGTGAGGAATGCGGAGTTCTGGAACAGCTTCACGAAGTTGTCGAGAAACACAAAATTGCGCGAGCCGACTCCGTCGATGACCGAATAGTACACAACGACGAAGAACGGTATAATAAAGAACACGCCCACGCCCAGAAGGCTTGGCGAGAGGAAGCACATGCTTTTCAGGAAGTCCTTCGCCTTGTCATTAAATTTTAGCGAGCGTTTTTTCATAGCTTATCTTCTTATCTTCCATCAGTTTGAGTTATAGTTTGGCTTATTATACTATATATAGAGAAATATTACAAGCCGCAGGCGCAAAATCGCAGCGGCTTTGTCATGGAAAAGCGGTCATTCTCCCCGCTTCGCTTCGGAAGCGGGGAGAACATATTTGCGCGGGAATTACCGCTGCTCGTTGACGTAGATATTCGCCTTGTTCTGAATAAGTCTTGCGACCTCCTCGGCGCTCTTCTGACCGGAGAAGAAGGCCGGGGTCTGCTCGTTGACGATATCATAGATGCTGGAGGAGTAGTCGGCTACCTTGGTGGTGGTAGTGATAAGCTCCCAGAGCTTGTCGGCCTGCTCCTGGGTGGTGGCGTATAGCTCTATCATGGTGTCGCCCCAGCCAACGCCGCCGCGGGACACCTCTATCTTGTTGCCGTTCTCGTCAAGGACGTAATTGCCGTTTTCGTCCTTCTGATACTCGGGAGTCATGGCCTCCTTGAGCTTTGCATTATATGCATTGATGTTGCTCGGGAAGCCGTACTGTTCCTTCTGGAAGTCCTCGGTAAAGAAGGTGCGGATGAACTGCCATGCGGCGTCCTTGTTCTCGCAGCGGGCAGAGATGGCGTAGCCGGAGTTGTTGAAGTTCAGCATGTTGCCGGTGCCGCTGGAGGTCGGGTATCCAATATAGGTGACGCTGCCGCCGAAGATGGCGTCGTACATGGGCAGGTCGCTGAAGTCGGAGATGTAGGTGTTCAGAAGCATCTGTTTGCCCTGAGCGACGCGGGTATAGTCGTCGTCGTCATCGCTGTATTCGTAGCTGTCCCAGTTGAAATCGTTCTGGAACTGGGAGGCAAACTTCAGCATGTCGATGAAGCCCTGACTGTCGAAATTGCACTGGCCGGTAGTCCAGTCGACGAGCGTACCCATATCCAGCGCGAGGCAGGAAGACAGCACATCCTGAGAGGTGGTGTAGTAGTTGAATATCTGGCAGCCCTCAGGCATCTTTGCGAGAGCCTCCTGAAGCTGTTCGTAGTTCCAGCCCGGAGTGTCGCCGACGATGGAGCTTGCGCCCGCAACGCCCTGAATGTTGAAGTTGGAGACGGTGGAGTAGAGCTTGCCGTCAACCTCGAAGGCGGCGAGAACGTTCGGGATGAAGTCGGACTTGTTCAGATCGGGATCGGAGTCGAAGAAGCTGTCGAGATCGGCGATGAGTCCCTTGCCCGCGAGCTGGGAGACGGAGAAGCCGCTGAGGTCGAGAATGTCAGGCACGTTGCCGGCCATGATCTCGGTGGTGAGCTTGGTGAGACCGGCGGAGTAATCATCGTCGGTGTTGTACTCGGAGTAGTCGTTGACCTGAATACGGTACTGGTCGCTATTGCGGTTGAACTTGACTATAAGCTCCTGCGTGTCCCAGTTGAGTCCCTGAGTGCCGAGGGTGATGTAGGTCTTCTGCGGCAGGCTGCTGGAGGGGACTTTGCTGATGGTGATAAGCTCGCTGGTGCAGTTTTCGTATTTGCCGTCCCACTCGTTGGTGACGGCGACGATGCGGCCGTCGGACAGGACGTACTGGTTGGAGAGGTTGTTGGTGTTGACGTCGCAGTCGAGCCAGCTGAAGATCTTGGTCTCGGTCTCGGTGTCAAAGTCGTAGCCGTAGAAGCTCAGACCGTTGGTATAGTAGATGTCATAGTCGCCGTCGCCGGTTATCATGTTCTGGGTCCAGCCCTTGAGCTTCAGGGTCTTGCCGAGAGAGCGGGAAGCGATGTCGACAAGCTGTATGCCATAGCCGTCGTTGCCGTAGGCGAGGACGCCGACGTTGCCGTCACGCAGCTTGATGAGGTTTTCGGGGTAGTTGTCGAGATCAATGTCGAAGTCGACGGAGCCGTCGGTGTTGAAGACGCGGATGAGCATGTCGCTGGTGACAACGACCTTGCCGTCGTCGGTGACGACCATGTTGTACGGGTAGAAGGAGTCGTCACCGTTGGAGCTGCTGCTGAGCTCGGTACAGCTCAGCTCAGCGCCGGTAGCGTCGAGACTGCGGAGATAGAAGTGCTGCTCGTACTGGTAGTAGTTCCAGTATTCGTCGCTGTCTTCCTCAACGCCTTCGGGAGCGTCGTTCCAGGAGAGGTACAGAGTCTCAAGAGACATCAGGCTGCCGTCAGCCATGAGGCAGAGCTGGGAAAGGCTGCTGGTAGAGGTCTGGCCGTGACCCTCAAGCTTAACGGGGGCGTAGTTTTCAAGCTTGGTGCGGGTTCCGTCATAGCCGTTGAGGTACAGACGGTTCTCGTATATGTCGTACTGACCCTCGTACTCGGCGGGAGCGTCGTGCTCCATCTCGCCGACCTTTTCGTTCTCAACGGTGTAAAAGCCGGTTTCGGTGAACAGGAAGGGGTTGAGATAGGTATGTCCGTCGCCGTTATTCAGCTTGGAGAAGCTGGACGCATAGACATATTCCGGCGTCGGCGTGCTGTCGGTCTTGCCGTTGCCGCCGTTATTGCTGTCGTCGCCGTCCTTGCCGCAGGCGCAGAGCGCGAGCGCCATCGCAGCGACGAGCAGAAGAGAGATAATCTTTGTTGTCTTTTTCATTATGTTCCTCCTCGGAAATTCAATCGGATTTCTATCGAACGCATGTAGGGATAAAAATCTATGGTCTCATTGTACCATATAATGCGCGCTCTGTCTCTTAACTTTTCTTAAATGTTTGATTTTTCGTTGGTTTATATGAAATTATGTGTTATGATGCACTCAGTTAAAATGCATCGCGCCGTGCCGCAGCGCCTCCTCCCGCCGCGCTGCCGCCATTGTGAACCGCGATTGCATCGATCAGGCAAATTTTATGTATCGTTTTTGTATAGAGGAGAGATAAATATGGCTGCCAGTTCCAATATTCTAATAGTAGACGACGATCCGGATATCCGCCAGGTGCTGAAGATATTGCTGAGCGAGACATATACTGTTGCCGAGGCGAGCAGCGGCATGGAGGCCGTCGCGTATGTGAAGGAGCATCCGGAGCTTGACCTCGTGCTGCTGGATGTGATGATGCCGGGGATGGACGGCTTCCAGACCTGCGACGCGATACGCAAGGACTCCAACGTCCCCGTCCTGTTCCTCACCGCGAAGTCCGCCGAGAACGACCGCGTCAGCGCCTATTCCAGCGGCGGCGACGATTTCCTGTCCAAGCCCTTCTCCAGCGTGGAGCTGCTGGCCAATGTCAGCTCGCTGATGCGCCGGTATAAGGAGTACCGCGGCAAGCCGGAAGAGGCGCTTGCAGTGGAGAATCTTGAGGTCGATTTCTCGACGCACAAGGTCACGAGTAGCGGCAAGCCCGTCGCCCTGACCGACACGGAGTACGCCATCCTCGCGTATCTGCTCCAGAACCGCGGCCGCACCGTGACTGCCGTGGAGCTGTACGAGGCCGTCTGGAACGAAAAGTACCTCGCCGGTTCCGGCAACACCGTGATGGTGCACGTTCTGAACCTGCGCCGCAAGATAGAAGAAAATTCGTCCAGTCCGAAGATAGTTCGCACGGTCTGGGGAAAGGGCTATCAAATTGACTGAGAAGCAACCTGAGCGGAGGAAAAGGCGCCTGCCGTCCTCGCTCAACGCGAAAATGCTTTATACGATCCTGCTGGGCTTCGCCTGCGCGCTGATCGTGATGGCGGTCGTGCGCGGGGTGGGGAACCTCATCGTCGACAAGGTCTATATGAGCAGCGACGCGATATCCTCCCGCAAGGCGGAGATATATTCGCAGTTCAGCAGCTATGTGAGCTCCCGCCGCGTGAAGGGGGACGACTCTGCCGCCGTCGCGCGCTGGACGCGGGATCATGAGTATGTGACCATTCTTATTTATAAAGGCCGCAATTTCTCGATGCGCGTTCACGGCGGCGAGGCGACGAATGCTTCGACCATCGCGGGCTCGGAGCGGAGCCAGTATATAGCGCAGAGCCAGCGGCTCTACCCGATGCGCTTTGCCGACGGGCTGTATCAGATAGCGATAAGCGAGAATTCGCAGGTGCGCGAATACGCGCTGGCGAACGTCGTGGCGTGGGCGTCGGCCTGCCTGGTATTCATTGCGGTCGTGCTGTGGTACGTGCAGCGGATGACGAAGCGCATAATCGTGCTGTCGCACGAAGCCGGTGAGATCGGTGGGGGCGACCTGGAGCACAATATCACCGTCAAGGGCAACGACGAGCTTTCGATGCTCGCGCACGAGGTGGACATGATGCGAAGCTCTGTCATCGAGAAGATGGGCAACGAGCGCCGCGCATGGCAGGCAAACTCCGAGCTGATAACCGCTATATCGCACGATATCCGCACACCGATGACCTCGATGCTGGGTTATCTCAGCCTGCTTGACGAGAACGGCATCAGCGACGAGGAACAGGCGAAGCAGTTTATCTCCGCGGCCTACGGCAAGGCCATGGATCTGAAGGATCTCACGGATGAGCTGTTCAAGTATTTCCTCGATTTCGGCCGCGCCGACCTTGAGATGAACATGGAGGAGTTTGACGCGAGGATGCTGCTCGACCAGTTCATGCTCGAGCTGCAGTTCGACCTGCAGGACGACGGGTTCAACGTGTCGCGCATCGACTTCATCGGAGACTGCCGCGTCTCGGCGGATACGATGTATCTCAAGCGCGTGTTCGATAATCTGCTGTCGAACCTGCGCAAGTATGCGGACAAGTCGCGGCCGGTGATGATCCTCTCCGCGCTGGAAAACGGCTGGCTGAGCGTCTGTGTGTCGAACTACGTGGTGCGCTCGATGAACCGCGTCGAGAGCACGAAGATAGGCATCCGCACCTGCGAGAAGATAATGACGCATATGGGCGGCAGCTTCGAGATACGCTCCGACGAGGAGCACTTCGCCGCGGAGCTGAAGCTCCCGGCGATTGAAAATGATGTGCTGCCAGCAGGAAAGTAAACGTCTTTAACTTGCTTACAAAAATATAGATCG
>ERZ780168.4117-NODE-4117-length-10373-cov-2.674937_pt1 | contig 10373 bp, 6 predicted proteins | sample MGYA00510981_ERZ780168 | MGnify/ENA primary metagenome ERZ780168 (study PRJEB29588, sample SAMEA2158769) | human gut metagenome | biome: human gut; feature: human-associated habitat; material: faeces | place: Denmark | collected 2008/2010 ...
CCCGCGAACAAGCCATTGCCATTACCCCCGATATACTGGAAAGAGAAGACCGCCCGGATGGATTTTTCGCCATTAACGACGAAACTGCTTCGGGCATTCTATACTCCTGCAAACTGGTGGGACTGAAAGTACCGGATGAAGTATCCATCTGTGGATTTACCGACGGAGCAATTGCGCAAAGTACCGATCCTAAACTAACAACGGTAGAACAGCACGGTGAGGAAGTAGGAAAAAGTGCCATACATATCCTGATCGATAAAATAGAAGAGAACCCCAATACCAAAAGTGCAAACAAAATTGTAAGAACCAACCTGGTAGTAAGAGGAACAACGAAATAAGGTGCTTCCCGCACAGGGAGGTACGCCAGGCGATGATTACAGTGAAAAATCTGTGAAAACCTGTGGCGAGCTGTATTTAAAACTGAATGGAAAAAGAATGAAACTAAATAATTAACCAATTAAAAAAACGAGTGCCACCCAATTGGTATATTACTACATTGGCATATTGGCACATTATTAATTACCATGAAAGTAAAACCTGATCTGAGTTTTTGGAAGCTGTGGAATATCAGCTTTGGCTTTTTCGGCGTACAAATAGCCTATGCACTGCAAAGTGCTAACATCAGCCGTATCTTTGCCACATTGGGTGCCGATCCGCATAGTTTGAGTTATTTCTGGATATTACCGCCATTGGCAGGAATTATTGTACAGCCCATCATTGGTTCGGCCAGTGACAAAACATGGACACGATTCGGACGACGTATTCCCTATCTGTTTGTTGGTTCACTGGTTGCTGTATTGGTTATGTGCCTATTGCCCAATGCCGGAAGTTTCGGCATGGTAGTCAGTACAGCTATGATATTCGGACTTGTGTCACTCATGTTTCTCGACACATCTATCAACATGGCTATGCAGCCTTTCAAGATGCTGGTGGGTGACATGGTGAACGAAAAACAAAAAGGGCTTGCCTACTCCATCCAGAGTTTCCTCTGCAATGCCGGAAGTCTGGTAGGTTACCTGTTCCCGTTTATTTTCACTTGGATAGGTATCAGTAACATTGCCGATAAAGGAACCGTCCCCGATTCTGTAATCTATTCTTTCTATATTGGAGCAGCCATTCTCATTCTTTGTGTGATTTACACTACTTTGAAGGTAAAAGAAATGCCGCCCAAAGAGTTTGAAGAGTTCCATGGCATCACCGCTGCCGAAAAGAAAGAAAAGACAAATTTCTTCTATCTGCTGAAACATGCACCTAAAGTATTCTGGACAGTCGGCCTGGTACAGTTTTTCTGCTGGGCAGCATTTATGTATATGTGGACTTATACCAACGGAGCCATCGCAGAAACCGTATGGAATACAACAGACGTACAGGCTTCAGGATATCAGGAAGCAGGCAACTGGGTAGGTGTACTCTTTGCCGTACAAGCCATTGGTTCTGTTATATGGGCAATTATCCTTCCTATGTTCAAAGCCCGGAAACTGGCTTACTCAATGAGCCTTGTGTTAGGTGGGATCGGCTTTATCTCTACTTTGTTCTTCGATAACCAGTATCTGTTATTCATCTCCTATCTATTGATAGGTTGCGCATGGGCAGCTATGCTGGCAATGCCTTTTACCATCCTGACCAACTCAATATCGGGCAAGAACATGGGTGCATACTTAGGATTATTCAACGGGACAATCTGTATCCCCCAGATTGTTGCTGCCATCATTGGCGGCGGATTACTTCATCTGGTAGGTGGTCAGCAGGTCAACATGCTTGTATTGGCAGGTGTTCTATTAATTATAGGAGCTGTTTGTGTACACTTCATAACAGAGACATTTTCAACGAAAAGCTGAAAACATCTCTGTTGTAGTTGAGAGTTGAAAGTTAAAAGTTGCTATACAGCGTGGCAGTGCAGCTAACTTTCAACTCCCAACTTTCAACTTTCAACTTTTTTCACTATCTTTCTGCGCAATTAAACACATGATAAAGAAGATAGCTATGAAAAAATTCCTCAAGACAGACGAGTGGAACATTATAGAAGAAGGTTTTCATGCAGATAACCTTCGGGCATCAGAAAGTATATTCAGCTTGGGCAACGGACGGTTAGGGCAACGAGGCAATTTTGAAGAAACTTATAGCAGCGACAGTCTGCAAGGCTCCTATGTGGCAGGTATCAGTTTTCTGGACCGTACACGCGTTGGTTGGTGGAAAAACGGATATCCCCACTTCTTTTCACGTATACCGAATGCTCCCAACTGGAGTGGTATCCATCTGCGCCTCATTGATGAAGAAGTAGATCTGGCCCAATGGGATGTGGATAGCTTTGAACGACGGCTGGACATGAAAAAGGGCATATCTTATCGCGACTTTGAAGTCACTTCCCCCAAAGGGAATACACTGAAAATACATGTGGAACATATCAACAGCATGGCCCATCAGAATCTGTGTCTTATTAAATACAGCGTAACCTCTGTCAATTACGAAGGTAAAATCTCCGCTGTCCCTTACATTAACGGAGATGTGAAACACGAAAACTCCAACTTCAACGAAAAGATGTGGAATATACTGCGTGCCGAAACCACCAATGAATATGCTTATCTATGGACACAAACCAAACGAGAGGACTCACAAGTGTGTTGCGCTATGACTTATCAGGTTTTCAAAAACAGTAAAGAGCTAAGCATCAGTCCTATCAAAATAGAGAAAGAGAAACTCACCGGATTCAGTGCCGGTGCCGACGTCAAACCGGGTGAACGAATTACACTTATCAAATATACCACTATCCTCTCTTCACTCTACTATGACCGGCAGGAACTCGTAGAACATGCTGTGGCAGAGAGTAAAGAAGCCAAGGCACAGGGATGGGAAAAACTCCTGCAAGACCACCAAAATGTATGGCAGCATATCTGGGATGAGACAGATGTCACCATTGAAGGCGATCCGGAAGCACAGCAAGGCATCCGTTTCAATATTTTCCAGCTCAGTCAAAGCTACCGTGGAGACGATCCGCGTCTCAACATCGGTCCGAAAGGATTTACAGGCGAGAAATACGGAGGTAACACCCAATGGAACACAGAACTTTGCTGCGTACCGTTCTTCTTACTGTCCAGCCCCAAAGAGACTGCCAAGAATCTGCTGCTCTATCGCTATAATCAACTGTCGAAAGCTATTGACAATGCCCGGAAATTAGGTTTTAAAGACGGAGCAGCCCTCTACCCTATGGTGACATTCAATGGAGATGAGTGCCATAACGAATGGGAGATCACCTTTGAAGAGATACACCGCAATAATATCATCGTGCACGAAATAGTGCAATATGTAACGATGACAGGACATACTGATTTCATAGCCCGATATGGGTTAGAGATAATGATAGCCATCTCGCGCTTCTGGGCCCAGCGTGTCTCTTTCTCACAACCTAAACAGAAATATGTGATACTGGGAGTAACAGGGCCCAACGAATATGAAAATAATGTAGACAATAACTGGTATACCAATTACTCTTGTGTACAGACACTAAAAGCCACTATTGAAACCATAGAATTAGTAGCGCATCAATATCCTGACGAATATGCACGCATCCGTAGAGTTACCGGTTTCCAATATCCGGAAACGACTCTCTGGCAAAAAATTATAGATAACATGTACCTCCCCGAAGACCGGGAACTGGGAATATTTGTACAAAACGACGGGTATCTGGACAAGGAACTGAAAACAATAGACGATATTCCTGCGGAAGAAATGCCTATTAATCAACATTGGTCGTGGGACCGTATTCTGCGTTCGTGCTACATCAAACAAAGCGACGTACTATTGGGGCTTTACCTTTATTATTCCAACTTCGATGATGAAACCGTACGACGTAATTTTCGGTTCTATGAACCACGAACGGTGCACGAGTCTTCACTCTCTCCTTATGTACATTCCATCCTCGCCTCCCGGATAGGCGATATAACGAAAGCATATAACCTTTTTCTCCATGCCACCCGGTTAGATCTGGACGATTATAACAATGAACTGGACCAGGGGTTACATATCACAAGTATGGCAGGTAGCTGGCTTGCCATCGTCCACGGATTCGCAGGAATGCAAATAAAAGACGACATGCTCTGCTTCAATCCTGTCATCCCTGAAAAATGGAACAGATACACCTTCAAAATCCACTTCCGCCAATGTACTCTACAGATAGAGATAGGAAAAGAGGAAATAAAAATCTCGATGATAGAAGGGGATGAACTGAACATCCTTATCTATAAAGTTGTTTATCATGTCACCAGAGGAGATGTGAAAGTGATTAGTGAGTAGTGGTTAACGATTAGTGATCAGTGATTAATAGCTGCGTTACATACCGCATGGTACTAATCACTCATCACTTACTCACCAATCACTACTCACGCTCCCCTGCTTAAACGACTTTAACCAACCAAGGGAGTATGAAAAAAAACTATGTAATCGCTTTGACTGCGGCCCTTCTTCTGGCTGCATGCGGACAGAAACAAGAAGACAACGGCACTACAATCCGGCCTGTAAAGACAGCAATAGTAGAATCACGATCGGAAATCAACAAAGATTTTTCGGGAATTGTAGAAGCAGTAGACTATGTAAAGCTTGCTTTCCGCGTGAGCGGACAGATTATCAACCTACCGGTCATCGAAGGAGAGAAAGTGAAAAAAGGACAGCTGATAGCTGCCATTGATCCCAGAGACATCGCCTTGCAATATGCTGCAGACAAATCTTCTTATGAAACAGCTGCCGCTCAGGTAGAACGTAACAAACGTTTGCTGGCACGTCAGGCTATCTCCGTACAGGAGTACGAAATCAGTTTATCAAACTACCAACGAGCCAAATCAGCTTTCGAATTATCCTCCAACAATATGCGCGATACCAAGTTGACCGCTCCTTTCGATGGATCTATCGAAACACGACTGGTAGAAAATTACCAGCGCGTCAATGCCGGTGAAGGTATCGTCCAACTGGTAAATACCAAAAAGCTACGTATCAAATTCACCATTCCAGATGCTTACCTCTATCTATTGCGTTCCAGCGATCAGAAATTCCGCGTAGAATTCGATACATATAAAGGACAGAAATTCAATGCTAAATTAGAGGAATATCTGGATATATCAACTGACGGAACAGGTATTCCTGTGACAATCACGATTGACGATCCGGCATTTAACCGTGCACTGTACGACGTAAAACCGGGATTCACGTGTAGCATCCGCTTCTCTGCCAATGTAGGTCCGTTCCTGGAAGAAAGTATGACTGTAATCCCTCTGAGCGCCCTGTTTAGTGAAGGTAATGGAAAACAGATGTATGTATGGGTAGTAAACGACAACAAAGTAAACCGTCGCGAAGTAAGCGTCATGTCCCCTACCGGAGATGCACAGGCATTCATCACCAAAGGATTGAAAGCCGGAGAAAAGATAATCACCGCAGGAGTCAACCAGCTCGTAGAGGGAGAGAGGATTAGAGTAGTGAGTAGTGATTAGTGATTAGTGATTAGTGCCATGCGGCATTATAGTGTTACTAACCATCCAGCACTTATCACTCACTAATCGTTAATCACTAATCACTACTCACTAATCGTTAATCACTACTCACTAATCACTAATTTACTAAACACTACTTTCATGAATTTAGCCAAATATTCATTAGACAACACCAAAGTCATCTATTTTTTCCTTGCCGTATTGCTACTTGGAGGTATTTTCTCCTTTAGCAATTTGGGAAAGAAAGAAGATGCACCGTTTGTCATCAAATCAGCCGTCATCATGACGCGCTATCCGGGAGCTGAACCTGCAGAAGTGGAACGGCTCATCACAGAACCTATCTCACGCGAAATACAAAGTATGAGCGGAGTATATAAGATAAAGTCCGAATCTATGTATGGTCTTTCAAAGATCACTTTTGAACTGCAACCCTCCCTGTCCGCCTCTTCCATCCCACAAAAATGGGACGAACTGCGACGCAAAGTACTCAATATACAGCCTCAACTCCCCAGCGGATCATCCGTACCTACTGTATCGGATGACTTTGGAGACGTATTCGGCATTTACTACGGGCTGACCGCCGATGACGGGTTCAGCTATGAAGAGATGCGCGACTGGGCCGAACGAATCAAAACGCAGGTAGTCACTGCTGATGGAGTAATGAAAGTTGCTCTGTTCGGTGTACAAACGGAAGTTGTCAATATCTTCATTTCCGTAAACAAACTGGTGGGAATGGGTATCGATCCCAAACAACTTGCATCCTTACTGCAATCACAGAACCAGATTATCAATACCGGCGAAATCAGTGCCGGTGAACAGCAACTACGGGTCGTGGCAAACGGGATGTATACCACCGTCGACGATATACGCAATCAGGTGATCACCACTAAAGCCGGACAAGTAAAACTGGGTGATATTGCCGTCATCGAAAGTGGATATATGGATCCGGCCTCTACCATTATGCGTGTCAATGGAAAACGTGCCATCGGTATCGGTGTATCTACCGACCCGCAACGTGATGTGGTACAAACAGGCGAAATGGTAGATGCCAAGCTTGCCGAACTCCTGCCACTCATACCTGTAGGAATGCAACTGGAGCCACTCTATCTGGAAAATGTGATCGCCAAAGAGGCCAACAACGGATTTATTATCAACCTGGTAGAATCTATCCTTATCGTTATCGTCATCATCATGCTGGTAATGGGGCTTCGTGCCGGAGTGCTTATCGGTTCATCACTGATCTTTTCTATCGGCGGTACAATGCTTATCATGTCTTTCCTGGGAGTAGGACTAAACCGTACCTCACTGGCTGGATTTATCATAGCCATGGGTATGCTGGTGGACAATGCCATTGTGGTAACCGACAATGCCCAAATAGCTATTGCGCGAGGCGTGGACCGACGCAAAGCACTGATTAACGGAGCTACCGGACCACAATGGGGACTATTGGGCGCCACATTCATCGCCATCTGCTCTTTCTTACCTTTGTATCTGGCACCTTCCGCCGTTGCAGAAATCGTGAAACCGTTGTTTGTGGTTCTTGCCATATCACTCGGACTCAGTTGGGTATTGGCACTGACACAAACCACTACATTCGGTAATTTCATTCTGAAAGCAAAGCCTGCCAACGGAGCAAAAGATCCATACGATAAGCCGTTCTATCACAAATTTGCTTCTATCCTGCATGTGCTGATACGAAAAAAAGCATTGACACTAAGTGCCGTTATTGCTCTTTTTGTAGCCTCCTTAGTGATAATGGGAATGATGCCTCAAAACTTCTTTCCTTCTCTCGATAAACCTTATTATCGGGCAGACGTCTTCTACCCCGACGGTTACAGTATCAATGAAGTAGCCAAAGAGATGGAAGCGGTTGAAGCACATCTGTTGGCACAACCGGAAGTGGATAAAGTATCCATCACTTTCGGAAGTACCCCGCTGCGTTACTACTTAGCATCTACTTCCGTAGGACCCAAACCTAACTTCTGCAATATACTGGTAGAACTTAAAGACAGCAAATACACCAAAGAGCAGGAAGAGAATTTCGATGCATACATGAAGGCAAACTATCCGAATGCCATCACCCGCACCAGCCTCTTCAAACTATCACCGGCTGTGGATGCCGCCATTGAAATTGGTTTTATCGGCAATAACGTCGATACGTTGGTGATGCTCACCAATAAAGCACTAGAAATAATGCACCGTAATCCCGATCTGATCAATATACGTAACTCCTGGGGAAATAAGATCCCGGTATGGAAACCGATATATAGCCAGGAACGTGCCCAACCACTCGGTGTATCCCGCCAGGGAATGGCACAAAGTATCCAAATCGGTACAAACGGCATGCCCTTAGGCGAATATCGCAAAGGCGATCAGGTACTTCCCATATTACTGAAAGGAAATACCGTGGATTCATTCAAAATCAATGATCTCCGCACGTTACCCGTATTCGGTACAGGCACAGAAACCACCAGTCTCGAACAGGTAGTATCGGAGTTTGATTTCCAATATCGCTTCTCGAATGTAAAAGACTACAATCGCCAGATGGTGATGATGGCACAGTGTGATCCACGTCGCGGAGTGAATGCCATTACTGCCTTCAACCAGGTATGGTCTCAAGTGCAAAAGGAAATACAAGTACCGGAAGGATATACCATGAAGTATTTTGGTGAACAAGAGAGCCAGGTAGAATCCAACGAAGCACTGGCAGCAAACATGCCGTTGACATTTTTCTTAATGTTTACCGTATTACTGCTGCTGTTTAAAACCTATCGTAAACCGATTGTTATTCTGCTGATGTTGCCGCTCATCTTTATCGGTATCGTATTAGGCTTACTCGTATTGGGCAAATCGTTCGACTTCTTTGCTGTTCTCGGTCTGTTAGGGTTGATTGGTATGAATATCAAAAATGCAATTGTGTTAGTAGATCAGATAGACATTGAAGCAAAATCGGGTAAAACCCCTCTCGACGCTGTAGTCAGTGCTACAGTAAGCCGTATTGTTCCGGTGGCAATGGCTTCGGGAACCACAATATTAGGTATGCTCCCGCTGTTGTTTGACGCTATGTTTGGCGGTATGGCAGCAACCATTATGGGGGGATTACTGGTAGCATCGGCACTGACACTGTTTGTACTACCGGTAGCTTATTGCACGATACTGAAAATAAAAGGATAAGATTGGTGAAATAGGATTAACTTTGTATCCGCAAAGTTGCCGGACGCACATAGTGCATCATCATCATTAAAACGATTAAAATAATGACAATGAAAACTCAGATAATACTATTCGCATGGTTGTGCTCCGGATTAAACCTCCTGGCACAACCGGCACAACTCACCCGTGAAGCCTATCGTGACCGGGTGGAGAACTACAGTCAGGTACTAAAACAACAGAAGCTGAAAAGTATGGCAAGTACCGAAGGACGCAAAATCGCCTTCACCGGATTTCTGCCACAGATAGATATCACCGGAGAAGGTACATTGAATCTCAAAGAAATGGATGCCTGGAACGGCCCTGCCGGACAATATCGTAACCATACCTATCAGGGGGCGTTTGTTGTGGCTCAGCCTCTCTATACCGGTGGTTCCCTGCAAGCCCGGAACAAGGTAGCCCAGGCAGATGAGAAGTTAGACCGGCTCAGTACGGAACTCACCCTCAGATTCATTATCAAAGTGATGCAGTATACTGGAATGCTTCTGCCGCCCATGCCATGCTCCTGTCCGCCAAACAATATGAGGACATTGTGCAGCAACAATTCAATATTATCCAAGACCGTTTTGACGACGGAATGATAAGCCGTACGGATCTGCTGATGATTTCTACCCGCAAAAAAGAAGCGGAACTGCAATACATCAAAGCACGCCAGAACTATACGTTGGCTTTACAAAAGCTAAATATACTGATGGGAGAAAGTCCCAATACTCCTGTAGACAGTCTGTATGAAATTGGAATACCGTGCGAAGCGGTTACACTCCTTAGCCTGGACGATGTACTGCAACGCCGTTCCGATTACGCCAGTACGGAAATCAACATAGAAAAAAGCGAAGCACAACGAAAGGCCGCCCTTAGCCAGTACAACCCGCAAGTGAACATGTTCCTATCCGGAGGATGGGCTACTGCATCTCCCAACATGGGCTATGACGTTGCTTTCACTCCGATTTTGGGATTAAACGTGAACATTCCTGTTTTCCGCTGGGGCGCACGCTTCAAAACCAACCGCCAGCAGAAAGCATATATTGGTATTCAGAAGTTACAGCAAAGTTATGTGACAGATAATATCAGCGAAGAACTCTCAGCCGCTCTTACCAAACTAACGGAAACGGAACATCAAGTGACTACTGCACAAGAAACAATGGATTTGGCAGAAGAAAATCTCAGTCTGGCCACTTTCTCTTATAATGAAGGGAAAGCGAGTATGGTAGATGTTCTTTCGGCCCAGCTTTCATGGACGCAGGCACACTCAAATCTTATTAATGCACACCTTGCCGCTAAAATGGCAGTAGCCGAATACCAGAAGGTGATAAGCTATTAAGGTGCTTCCCGCACGGGGAGGTACGCCGGGCGATGGCTAATTGAAATGCAGAACGCAGATTTTCACAAAGGACAATAAGTATAAGATGAGGAACAACAGTCTTTTAATCTGCGATCATCCACGTTTCACCAAATAAAAAACTCTGTGCAAGTTCGATTCATTTCGAATTTATTTACGATTAGACGATTTACGATGTACGATTGGGATTACTCTTTTAAAAGCCTGTTTCAGCGCTGTCAGAGACAAAGTACTCCCAATCGTACATCGTAAATCGTCTAATCGTAAATAAATCCAGTTTTGAGCCTAATGGTGTTTGTCATTGCCATCCGTCTCTTTCTCCGGTATTGATAAAGCCCCCTCCCGTA
>ERZ780168.4122-NODE-4122-length-10367-cov-5.855023_pt1 | contig 10367 bp, 7 predicted proteins | sample MGYA00510981_ERZ780168 | MGnify/ENA primary metagenome ERZ780168 (study PRJEB29588, sample SAMEA2158769) | human gut metagenome | biome: human gut; feature: human-associated habitat; material: faeces | place: Denmark | collected 2008/2010 ...
ACAAATAAACAAGCAGAATTTTATTTTTTCTTTTCTCAAAAGAAAAGGAAATGCCCACATCCATATTATAGTCATAGCTATAGCTTGTCGTAGAAGAATAAAATTATATTGTAAATATAGACGTGCTGCGAAAAAAAACAAAATAAAAAAAAGGCCTGTTCTTATTTCATTTTGTTTCATACTTTTATAAAACAATACTACTAACAGAAAATTAGTAAACAACAAATAGAGATTAAAATTATTTCCAAATAAGTAATAGCATAATGATGAATAAAATACATAACCTATTTCTTGTCCTCTAATTTCCCAACTTGAATCTTTATAATCCGAGAAAAAACTAACAATATTCAATGGAGCGTTATATATATTTTTATAAGTACCGTAATCGAAAATACCTACATCATATCCCACTTCTAGAGAACTCCATCTTCCTCCGGCAAATATAACAAGCAAACATAATGAAAAAAGGAGAAATAAACTTTTAATATCATTATTCATCTTAAGCGAAAAGGTGTCAATGTATGACAAGACATAGAAAAACAATATAAATAATATGAATGGAACGGCATTACTAATCATACACCACACATCAGTTACGCTACCAAAGCAGATTACGGAACAATTGACTTACTTTTCTCGCTGTATCTATAATATAACACCTCAAATGAAAAGGGCAAGCGACTATTTTCAAAATCAAGCATTCTCTCAAACTCACATTGATTGTTTTAGCATACTCTTTTATCTCTATGAAAAAAGGGTCTTCCTTAGATAATCCGGGATCATTATCAATCAAAACTTCCAATAACATATGAATACGTGCATAAAAAATACTTTTCTTACAGACTTCTTCTAAACCATGCGCCTTAATTGGATGTAAAATAAAATCATTCATACTTTTGGCATATTCCCAAGTGTTCTGAAAAGTATGCATACAACTATTTCCATGTTGCACATAATTATACATATGCTTATCTATAGCTCTCACCTTTTGTACCTTGACTGCCAATCGGACATTCATTATATAATCTTCACCATAAGGCATTGATTTTGGTAAGTCAAATACTAAAGAATCAAATAAATCTCTACGATAAAGTTTTCCACATACAGACAAAGGAGTTCTACCTTCCAACAAAGCTTTTAAGAACTCTATATTATTCCAATCATTCGAAGATGCCTGTGTACAGATTTTACGAACTATTTTCCCCTGTTCATCTACCATATAGATTTGACTTCCTATAACGATATCCACCCCCGCTGCTCTATTATTATACAAATCTAATAAAGCATCTTTAGGCAGCATATCATCGCCATCTACAAAACAAAGCCAGTTGCTTCTTGCTACTTCTACTCCCTTTCGTCTCGCAGCAGTAACTCCTGCATTAATCTGGTGAACTACTTTTATGCGATTATCCTTTAAAGCATATTCATCACAAATATTCGCACTTTCATCCTGGCTACCATCATCTATCAACAATAACTCAAAATCCGCAAAAGACTGTACTATTATAGAATCAATACATTTTTTTAAGAAAGGAGCAACATTATAAACAGGAACAATAACACTTATCGGTCTATCCATAAATAAAACTTGGTCTATATATTCAATGATTCCATTAGAAATATTTTCGCCTTCTCCCTCTCTATATCCAACATTTGATTCACTTTCGCAAAATCTACCGGGGCATACAACATTTTATCTGTTACATCTTCCAATGAATGCACCCAACGTTCTTCCAACTTAAATTTCTTCAGCAAGGAAGTAAGCCGCGCCATGCCACGCTCTCTATTCGCCATCACGACAAAAGGCTTATTAAAAAGAATCGAGAAAACTGTGCCATGAAAAGAATCCGTAATAACATATTCTGCATCCATAAATCCACGCAGCCAATCTGTTACAGGAGGAAAAACACATTGATTAATATATTTCTTTCCTACTTGACTAAAATTCATTTCTGGCATCACAACATTTGGAGACAAACCTAAAGTTTGAGAGACTTTTCGAACAATAGCTTGCTTCTTTTCCGACTGATCCAACACATACGTCATTAATTTATTCCCAGAAGCAGAAGTCTGCTCTTGCTCTACCAAATAAATATAATCTTCTTTATTCAAAAGCATCGTCGGATCTAACAAATGGACCGCATCAACACCTAAATACTTTTTGCACAATGCAACTCCACAATCTTCACGAACGGAAATTGCATCAAATTGCTTAGCTAAAGCAGCACATCGCCTCGTCTGCTTCCTAGAAAACTCCCAATCCGAAGTTCCAAAAGAAGCTGCATAAGCTATACGTTTCACACACTGACCAACTGCAAAATCCAAAAAGTAATTAGACAAGCAATAAGAATATATAGGACGCCAAACTTGATCGCTACCTACTATATAAGCATCAAAATGATACTTGTGAAATTCTTCTTTTGTATTTGATGAAATGGGTTCCGTAGTCGTTATATATTTACGAATAAACGGAATAGTTTTCTGAGCAATACTCTGTTCTTGTTTGTCTGTAGGATAATAAAGCCCTTTATACTTTATCAGACGTGCAATCAACTGTTTCACTTTAACTATTAAAGGACGTTTCCATTTTCTATCCTCTGTCCATACCTCATGTCCCATTCGCTTCAATACTGTTTGTAATGCATAAGCCTGAAGCAATCCACCATAATTAGTATGAAGAGGTTGGGTCAATATACAAATTCTCATCATGCCAAATTGAATTTTCTATATTCCTTTATCAAAGTACATCTCTAATTTAATTTCTTCATCAGTTTTTGCATCTTACCACTCACTCTATGCATCAGTCTATTCCACCATCCTTTTCTCAATGCTTTATTTATAGCTCTACTTACACTATATTTTTCCAACAATGAAAAGAAATAATCTCTATTAGGATGTGTATGTGGAGATTTTTCCAATGGTGAATTTCCAATAAACACTTCTTGATAAGTTACCTTATGAGAATTTTCAAATAAAATTCCTTTTACCTTTTCCAAAAGCTCCGGATTATAAATCAATACTGCACTAACCCCCTTATCGTCATCATAATACGGTAATATTTTTTGTATTTCCCAAAAATCACCCAATGTTATATCACACTCGCTCTTGCCACACTTACTAGGACAGTCATAGCAAGATGGCCGTAAATATAAGTCACTAAGAAAACCTTTCATATAAATATTTTCAGAGAAGACATCCGAAAGTAGAATTTGTTTTTTCTTTTCATTGGAATCAGTTAAAGTTATAGCTAGGACAAAACTGAATTTTTTCCAGCCTGAGCGTTTATCTCTAAAGAAAATATTACTTATGTGTTTTTTACCGTAAATATCATTAGCAAACAATATTTTCTTTCTACCCTCACTCGCCACTTTCTCGTCTAAGTAATTTTGCCAGACCTTCGGACTCGGAACACCATGACAAATAATATCTAACGTCACAAGATTTTTATAATCTTTAAATAGATATCTTTTTAGTCCGGATATCTGACAAGGAGTACCGGAAAATAAGACTAAACGCCCCTGTTTTAAAAATAGCTTTACCTGTGCATAACTATTGCCGATATGACTTTGAACATATTTACTTCCACGAAATGCACTCAATCCTTCTTTCGTCTCTGTATAATCATGCACTACCTGCCATTTATCATTAAAACGTGCTCCAAAAACAACTCCATTTTTTTCCAATATATATTCTGAAAGCAATGAAAAAATCCCTCCTGAAGAACTTAACAAACGTACTTTTTCATTAGAATTCTTTGCAGCCAAAACCACAAGTGGCTGTCTCAATTCCCCCTGGTTAATGACAGGACATACTTTTTCGCATAATCCACAATTTATGCAAATACATTGATCAATGTGAGGGTACAAGAATCCTTCTTGATCCTCTCGCATTGCAATACATTTCTTAGAACAAACCTGAACACACGCATTGCATCCACAACAATCTTCTTTTTTAGTTAAAACTATCATTTCAACATATGTTTTACTTTCAAAACTAGATTTCTCAAAATCAAATACAACCAAGGAATTTTGATTACTACTTTCAGCAAATATTCTTTAAAGGTTAACTTGTCAGAAATAGTTAGTTTTTTACTAAAAAGTTCAACATCCTTTTGATTACAATATTTAAGACTTACTTTCAATCTCTCGCGTAAGTACTTAATACGTATAGTCTCTTTTAATCTTTCTTTTTCGGAATCACACAAATCATTTATCTTGTCTAAAGTATATAGAATTGTATTTTCGTAAGAAGATATTTTCGATATCTCCTGATTATATCTTCTGTATTGTCCACGTGAATGAGAGTCTGAACGCTCTAATACACTGAAATAAGAATCTGCTAATGTATAGCATTTGAAAGAGAAGAGTAGCGGCAATAACATCTGCCAGTTCTGACCAGCATCCTTACTGACGTAAATTTCGCGGGATGGATTTACTCTGTCTAAGGCACATAACTTAATCACATAATTTCCTGGAGGCCATATAAAGCTCGTACTATATAAGCAATTATAAAATTGGTTACAATCAAGATTAATACCCTTAGTTTGAACATAACCTTTCATATTCTTTTCATGTACATAAGTAGGCAAGCATCTTACAGCACCATAGTCATTACTCAGTTCTCTAAATTTACGGACAAAAGAAGAAATGGCATCCGATCTATTATAAAAATCATCACTATCAGGCCAAGCCAGAAATTCTCCTTTTACCCATTTCAAAGCATTATTTATAGCTGCCGATTGTCCTTGATTACTTTGATAAGTGTATTCGAGGCTGTATCCACGTTTCTCAAATAGGGGGATATAGGACAGTATCACTTCTTTTGAATTATCTGTGGAGCCATCATCTACCACAAGCATTTCTACAGAAGGATAATCTTGCTTGAGTATGGAATCTAACAGACGATGAATAATCTCTCCGGTATTGTAACAGGGGGTTATAACACTGACTAAACCTTCTTGCATATTTTATTTTTGATATATTGAACAGTCATGATTCTCATCGATTTATTCAATGCGACATAAAAGCCCAATAAAATAACAGCTATCGTTGAAGCAATGGATATAATAATGAAACGACAGAAACCTTCTTCATAAATGAATCCTTTCACCCACCATACTAAACCCGATGAAGCTAAAAGAACGACCATACAGCGTATAAAAACGGTATATATATAATTCTTAAAAGAGAATGCAGGTATATATTTATGTATTGTCCATACATTTGACAAGAGTCCAATCATTACTGCTATTATATTAAACAGATAAGATGTCACAGGAGATAACCCTAATTTAAAACCTATATAAGAGACAGGGATTACTGATAAGTATAAAGTGCCGTTAATCAAACTTGGCCGCTTGATTTTTCCAGTTGCATGGGCTGCAGTTACAACTACAACGGACATTGTTGCAAAAAAATTGAATAACAGTGTACACACACAGAATTGCACAGTATATTCGGGTACAGTCTTCAACCATAATGATAAAACAAAATGCATTTCTGCAATTAAAGGCAATGATAACAGTAACAATAATAGAAATGTCAATTTTGAAGCATTCATTACCAAACTAACCATACGTGAGTATTCTCCGGCAGCATAACTTTTTATTATTTGCGGCTTTACGGCTATAACAATATTTCCGGCAAAACTCATTACAGCTCCCTGTACTTGACCGGCTATACCACTTGCTGCATTCAATAGTGGTCCGAAAAATGTATTAAGCAACATATTTACACCTTGCGTACGGGCTACTGTCGACATATTACCATATAAATCCCATCCAGAAAAGGAAAGTATAGGCTTAACGTTTTCAAAATGCCATTGATAGAGTAACTTACTTTCGTCAAAGTGACGAACACAATATAAGCGGTAAATATATGCAACTATGGTCGAAACTAGAAAGATTAGTAATGCGTAAAAAATCAATTTATCAAAGTCTCCTGCAACCAATAAAAAAACTATCAACAATTTAAGTATGACATTCAGTATTTCTACATAAGCATATACATCCATCTTCTCATGAGCTATTATACATGCATTATAAGGTACTTGTGTGACTGATACAACAGCGGAAAATATGGAGAACTGATATACCCACATTGCTGCATTCATTCTGTCGGCTGGTATCACAAGTTGTGTTTTCAGAAACCAAAGTCCAATAGTTTCGGCTATCAGAATTATTAATAATGCAATAGTTATATGGATTAATAATGCAGAATTGAAAGTGATTCTCAATTTATCCTTATTATTCTCCCCCATTTCATACATCAAAAAACGTGCTGTAGCTCCACTCATTGATGCATTAAGAAAAGAAAACATAGCAACAATTCCGCCGACCACATTATAAATGCCAAAATCTTCAACGCCCAAAACTTGTAACACGACACGCGAAGTATAGAGAGTTACAGTCATAATCAAGAGCATTCTTATATAAAGTAAGGCTGTATTTTTTGCTATTCGCTTATTGTTTTCGGATATGACTGATATCATTATACTGTATTATATAAGAACAATAATAAAATATAATCTTTACATCTTAACTTCATTCTTGAAAGCACTCATAAACGCCTTACCTAATAAGAACCAACCGATGGTACCGAAAATAGATAGAAATACAAATAGAAATATATAAATACTCCTCCTCATACTTGAAGATTCAATAGGTACAACCGCTGGTTCCACTATCGCAAAAACGGGCTTCCCCTCTTGTACTTTAGCTCTAGCTACCTGCAATTGATTAGCTACTTGACTATAAACTTGATAAAACAAGTTCATATCATTTTGTAACCGCTCCTGTTCCGCACGTACACTTTGAAGAATTAAATTATCATGTGCATCCACATAATCTGCATATTTTTTTTGAGCTACATAATACTCTTGCTTTCGCTCTTCAAATAGCTTTTCCAAATAAACACAATCTTCTTTTGCTTTTGAAGTCCGGTATGAAATAATATATTCTTGCAAACGATGAACTACGGAATCTGCAACAATCGCAGCTACTTTAGGATCTTGTAAAGTAACATTCACACTAGTGATAGCTGTTTTCTTATCAACTGTAGCCGTAATCTTTTTCTTTAACGCACCAATTTGAGCATTTTCGTCCTTTGTTAAGATTATTAATCTGCCTTGAAGTTTCTCCTTAGAAGATATTTCTTCTTGAATAAACCAAGACTTTACCAGACTATTAATGATTCCCGGCAAACCTATTACATAGTTCCACCAAGGTGATGACTCTGTCATCAAATAGGCAGAAAGCATTTTTGGTTCACCTTCGTTGTCAACGACCTCCATATTCAGTAACTCCAACAAAAAAGGAGTAGAAGATACGATATCAGATGATAAGGATGCATTTAAAGCATCAGTACCACTCTTTATACCAGTCCCCCCTCCCAAAAAAGAGGCGGCTACCCCAGCTATTCCACTATTTCCTTTCTCACCTCCCATCTCCGGTGAAAGTGTAACTCTTACTGTATATTCTTTAGGAATGCTTAATCCCACAATAATACCAATCACTAAACCGATAATAGCTGCTTTATAAAGTTTCTTACGAATAGCTATTATTTTACGAATGATATCCAGTATATCAATCTCCAACTCTTTCGGTTCCTCCTGCAATGATTGCTCTGACATAATTATCATTTCTTTATCAGATTAGCAATAGAAGCAATCATCATTCCCAATGAACTGAATGAAGTAGCATACCCTAGAATATTGCCGATATTCGCATTCTTCTTAGTCTTGCCAGGTACAATAATCTCACATCCCGGTTCTACCTGCTTTTTACCACTACCTTTCACCTTCGTTACCTGACCATTCATATAAACGATGAACTTCTTGCTTTTCTTCGCATTATCAGAATACCCGCCTGCTTGATTCAAATAATAGTCCACACTCTTACCGCTAATATAAGAAACTGTATTTGGAACCATCACAGCACCGTTAATAGTAACCGTATTATTATTTTTAGGAATTGAAATTACATCACCTTCACGCAACACAATATCGGCAGAACTTCCCGGTTTATCCAGTGCTTTTTCCAAATCGATACCAACAGTAAAAGTATCTTCAACACGGACACCCAAAGAATCAAGCATAGCTTCTCCCAATTGGCGACTCATCAAACGAATCACATCCCCCATACGTTTCTTCTCGCCGACATTGGCTACACGAGTCAGTTTTGCACCACGCAAATAGGCGTAGTTCGTTACACCTCCGGCTTTGCTAATTAAATCAGAAAGACGTTCCTCACGGCTGGTCATAGCATAAGAACCGCCAAAAAGGATTTCCCCCTCTACCACTACATTCTGTTGGGGTTGATAGCCGGGACTTCGACGTACATAAACCTCGTCATAAGGTTGAAGTACAAATCCCGGCTTCCCATCCACCACAAACCCCTCTTTCAGGGAAAATGTATATATCTGACCGATTGTATCGTTGTCTACGATGCTTCGGGGATTTTTGATTCTGCGCGATACATCCACACGGACAATGGAAGCTGCTTCACGCAAACCACCAGCCTGAATGACAAGGTCTTCGAGCGTCATATTATCCGCATAGGGATAAGAGTCCGGCTGGGCCACTTCGCCGTGGATAACAACATTTCCTTTATCCTCCAAATCATGAATACTGGGAATATAAAGAATGTCGTTTTTCATTAAGATAATATTTGGGGAAGTACCGTCCATGATTGCTTTGATATCCACCGGAACAACTTCCGTTGTGAGGTCTTCCCGTTGACGGTAAAGAACAGCACGGTTCAGGAAAGCATCCCCTGTAAGACCTTGTGACTCGCAAACAAGCTCGCGGACGGTATTCAGTTTGCCGTTCAATTCATAAATTCCCGGACGGTAGACTGCACCACGGATTTCAAGCTTGTTGACAAAACGGTTGAGGATAGCTTCGGCTGTCACAACATCACCGTTTCTCATTTTATAAACACTGTAATCTAAATCCTTGACTGTATTTACTTCATACTCTTGCCCGTTCTGACGCACTACCCGCAAAGAACGGGTATAGGCATCCGCCTCAAATCCACCGGCATAACCGAGAAGAGTAGATAACGATTCGCCCTGCTTCATTTCGAAACGCATCGAACGCTTTACTTTTCCATCAATCTTTACCAAAACTTCATAAGCGGGAACGATGACCACATCACCTTCCTGAAGACGAATGTCATCTTGAACATTTCCCTTCATTATGAATTGGTAGACATCAATCGCAGCGATGTTCTTACCGCCCCTTACCAACTGGACATTGCGAAGGCTTCCTATATCACTGACTCCCCCTGCCCGATAGAGCGCATGAAACACAGTAGAAAAGGATGACAAAGCATAAGTGCCGGGCTGAACAACTTCACCCATCACATTGATCTGAATCGTACGTATGTTGCCCAGTGTCAGACGAATATCTGAAGTCGGGTCGACCGTATTATTAAGACCATTATATATCTTATTTAATGTTTTCTTGAGATAATTATTGGCTTCCGTAATCGTCAGCCCGTTCAAATTGACGGGGCCGATTTTCTGAATATTGATAGTACCGTCAGGAGAAATCTGCTGACGAATGGTGTTCTGGCTGGCTCCCCAAATATCAATAATCACCTCGTCACCCGGACCAAGACGGTAGTTTGAAGGAGTAGCAAGGTTAACACTGGGTTCAAAAGTCAAGTTTCGGGTATTGAATATATTTCTTCCGAAGACCAGGTTTCCACGTGTGAGGTCTTGTATACCCGGACGGTCTTCCAGCATATCGGAAGTATTTTCTTTCATTTCTTCACGCAGACGCGATTCATTAACGTCAGTGCCGGTGGCATTGGAAGTATTTACATTATTCTGACGTTCATATAGCTGCTTCACACGCATCGCCTGCTCCTTGGTCACACCTTTACGCGCCAGTTCCGAGGCCAATTGCTTTTGTTCTTTCCCTTGTCTGATGCCGTCTTTTACATATTCAAGGACTTGAGGGTCGCTCATGCCCTGAGCCATCAAAGGAGAAGAAACTCCCAGAATCAGAATAAACAGAAATGTACTAAAGTTTTTTTGTATTGTCATTGGTAATTCTTGTAGATTCTACATAACCGATCGGCATATCCACGCAAGCACAACCAAGCATATTCAAGCGAACTGCAATTTTACTCTTGCCTCCTATCGTGACAAGTTCGCCAACAAGTCCGCTCAGAGGACCTTTGATGACACGGACTTTCTCGCCACGCGCCAAAGGAGAATCGTTCATACAAACTGCTTCATCGGAATAATCGAGCATGAAACGGAAACGTGCCATCTGCTCATCGGGAATAACTGCCGGAGTGCTTTCCCCACGCATCACCATATAACGGCTGACCGTAGAAAATGAAAGGACTTCCATACGTT
>ERZ780168.4125-NODE-4125-length-10363-cov-3.886399_pt1 | contig 10363 bp, 10 predicted proteins | sample MGYA00510981_ERZ780168 | MGnify/ENA primary metagenome ERZ780168 (study PRJEB29588, sample SAMEA2158769) | human gut metagenome | biome: human gut; feature: human-associated habitat; material: faeces | place: Denmark | collected 2008/2010 ...
TCCATTCGCACTCTATACATATTCGTCTTGCACAATTTGAAATTAAGAAACCCCATAAGGGGACGGAAACTATCATTGACAATTTTCTTACTCTGAGCATATCTTATTTGGAATTGAGAAACCCCATAAGGGGACGGAAACAGTACAGACAACATGTAATTGGTTCGAGTAAATTATTTGAAATTAAGAAACCCCATAAGGGGACGGAAACTCAGAAATCTTTGCATTTCCATTGCCGTCATTTCTTATTTGAAATTAAGAAACCCCATAAGGGGACGGAAACTCTCTTAAATAAGTGTAAACATACACCGAATCTGTATTTGGAGTTAGGAAACTCCATGAGGGGACAAAACCCGCTGTTCACCTATGAATAGTGGCTACGGCTCATTATTAAGATTTAAGCTCCATAGGGGACAAAAAACAATAATAAGAAACAGGAGGTTTTGATATGCTATACAGATACATTGCAGTCATTTCAGAAGCAGAGGGCGTTTTTTATGCAAAAGTTCCTGATATTGTGGGCTGTATTACAACTGCCAATAATTTGCAGGAGGCTATTATGCTGATTACAGATGCGTTAAATCTTGCATTGACAGTTTTAGAAGATGAAAATATTACACCAAATCAACCGACATTACAATCAGAGATTCAACATAATCCGTGTGATATTTTGACGGTCATACAGGCAGATACTATGAAATATCGTAAATTGATGTCATTACCCCTCTAGGGGACGAAACATTGTTTAAGGCTTTTTATCCGCAGACGGAAGGAGCGTGCCTATGAGTTATTTATATGTAAATGACAATGGAGTAACAGTTGGTGTTGAGGCAAACAGATGTGTGGCAAAATACCCGGACGGTATGGTGAAATACGTTCCGATAGAATCACTTGAAGGAATTGTGATTATGGGACAGTCACAGCTCACAACACGTTGTACGGAAGAATGTCTGAAAAGAGGAATCAACATTTCTTATTTTTCTAAAGGTGGAAGATATTTTGGAAGGTTACAGTCAACAGGACATGTCAAGGCAGAACGACAGCGCCAGCAGTGTGCATTGTATGACACAGAATTTTCAGTTGAACTGGCAAAAAGAATGATTTCGGCAAAATTAAAAAATCAAAGTGTAGTGTTAAAAAGATATGAAAGAAGTAAAAATATTGCATTACCCGAAATTGATAATATGTTGGATATTTGCAGAAAGAAAGTGGCAGAGTGCAAAGACGTCTATGAAATTATGGGGTATGAAGGACAGGGCGCAAAATATTATTTTGATGGATTATCAAAATGCATTAATGAGGAGTTTGTATTTCATGGCAGGAGCAGAAGACCACCGTTAGACGAATTTAATTCAATGATAGGATTGGGATATTCGGTGCTGATGAATGAAATTTACGGAAAGATAGAGGAAAAAGGATTAAATCCGTATTTTGGATTTATACACAGAGATGCAGAAAAACACCCGACGCTTGCAAGTGATTTAATGGAAGAATGGCGGGCTGTATTAGTCGATGCTACGGTAATGGGGATTATTAACGGAAACGAAATTTCAAAAGATGATTTTGTAAAAAATTTAGACGAGCCGGGGTGTTATCTGAATAAAAACGGTGTTGGCATTTTGATTAAAAAGCTGGAAAAGAAGTTTCAAACAGACGTAAAATATCTGGATTATGTGGATTATCCAGTCAGTTTCAGACATGCAATGATGTTACAGATGAATCAGTTGGTAAAAGCGATAGAGTCTGAAGATGCAACACAGTATTTGCCAATACAAATCAGATGATTGTAATGAAAATAGGATATCGATAGAAATGAGGGATATTTATGGATGAAGACTATTTCTTTCAAATCGAAGACGAAATAACAGATGACAGGTTGTTTATTTTAATTATTTACGACATTACTAATAACTCCAAACGTGTCAAATTTGCAAAATTGCTGCTGGGCTATGGGTTTAGAATTCAAAAATCAGCATTTGAAGCGGTGCTTACAAAGACAAAGTATGAGAAGTTAAAACAGGAAATTCCGGAGTTTGTGGATAAAGAGGAGGATAGCATACGCATTTACCAGATAAAAGGGAAAACACAGGTTGTTGCGTGGGGAAAAGAACAACAGTATAATATAGAGGATATTATTATAATATAGGAAGGAAATATATTATGGGGAAAAGAATATTATTTTCACCGGTAGGCGGTACAGATCCGATAAAATATTGCAGTGATGGTTCTATGTTGCATATTTGCAGACATTATCAGCCGGACGAGGTGGTTTTATATTTGTCAAAAGAAATGACGGAAAAACATCGTGAAGATAACAGATATGTTAAATGTATTGAATTGTTAGGGGAATTACTGCATCATAATTTTTTAGTGCGGGTAATAGAAAATCCGGAGTTTGTTGATGTACAGAAATATGATGTCTACTATGAAATATTTCACGATGAAATAAAAAAAATCAGTGAACAGATGACGGCAGAAGATGAACTGCTGGTAAATATGGCATCGGGAACACCGGCAATGAAAAGTGCCCTGCTTATTATGGCAACACTGGCAGAGTACCGGTTTAAGGCAATTCAGGTAAGTACGCCATTGAAAAGAATGAACTCGGATTATGAGAACAGAGATGCTTATGATGTGGAAGAAAGCTGGCAGTTGGACGAGGATAATGAAGAAGGCAGTAAGAACCGGTGTGAAGAAGTGCGGTGCATGAATTTGGTCAAGCTGCTGAAAATAGACATGATAAAGAAACATTTGTCAGCATATGATTATCATGCGGCATTGGAATTAGGCACGGAAATTAAAGAAGAAATCAGTGACAAAGCTTATATGCTGTTACAGATAGCGGATTTGCGTATGAAGCTTAATTTTAAGGAAATCAGCCGTTTGATGAATTGTGAAAAATTTGATATTTATCCGGTTAAAGATGCAGGAAAAATGAGGCTGTTTGAATATGCGTGCGTATTGCGTATAAAAGTTTTAAAGGAAGAATATGCGGATTTTATCAGAGGAATTACACCGATAGTTGTTGATTTACTGGAAATGATTTTAAAGTTGAAAATGGGCATAGACATAGAGCAGTGCTGTAATATCAGTAAAGGGGTGAAAAAATGGGATAGAGATAAACTTGCCGCCAACGGACTGCTGGAGTTATTGAATAACGCATACAAAGCAAGCGGTGGTATCAACAACGGACCGGTTTATTCACATGCACTAAAGTACATTATTGATGAAAAAAGCGATGATGCGGTTTTGAAAGAAAAAGTTGCTGAAATGATTGAAGTGGAACAAAAAGTCAGAAATATGGCAGCACATCAGATTGTTTCGGTTACAGAGCAGTGGTTTAAAGAAAACACAGGAAAAACGCCGAAAGATATTATGCAGAATATCCAGTATTTAATTGTACAGGCGGGTATTGGTGTCAAAAAAGAAGACTGGAATACATATGACAATATGAATAGCTTGATTGCAAAATATTTAGGGTAATGAAAACGAATAATTGCAAATTAAATTACAAATGAAATTTCTTGCAATTCTATCAATTCTATGGAATAATAAACTCTGGATAAAATCCAGATGATAACGAAATAATCACTGTAAACGAAATTAAACTGTGCAGAAAACAGATTTGTGAAAACGCGCAGGCTTACATTTCAGGGAATCAAGTGAAATTCTTGAACAGTTCCGCTGCTGTGTACAGGGAGGCGGTATCCATAATGCCACTGGAGGAGGCTACTTTTAGCTGACCGAATCCGGGAAGGCGGGTATTGCTGTTAATCTGTGAGTCAGAAGACCGGTTTACAGGCAGAGTTAAAATAGTCGTTGCGAGAACAACAGACTATTGATTTTTATGCAGACAGACAGGTCTGCTCCTTTTCTGCGATCATATCGGAATCATCAAAACACTTCATGAAAAAGAAAAGGAGAAAACAAAATGAAGAAAAAAAGATTTCTTGCACTCATGCTTGTGTTTACGCTGCTTGCGGCAACGTTTACAATGGGCGGCTGCGGAACCGGTAACACGACAAGCCAGACGAATAGCGAAAGCAGCTATGACGGACAGCTTGTATTTGACCATGCAATGGAATTACAGTATGCAAAGCTGTTTTCTGTAGAGTATTACAAGGGCGGTTATAAGCTGCTGACTATTACCAACAGAGATGAAGATACTGCGATTGTGGCAAAGCAGTCTAAGATTTTGCTCGTTCCGGAAGGAATGTCCACGCCATCAGGATTAGATGCGGATACACTGGTATTAAAGACACCGGTTACAAATCTGCTCGTATCTTCAACACCGGTAACATCCCTGATGAATGCAAGCAACTGTCTTTCTAATATCAGCCAGGTAACTTATGATAAGGATTCATGGTACATTGACGGCGTAAAGAAAGCATTTGATGACGGAAAGCTTACTTACGTAGGCGACTACAAAGCACCGGATTATGAAACAATTATTGCAGGCGCACCTACACTTGCTATATATTCAACCATGCTAACCGGCAAACCGGATGTAGCAGAAAAATTAAAGGAACTGGGGATTAATTACATTTTAGACCAGTCTACCTATGAAGAAAATCCGCTCGGACGTGTAGAATGGGCAAAATTCTATGCGGCACTCTGCAATGAAGAAGATGCTGCCACAACCATGTATAATACACAGGCGGCTTATGTAGATACACTTTCAAAGGCTGAAAAGACCGGAAAATCCGTTGCGGTATTCTATATTACTTCAAAGGGCAAGCTCTATGTCAGAAATGCAGGAGATTACCTTACACAGATGGTCAATATGGCAGGTGGAGAGTACATTTTCTCTGACTTAAATACAGATAAGACCGGTACACAGGAAATGAATATCGAAAGCTTTTATGAAAAAGCGAAAGATGCAGACTATGTGATTTATATCTGGAGTTTAGGCGGAAAGCCGTCTACACTCAGTGATTTTACAGGTTATAACAGTGTGCTTTCAGATATGAAGGCTGTTAAGGACGGAAATGTATGGTGTACAACACCGGATTTCTTCCAGATTGCAGATACAATCGGAAGCATGATTAACGACATCAACTTAATGCTGAATGCTGATGCGAATACAACAGAACTTACATATTTAAAGAAGTTACAGTAAAACAGAAAATCTGTCTGTAAAAAAGTGCCACATCATTTTAATTTGGTGTGGCACTTTTGCGGATAGAGCAACTGGAATGGAGAAAAAATGCAGATAAAAAAAATAATCCGCTGTCAGGTTGTATACATTTTACTAGTGGTTTTATTTGTACTGGCAGTGATTTTTAATATCAATACAGGAAATGTTCATATATCTCCGGCACGAATTTTTCGCATTATTTTTCTGCATGGTGATATGGGAACACCGGAATACAATATTATCTGGAAAATCCGTCTGCCGCGTCTGTGTATGGCGGCAATTTTAGGCGGGGCATTGTCGTTGTCCGGATTTTTATTGCAGACATTTTTCAGAAATCCGATTGCAGGACCGTTTGTGCTTGGTATTTCGTCCGGTGCAAAGATGTTTGTTGCAATCACGATGATTTTTCTGCTGAAATATATGTCCGGTATGCCGCTGTGGGCGCAGGTTGCGGCCGCATTTGTCGGTTCGCTTCTTGCCATGCTTTATGTCCTGCTTTTTGCAAACCGCGTGAAAAGTATGTCCATGCTTCTCGTCGTGGGAATTATGATTAGCTATATTTGTTCGGCAATTACGGATTTGTGTATTACATTTGCAAATGATTCGGATATCGCCAATCTGACACATTGGGCAATGGGCAGTTTTTCGGGCAGTTCATGGAGCACCGTAAAGCTTGCGGCGGCAGTGGTATTTCCGACGGCAGTTGTCACCTTTTTATTTTCAAAGCCGATTAGCGCGTATCTGTTGGGAGAGGGCTATGCACAGAGCATGGGGATTCATATCCGTTTTTTCAGGGTCTGTATCATTTTGCTGTCCAGTCTTTTGTCAGCCTGCGTAACGGCACTTGCGGGACCGATTTCCTTTGTCGGCATTGCCGTTCCGCATATTACAAGACTGTCTTTAAAAACGACAAAGCCGGTGGTTACGATTCCTGCAATCTTTTTGTGCGGCGCCGTATTCTGTATGTTCTGTGATTTGATTGCAAGAACAATCTTTTCGCCGTCAGAACTGGCAATCGGAACGGTTACGGCAGTGTTTGGCGCACCGGTCGTTATCTGGCTGATGGTGAAGCGGCAGAAGTAAAAGGAGAAAAGCATGGAACAGGTATATATAGAAACACAGGATTTAAGTGTGGGCTATCATGGGAAGGCACTGTTAAAAGACATTGCACTCAAGGTCAAAAAAGGAGAAATTCTTGTACTGATTGGACCAAACGGTGCGGGAAAGTCCACAATTTTAAAAAATATTATCCGGGAAATGCAGCCGATATCCGGCGGTATTTATATTAAAGGAAAGAATGTGAAGGATTTCACAAGCAAACAATACGCAAAAACGATGTCTGTTGTACTGACGGAGAAAATCAAGACGGAAATGATGACATGCCGTGATGTCGTTGCCATGGGACGGTATCCGTATACGAATTATTTCGGAAAGCTGACCAAAGAAGACGAACAAATCGTGACAGAATCGCTGGAAAAGGTATCTGCCATGGACATTGCGGAAAAAGATTTTTCACAGATTAGTGACGGACAGCGCCAGCGGATTATGCTTGCGAGGGCGGTCTGTCAGAAGCCGGAAATTATTGTACTGGACGAGCCGACATCATTTCTGGATATTCGTCACAAAATAGAGCTGCTCGACATTTTGCTGGAAATGGCAGTCAAGGATAAGGTGACGGTCATTGTGTCACTGCATGAAATTGAACTGGCGGCAAAAATCGCAGATTATGTGATGTGTGTCGGCGGAAACGGAACGATTGAATTTGGAAGACCGGAGCAGATTTTTACGGACAGCCGTATCAGCACTCTTTACGGATTACAGCAGGGGACGTATAATTGTCTGTATGGCAGTACGGAATTAAAAAAGCCCGAAGGCGCACCGCGTATTTTTGTTGCGGGCGGCGCGGGAACAGGCATTTTTACATACCGCGAATTACAGCGTATGGGATTGGCGTTTACTGCCGGCATTTTATATGAAAATGACTGCGACTACCCGGTCGCACAGGCACTGGCGGCACAGGTGATTACGGAAAAAATGTTTGAGCCGGTCGGGGAAGAAGCATTTACGGCGGCGTGCCGTGCGATTGATGAAGCAGATATTGTGATTGATACAGGGTGTCCGACAGGACAGATGAATGAAAGAGTAAAAGAACTGCCGGAGTATGCAAAGGCACACAAAAAACAGGTGCTTTTCCGTCCTGACAGTGAAACGTTAAGAAATTGTCTTTTGCAGTAAAATCAATGCTGGATAAGGAGAGGTGCAGGCATGAAACCAATGGAAATTGAGAAACAATCCTTTGCAATCATCGAAAAGGAACTGACGACACAGATACCGCCGCAGTATAAGCCGATTGTCAAAAGAGTGATTCATACAACTGCGGATTTTTCGTATGAAACGAATATGGTATTTTCCGAGGGCGTTGTAGACAAGGCGCTGGAAGCCATTCAAAAAGGAACGGACATTGTGACGGATACCAATATGGCAGGCGCGGGTATCAGCCATAAAATGGCGGAGCGGTTTGGCATTTCACTGCACTGCTATATGGCAGATGAAGCGGTGGCAAAGGAAGCGGCGGCGCGTGAAATTACCCGCGCGGCAGTCAGCGTGGAAAAAGCAGCAAAGCAGAATCCGGGCTGTATTATGGTAGTCGGCAATGCGCCGACGGCACTGATGAAAATACGGGAACTTTCAGATAAGGGCATATTTACACCGTCACTGGTTATCGGTGTACCGGTGGGTTTTGTAAATGTCGTTGAAGCAAAGGAAGAAATCATAGACAGCACGTTGCCCTATATTGTGGCAAGAGGAAGAAAAGGCGGCAGTAATGTAGCGGCGGCGATTGTAAATGCCCTGTTTTACATGGCGGCAGAGGACGATAAAGAATGGCGCAGATGTTAGAACGGTATGTGTATAAAAATCAGAAAAAAATGCGGTGCGGTTATACAACAGGCACATGTGCGGCTGCCGCGGCAAAAGCGGCTGCACAGATGCTTTTATCCGGCAGGAAAGTGACGGAAGTTTCCGTAAGAACGCCGTCAGACATTACATTGACACTGCCGGTCTGTGAGATTCAGATGAAGGCACATGCCGTATCCTGTGCGGTGCAGAAAGACAGCGGCGATGACCCGGATATTACCAACAAAATTCTGATATTTGCCGAGGTTTCCTATATTCATAATAATAGTAATATGAATAAAAGCACGGACATGACTGTAAAAAAATGCGATACAGAATCAGAGCGGTCCGATACAGCCGCAGTAAAACCGCAGATAATCGTTGACGGCGGTGTGGGTATCGGGCGGATTACAAAAAAGGGACTGGCGCGCCCGGTCGGGGCGGCGGCGATTAATCCGGTGCCGCTAAAGATGATTGAGGCGGCATTAAAGGAAACGGCAGAAGCATTTGGCTATGAGGGCGGTCTGCAGGCGGTGATTTCTGCGCCGCAGGGGGTGGAAATTGCAAAAAAAACATTTAACCCGCAGCTTGGTATTACAGGCGGCATATCTATTCTTGGAACAAGCGGCATTGTAGAGCCGATGAGTGAGCAGGCGCTGATTGACACAATCCGTACAGAGATGAAAATGCACCTGGCAGACGGGGAACAGACTCTTTTGATAACACCGGGTAATTACGGACAGGATTTTTTGCATGAAACATTAAAAATTGAATTAAAAAGAAGTATTAAATGCAGTAATTTTATCGGGGATACGATTGATATGGGCTGTGAACTTGGGGCAAAAGGAATGCTTTTTGTCGGTCATATCGGAAAACTGGTCAAGCTGGGCGCGGGCATTATGAATACCCATTCCAAAATGGCAGACGGCCGCATGGAAATACTGGCAGCGTGTGCCGTGCGGGCAGGCGCTGGGATTGAAACAGTGCGCAATATTTTAGACTGTGTGACGACCGATGCTGCACTGGAGCTTTTAAAAAATGAAAAGATACTCGGAAAGACAATGGAACAGCTTATGTTACGGATTGATGCCTGCCTGCAAAAAAGAGGCGGTGACAATATGCAGATAGGTGCAGTTGTCTTTTCCAATGAATACGGACTACTTGGAAAAACAGAACAGGCAGACGAACTGCTTTTAAAAATCACGGCAGATGTAAGCAGTGAAAAATAAGGATTCTGCATGGCAGATAGGAAACGAGGAATAAATATATGGTTAAAATTATCGGAGCGGGGCCGGGAGCAAAAGACCTGATTACGGTGCGCGGCATGCGTGCATTACAGGAAGCCGATGTCATTATCTATGCAGGCTCACTGGTCAATGAAGAATTATTGGAATATGCAAAAAAAGAATGTGAAATTTATAACAGTGCTTATATGAATCTGGACGAAGTCATTGATGTGATTGTAAAGGCAGAGCAAGCAGGGAAAAAGGTTGTCCGTCTGCACACGGGCGACCCGTCAATTTACGGTGCAATCCGCGAACAGATTGAAGTGCTTGCCACACACGGAATCCGGTGTGAAATCTGTCCGGGCGTCAGCAGCTTTTTAGCGGCGGCGTCGGCGCTAAATTGTGAATATACCGTACCGGAAGTATCCCAGACGGTCATTCTTACGAGAATGGAAGGAAGAACACCGGTTCCTGAAAAAGAAAAGATGAGAGAACTTGCAGGACATAATACATCCATGGCAGTCTTTTTAAGCTCAGGACTTACAAAAGAATTACAGGATGAACTGCTGACCGGCGGATATAGTGAGGATACACCATGTGCCATATGTTATAAGGTAAGCTGGCCTGATGAAAAGATAATAATGACAACAATTAAAAATCTGCATAATGATATGGTATCGAATAGTATTGCGAAAACGGCTCTTATTCTTGTTGGTGATTTTCTAGGCAGAAAATATAATAATTCAAAGCTTTATGATGCTTCATTTACAACGGAGTACCGTAAATGAGAGCAGCGGTAATTGCATATACGGTAAACGGAGCTATACTGGCAGAAAAGTTAAGACATTTAAGTGATGATGAGACTGATATATATGTCAGTGCAAAATCGGCAAAATATATTGATGCAGAAAATATTATAACATTTAAGAGTACGCCGGCCCTTATCAGAGATATTTTTTATCAATATGAAGGAATCATATTTATTGGTGCGGCCGCAATAGCGGTACGTTCTATTGCACCTTATATTACAAGTAAATTTAAAGACCCAGCTGTGCTTGTCATGGATGATCATGCAATACATGTTATTTCACTTTTGTCCGGGCAT
>ERZ780168.4128-NODE-4128-length-10359-cov-3.797457_pt1 | contig 10359 bp, 8 predicted proteins | sample MGYA00510981_ERZ780168 | MGnify/ENA primary metagenome ERZ780168 (study PRJEB29588, sample SAMEA2158769) | human gut metagenome | biome: human gut; feature: human-associated habitat; material: faeces | place: Denmark | collected 2008/2010 ...
TCTGGCGGTATCTAACTGATTAACATTTCAACAAAGAAGCTGTGGTTGGAGCCTCTCTAAAACCGTCTTTGCGGTAGGTGATACATACCAATCCACAGCATCCTGAACTTATTGTAGCATTCCGCTGGAGAGCGGTCTATAAATACTACTCTTATATAATACGAGGATGATGGACTGATGCGTATCAAAAGCCGTGAGGCGGCATGGGAACCGCGGACTATGTGAAACAGTGTACCAAGAGCTATCCTCTTTCAACCCCGTGTGATTTGCTTCTTGTGTATCAAACACTGCTGCAGAATTTGAAATTATGCAGAATTACCTTCGTACATATCTGTTACTCGTTCTTTCCGCCATTAAAGTAGCCTAACTCGATGAAATAACGCATTTGACGAATTCACAATACCGTTATACAGTAATAGCAAGGAGATGAGCGAAGTGCCTGTTTTATCGAGATTTCACGGAATCATTCTCCGTATTCCGAAGCTTTTGCCGCGCGTAGAAAACCTTCAGGCTGTCTTTGGTCTGTTCAAAGGTCTGCACCCTTCGTCCTTCACGTCCAGCAGGGTGACGGTCGCCTCTTGGCCGTAATACTCCGACCCGGAAGGCCAGAGGTTCGAATCCTCCCGGTCGCACCAAGAGCAGCACCTTATGGGGTGCTGCTCTTTTTGTTTTGCATGGATTTTATGGAGCAGTAAAAGAGCGGATTCGAACAGCCCGTGCCCCGCGCTTTGCGTCCCGCGGGGCAGAAACGCCCCGGTGGGGCGTTTCTAGGGCGCGGCTTGGCGAATCCCTTCGGGCGCACCAAAAAACACATTGCAATGTACTTTTGCAATGCGATTTTTGTTTTAATGTTATTTAGGTTTAGAATAATTTTAGTAGCATATCATCTGCGGCATCAGTGTATTGCCCTTTTGCCAGTTGATCATTTCTCAACTGATTTATGGTGCTTCGCATAAGGAAAATTTCTTCTGCGTAGAAACTTGATTTTTTATCGGCTGGGAGAGCATTGATTTTCAGTATTAGCTTTCCAACTTCTTGTGTGCTATGCCCAAGCGCCCTTTGCTGGTAATAGTAAGGTGCGAGAGCTTTCAGCGTAATATTTTTGTTTGCTCTGGTTAATTTGATTTTCTTCATCATAGTCCAATCGCCTTTCCCAACTTTTCCTGCGCCTTGCGCTTATTCTTGTCAAAGGCGTGGGCATAAATGTCCAGCGTAGTGCTTGCCTGTGCGTGTCCTAACAAACTGGCAACCGTGCGCACGTCCACTCCCTGTGCAATCAGCAGGCTGGCATTGGTATGGCGCAAGCTATGCACACTCAAATCCAGTGGCAGGTTGTTAGCCTTCAAAATCAGCTTGAATCTGTATGTGAATGTGCTAGGGCACATAGGCTTTCCATTAGGCTGACGGAACAGGTAGTCGTCTTCAGATACGGTTTCGTTCGCGGTTTGCTGCCTATCCCATTCGCATTCTTTCCGCCATGCTTTGAGCAATTGGCACATTTCTTTACTCAAGTAAACTATGCGATCACCGCTGGTTGTCTTAGGGTCTTTGGTGATAGATTCTTGATGGCTAAGTTTGACCACCCCGCGCTGTACATGAATCGTCCGTTTGCGCCAGTTGATGTCACTCCATTTTAATCCACAGGCTTCCCCACGCCGCAGCCCGGTTGCCAGCACCAGCTTGAAATAGGTTTCGTACTTCATACTCTGACCTTCAAACGCTGTAATCAGCTTTTTGACGGTTTCCTCGTCAGCTACCGGGCGCTCTTTCTTTTGTCCTTTCGGTTTGTAACATCTCCATGCGGGATTGTGAGTAAGGTATCCCTCGTCCACAGCCGCCGACAGGATGCCGCATAGCGTGTTGTGCAAGCCCTCGACCGACTTCTCGGATAGATTCCCTCTGCCGTCCAAACGCGGGCTGCGCCTCATTTCTTCGTAAAATTCTCGGATGACTTCCTTACGCAAATCGGTCAGTTTGTAGTTACCCAATGCCGGCAGAATGCGCCGAATGTCCTGCAAATCTCGTTGGTATGTAGAGTCTGCCAGCTTCTTAGGTCCTATGTCAGCCGCCCAATGCTCAATGTACTTTGCCAGCGTAATGCTGCGGTTGATGGGTTCAGACGTATGCTGAACCTCTCGTTCAAATAGGATTGCCTGTTCCTTTACCCATTTCTCTGCCTGTTTGGGTGTGTACTCCTTGGGCGGCTTAACGGTTTTCTGCACAGATTTCAGCCTGTTGCCCTCATAATCATACCCACGAGAGACCACAATCAAGTAACTGTTGCTGCCGCGCTTTCTGATAGACGCCATTGTTTTCAACGCTCCTTTGTATGTTTTATTGACCTCCGGTACTACAAAGCATACCGACAACTGCGACAGAAAGCTATCACCACACCCAACAATCTTTATGCTAAAAATTCACCTATTACTGACAAAAACAGCACCGCCATCTCTAACGGTGCCGCCTGTTATTTAACCTGCTTTCTTAGGTTTTCTATTCCTATTTTTCATAAATGCAACATAGCACGGATTTTGGTTGTTCAGCAAATCTTGCATCAGCTTTGCGGCCTGATGTTTCGCCACGTCCTGCGGATGGCAGTAGGTGCGTTCCAAGAATGCCGTATCCGCATGACCCAGCAGTGATGCCGCCACCTGTTTGCTGGTGCCTTCCTGCAGCAGATAGGTTGCGTAGAAATGCCGCAGGGTGTGCAGGTGGTAATCCTCAGATAATCCGCATTGCTTATACAGCTTACGCAGATGTCGGGTAAACGTATCCGGGTGCGGCACATGACCGTCGGGGTCAGTAAAAATCGGCTGCTCTCTATCCGGAACACCGCTATGCAGCACCTGTTGCTGTCGCAGCGCCATCAGAAGTTCCCATATCCCCAGCGGAATGGTTACAATCCGTTCCCGATGGCTCTTGGTGTCGCTCTCAACAATCTGCCCGGATGCGCAGCTGCGGGAACGGCGGACGGTCAGTTCACAAGCACCGGTTATGTCCCTCCATTGCAGGGCGCACAGTTCCCCACGCCGCAATCCGGTCGTAATTGCCAAGGTATAATAGGCGCGATACAGAATCGGTTCGTTCTGAATCGTCCGCATTAGTTTACTCATTTCATACTTCTGCGGAATATGCTGCACCTCCTTTTCAAAATGCTTTTTCCGAACGCGGTGCGCCGGATTAAACGGAATAATGTCATTTTTCTTGGCATCCTCCAGCACCGAAGAAACCGTTTCGAGGTATTTCTGCACCGTTGTTTCTTTGATGCAGTTTCCGCCCCGTCCGGGGCGCTTGCGCAATTCCTCGCACATTTCCTCTAGGGTCATGGGAAGCAACTTTGCAAGCGGAATACCGCCAATCAACGGGTAAACAATACCCAGATTTCGTTTGTACCCGGCGTATGTCGTAGCCTTAAAGAACGGTTCCTGCCGCTTGAGCCAGTTTTCCGCGTACTGTTCAAAATGGGTCTGGTCACTTTCTTCAACGCCATACTTGAACTTCTTCTCGATGCGTTCCGCTTCAGCCATGACATACTGCTGAATGCCGCGCTTTGGCACGGATGATGGCACAGTGATGGTCTGCGCTTTCATGCGTTTTTGTCCGTTGACCTTGTAGCCGTTGCAGACAGTGATTTTGAATTTTCGTTCGAATTTTTTCTTAATGTAAGCCATTGTACCTCCTTGCTTGTAAATCAAATCAGCGTCATTGCTGATTTTAGCGTCATTTTTCCATTTCAACATTTCAAAAATACCGTCATTCTTTGTAAATGTAATATTTGACGTACTTACGATTTCTTTTTTCGCAAAAGTGGTTGCTTTGTATAGAGTTACGCCCCATATTTTCCGCGCCAAGGCTTGGCCGATGACGCTAATGACGCTTGTGACGCTATTTTTGAGATATCCCAGCCAGATAATTGAGTTATGTCAATATCAGCGTCATTAGCGTCATCAGCGTCATTTTCAGAATGGGAAAACTTCAGCAAGCGCGTCTGCGATGTGCGATGCGTTTCATAGTGGATATCCTTTGGTACAAATACCGTGTCAAAGTGTTCCACGATTTTTCGGGTAAGCTTATGGGGCAAAACGCCGTCAACACCAGCTGCAGACAACAACTCGGTAGCAGTTCCCTGCCACTTTCCGGCTTGCTCGATGTATTCTGCAACTCTCCAAAGATATTCCGGCACAGCTTTCAGTCGCTGTTCTTCTGCGGTTTCTTCCTCGTCCAACAGCCAAATGCAGTTTTCCTCATGCAGATACAGCGTTCGCCTGTCCAAATCACGCCCGGTCAGGATAATGTCAGCATTCTTGCTCGTTCGCTTGCGCTGCATAACCCATGTGGTGTCCGCTGCGCCCATCAAACCATTGGAGCCGGAAATCTGGTCGAAGGGATCGGACGCAGCCTGTTTACGCAGATGATGAATCAGTAGAATACAGATGCCGTACTTATCTGCAAGGGCTTTCAGCGCACTGACGTCCTTGTAGTCGCTGGCGTACATACTGCCGCTTTGGTCGCAGGAGCGCACTTTCTGCAAGGTGTCAATGACTACCAGCCCGGTATCCGGATAGTTATGAACAAAGTCCACAATCTGTTCCTCCAATCCTTGTCCGATACTTTGGCATTCGGTTTGCAGAATCAGCTTTTCTGGCGTATCCTCGCTGCCCACAAGCCGGAACAGACGGTCTTGCAGGCGGTTGAGCGTGTCCTCCAACGAGAGGTACAGCACCGTGCGCGACTCAATTTCTCGCCCCCACACCGGCTTACCCTGTGCGACCTGCAGGCAAAGCCATAGCGTCAGCCAGCTTTTGCCTGCTTTGCTGGGGCCGGCAAACAGGGCCAACCCAGCTGGAAGTAATCCGGGGATAATCCACTTGGTAGGCGGAATCGGCGTGGACAGTAAATCTTCGGCGGAAATCACTTTCGGTAATTTTGTAGTGTACATAGCACCACCCTTTCTTTATAACATTTTGTTTCAATTATCTCATATTAACGATAATTTGTGTGTATCAGATTGTACTCTACAGTAGTAAGTTGTACGCACCGAACCGCAACACAGCCCCAAAAGCGCTCCAAACGGCGGTTTTCTTTCGCAGCTGGTATCCGTGTGCGATTTGTTGCAGCCGCCCCACACAGGGCGCGTTTAGGCGCGGTATGTGAGTGAATCAGGTTTGATTCACTCTTTCGGTTTTGATCCAAGATAGTGAATCCGTTCTGATTCACTCTGGAGGTCCGCGGGCATAATGAACACTTCTTTTTGCCATTTGCTCATCTCCTTTTTTGTTGCTTCGTATAACCGTTTTGAACACACCTTCCGGGGAGAAAAAAGAGCCCGGAGAACCTTACCGATTTGGTAAGGCCCTCCGGGCTCTTTCTATATTTTCTCTGTTGTATCCGGGTGTAAGGGTACACTTTCCCCGCAAATCTTGATGCGAATTCAATAAAAATCAAATAATGCGCGTAATAGCGTCAATCACGCGGTTATGTAAATAATAAAAGAAACCGCGTACATCAAAATAAATGCTGAAGAAAATGTCTAATTTGCCGCTCGCCCCCAGACATGGGAACATAACAGGCAAGCCGCTGGCAGCGACCGTTCACTGACCTTGTAAGGATCTTACTGATTCCAATCCAAACGCCATCACCCCATCTGACGCGTGGGGCAGCAGGAGTATCATTATGCCCTCTCCCCAGTCGTGGGTTATGGTCTGCCGTGACCATGCTGTGCGCCCCACCGGGAGAGTAAAGTACCTGTTATGCTGTGTATTCAGTTGTAAAGGTGCTGTGCAGAGATTCTCTGCAAATTCAGGATAACACAGAGTTCACCAGCTTGTCAATGGAAGGTGCACAGATTTGAGAAAATTGTAACATTTGCGTGGCCTCGGGGGTTTGGGGTTCACCCCAAAAATGCGTTGTGGATATCCAAACGCTATGCTTGCAAAACCATCTGCCAGCAGGTGGGGGCTTTTGGGCCCCTCTTTCGTCCCAGGCGGTGAGAAAACCGGCTGGGAGAGTGAATCATGCTATGATTCACTCTCTGCCGGCATTTCTCGTTTACTCAGAAAAAGTGAATCATAGCATGATTCACTTTTGGAAGAACCCTTACTTCCATTTTTCAAAAAGCAGAGGGAAATACCTGCTGTTAGCACAGAAATCTGCTACAATAAAAAGAAAACGCTGCCCGTAAGTGGTGGTGGGAGGGGAATACAATGCCAACAATTTTGATTGACGCAGACGGCTGCCCGGTGGTGGACCTGACGGTGCAAATCGGCCGGGCCCACGGCGTACCGGTGAAGATCCTGTGCGATACAGCCCACCGCATCCAGCGGAAGAGCGCCGAGACGCTGGTCTTTGACAAGGGCGCCGACAGCGTGGACTTTGCCCTGGTCAATCGGGTCACACCGGGAGATATCGTCATTACCCAGGACTACGGCCTTGCCACCATGTGCCTGGCCCGCCGGGCCAGAGTGCTCAACCAGAACGGACTGGAGTACACGACCCAGAACATCGACGGCCTGTTAGACCGCCGCCACGAAAACAAAAAGCTCCTCCGTGCCGGCAAGCACCCAAAAGGGCCTGCCAAACGCACGAGGGAGCAGGATGAGGCGTTTATAGCTATGCTGGAAGTAGTGCTAAAAAGCATCTGCCTATGATTTTTACGACCGACTGTACCTCGACCCGGATACCCACAACTCCTATTGGATGTTCTGTCTCTTTGTCTACGGTTCTCTCCCCATCATCATACCGATTATCATGATCCGCACGGTAAACAGCGTATCATCAAGCATGGGAACTTGCACCTGGCAGTACGGTGCCAGGTCCAGCGTCCGATTTGTCCGCAATCCACCCTTGGACGGTAGCATCACCGCACTGTGCCTGTGGCCCCCAGCAAGATAGGGTGACTTGTCGTCATTCGACCAATCCTTCTTCTCAGACAGCTTCCTGCACCGCTTTTTTATGTTCTAGCATTCTTTTGTAATAACAGGGCGCCGGAATTTGTGCACCACCACACAAATGCCGACGCCGGTTCATTTTGTATACTTTGGTGAAAAGAGCCTCTCTACCCCCGCCAAGCCTAAAAAAAGTCACACCCCTCCCGGTTGCAGCACCGAGCATATTCCGAACTGATGTTACAGTGGAACACATGCCCCAGTACGTGCCCGGCATCGCCGCAGTAGTGATATTCTGCCCGGGCACCCACGGCCTGCAGCCGTTCGGCCAGAAGTCCGGCTTGCGGGGCCAGAAAATCTCCCTCTGCGGTCATTACGAAAGCCGGCGGGAAGTCTGCTGTCAGGTGAGAAAACACATCCATCTGCTCCAGCTCCTCAGCCGTACCCTCGCCGGGCAGATAGTCTGCCATCAGACGGGTGGTGAGGTCTTTTTTATTGGACATCTCGACGCAGTAGACCCCGCAGTTCAATGCCACCGCCCGAGGCACGAAGCCCGCTGGCGGACGCACCGTAAACAGGGCCGCATAGGCGGGATTGGTACAACAGGCACCATACAGAGCCAGCAGATGGACTCCGGCGTTATCCCCCACGCAGAATACATTGTGTGTATCAAAACCGTAGCGGACAGCATGCGCCAGCAGCCAGACAAACACTCGGTTGGTGTCTTCCAGCGGAGCAGGAAACTTGTATTTCGAGGCCAGCCGGTAGCTGAAATTGACCACCGCAAACCCCTGCTGCGCCAGACTCATACAATAATACTGGTAACGCTCCTTATCGCCGTAGCCCCAACCGCCGCCATGCACGCTGACAATGACGGGAAGCACTGCATCCGTATCCCGTGGGCGGTAAACGTCCAACAGATTCCACCGAGGCTCCGGCCCGTAGGCGATGTTGTCAAATCGTCGGATGTCGACCGGAGTAGTGCATCCCGCATCCCGCTGTTCATCAAAGCGCCAAAGCGCCGAAACATCATGCGCAAAATCAAACTGGCCAAAGACATTTCACTTTCCCCTTTTGCGCAGTACCCGCAGTCTGCTTTCTGTCGGCTTGCCGCCGCGACCTCTGTTTTTTGCTTGCGCCTTGTCTTTACGCTTACCCGTCTGCCTCCGCAAACGGTGCCAGAAGCGCTTCATCTTCCGAAACCTGACAAACCACTTCTCCCGAAAGATTGGCAAAATGGTCCCGGCTGGCCGCTGTAAACACAAACAGGCACAGCGCGGATTTGAGATTCAGGGAATCGCCCTCCTCGGTTTCAAAGGTGACTCTGCCCTGACAGTGACGCACAGCAGTAAAAAAGCGTTCCAGGTCTAGCGATGATTTCAGTTTCATGACGGTTCTCCTTGCTTGAATCGGTGGCAGGATGCATGCGTGAAAGTCCCCCCACCTGTTACTCAGTATACCATACTGTATAACAAATGGGGTGTGCTTCATTCCAGGGGCGGTCCGGCTTGATGGGGTTGGTTCTATCCTGTAGTTTCGTGTTTTTGCTGGGTGCGTTTTGGTGCCGGACAGCGCTCCGCCGCCGTGGAGTCAGGACAGCGAAAATTCGAGAAAATCCAGCCGTCCCTTGCCCTCATAGCACAGGCAGAGGGTGTGGTCGCCGTCCGGGATGGCCAGCTGCCCGCTGAACTTTGTCCACGTCCCGGACGGCACAAGATCCACGGCCCCCACCGGCTCACCGCCCGGTGTCAGCCTGACCAGCAGCCGGCCCCGGGCTCTGCCCCGCACCGTAACCTGGATGCGGGTGGTGCCCTCACAGTGGAAATATCGGTACACGGCGGTCATGCCGTCCCGCCCGTTGGCAATGTACTGCCGCGGCGGCTGTCCGGCATCCCCCGGCGACCAGTCGGGACCGTCCTGGGTGATGTAGGGATGTTTGTTGCCCATCAGCATCCTGACGGAGTAGGTGGGGGTCCGCTTGCCGTACAGGTGGCAGCAGATGGTAGCCGGGTAACTGCCTTTGGCTGTCAGCGGTCCGCCGTTGAGCCCGCAGCTGGTCACGCACACTTGGGGAATGCTGCCGTCCGGCCGGATCTCCACCCGCTCGGCGCAGCCCTGCCGGGAATACATGCTGCGGTTGGTGGGGCGGTGATAGAAGACGTAGTACTGCCCGTTGATGCATTCCAGCCCGCCGTGGTTGTTGCCGAAGGCGTAGCGGGGTTTCTCGCCGGGAAACAGGTCACAGTTGCTCACCACCACGCCGCCATAGCGGAATCCGCGGTCGGGCCGGTCGCTGACCGCGTAGCACAGCTCGTGGCAGGCAATGGAAGAGTAAACAAGGTAGTATTTTCCGCGGATCTTGCGGATGGAGCTGGCCTCAAACAGTTCGTGCCCGGCAAAGCCGGTGCCCCGGGAATGGCCCACGGTGGGCAGCAGGCGGCGCGGTTCGGTGCGCAGGGTGAGCATATCATCCTCCAGCGTCATGACCACAGAGGCTTTCTGCGTCTTGACCGCCTCCTTTTCGGTGCGCGGTCCGTTGCCGGAATACAGGTAGACGGTGCCGTCCTCGTCCCGGAACACGCCGGGGTCAAAGGGGATGGTATCCCCCGGGCGCTCCCCCAGGATGCCACCCTCCCGGTCCCGCACCACGCCGTAGAACATATAGTGCCCGGCGGGGGTATCGCATACCGCCACGCCGATGGACTTCACCTTGTCGTCGGGGCAGTAGTAGAGGTAGTAGCGCCCATCCTTGCCCTGTACCACGTCGGGGGCCCACAGTTCGTGTTCCCCGTGGGGCATGCGGGGGTCCTGGGTGCGGTGGTAGATAACCCCCTCGTACCGCCAGTCCGCCAGGTCGGTGACAGGGGCAGACCAGCAGACATAATCGTTTTCGCAGAATTTTCTGCCGTCAAAGCGGTCATGGCTGCCATGGAGATACAGCCGGTCCCCGAACACATGGGGCTCCCCGTCGGGAATGTATTCATACAGCGGCAGATAGGGGTTCACCGCCTGCCGTTTGCTCTGTTGTTTCATCTGCAAGCCTTTTTCCGTGGATGATGGAAGGCATGCTCATGCCTTGGTATTCTGACGGGCCTGCTGGCAGTGTGCTGCCAGGGCCAGGACGCGACGGGCGCATTGCTGCAGCGCTGCCAGCGGCAGCGTGCCGGCTTTCAGGGCGTCCAGAATGGCGTCCACATCCTGCTGGGAACCGGGCATGGTCAGGTCGTTGCCGGCCAGCACGCAGCCCGCCGTGGCGGAGGAACCGTACTTGAACCCGGTGCTGGCGTCGGTGGTGCCCCAGTCGGTCATCACAAGGCCCGCGAAGCCCCACTCATCCCGCAGGATATCGGTGAGCAGCTCCCTGTTGTTGGCCGAGTGGATGCCGTTCACCAGGTTGTAGGAGGACATCAGCGCCAGCGGCTGGGCCGTCCTGACGGCGATCTCAAAGCCCTTGAGGTAGATTTCGCGCAGCGCG
>ERZ780168.4133-NODE-4133-length-10350-cov-3.284798_pt1 | contig 10350 bp, 8 predicted proteins | sample MGYA00510981_ERZ780168 | MGnify/ENA primary metagenome ERZ780168 (study PRJEB29588, sample SAMEA2158769) | human gut metagenome | biome: human gut; feature: human-associated habitat; material: faeces | place: Denmark | collected 2008/2010 ...
AAAGGGCTTGGAGGAGGCGTCGATCATCACGGAGGTGAAGCCGCCGTCGATGCAGGCCTTAACGCTCTCGATGCTCTTGCCGTGATCCAGATGCAGCGCAATCGGCACCGGGCTGTCCGCGCCGTATTTCCTCACCGCGTCGCCGATGCGCTTTGCGCCGACCTTCTTGGCCTCGAGCGTGCCCTGCATGAAGTCCAGTTCACCGCCCATAAAGGCGTTGGAAGCCTCCGCGCCCTGCAAAATCGCGCCGGAATGGAGCAGCTCGTGGATTCGAACCGCCGCCTCAATCTGCCCCACGCTGTTCATGTTAAACGCGCCCTGGCCATAGCGGTATTTGTCGGCCGCCGCCAGAATCGCTCTCATCGGTACGAGCATATCGTTCACCTCATCATAAAATTGGGTTGCGAAAACGAATCCCTCTTCAAAATCCGTTTTCTTTGTTCAAAAACCGTCCACGTTTACCGTGTAATTATAGCAAAAATCACCGGTTCGCGCGAGTATGAAATTGCGCCATCCCTTTTAGGCGGTATAGATCACGCGCCCGAGCCCCACGGTCGTCACGACGTTCAGCGCATCGTCGAGCAGCACCATGTCCGCGTCCTTGCCGACCTCGATGCTGCCCTTTCGGTCGTCCATCCGCAGCGCCTTCGCCGGGTTGGCGGTCATCAGCGGGATCACGTCCTGCACAGGATGATCGGTGAAGGCCACGATGTTCCTGAGCGCCTGCGCAAGCGTCAGCGTGCTGCCCGCGCGAACGCCGTTTGAGGCGAGCACCGCGTCCCCATCCCGGACGACCACGTCGTTCACGCCGAGCTTGTAGTTGCCGTCCGGCAGACCCGCCGCCATGATGCTGTCCGTGATGGCGATGACCCGATCCCAGCCCTTGCACTTGAGCAGCATGCGCACCGTGCCGGGATGCAGGTGCCGCCCGTCACAGATGGCCTCGCACCAGCAGTCGCTTTCCAGCGCCGCGCCCATGATGGCGGGCTGATGCTGGTGGAACAGGCGCATCGCGTTGAAGGTGTGCGTGACGCACCGCGCCCCGCGGCGGATGGCCTCCATGCTCGTGTCGTAATCCGCGCCGGAATGGCCGATGGCCACCGTCACGTCTTGGCTGATTTTGCCGATCATGTCCACCACGCCGGGCACCTCCGGCGACACGGTGATGTAGCGAATCACGCCCGGGAATCGGTTCTGATACGCGCGCAGCAGATTCTCGTCGCCCTCACGCAGCAGCGCTTCCGGCATGGCGCCCTTGTATTCCTTCGCGAGGAACGGCCCTTCCAGATGCGCGCCCAAGAGCTGCGCGCCCATGCCCCGGTCGCTCATCACATTGGCAATTGCGCCGAGGCATTTTTCGGTGGTCTCCGGCGTATCGGTCAACACGCTCGCGTTGAACGCCGTCACGCCCTGCGTCGCGAAGAACGCCGCAATCCTGCGCAGTCCCGCCTCGTCCGCCGCGTTCACGTCCACGCCCGCCGCGCCATGCGTGTGCACGTCGATGAACCCCGGCACAAGGCGCAGGCCGTCCGCCTGAATGACGCGCGCTTCCTCATCGGTCAGGTTTTCGCCGATCTTCGCAATCAGCGCGTCCCCGCAAAGCACGTCGGCGCGCACGAACCGCCCGTTCTGATAAACGCGCGCATTTTGAATCAGGAGCTTATCCATGGAGACGTTCTCCCCTCTTAAAACGGCTGCTTCGCAGCGTTCGCGTTCACAATAATCATCGCGTCCGGATGGCGCTGAATCAGCGTCGCCGGGAAGTGCGCGCTCACCTCGCCGTAGGCCGCCTGACGCACCACCGAGCGGTGCCAATCGCGGAAAACGCCCAGACGAATCTTCTTCGCGCCCAGAATCTCCGCCATGCCGATGGTCACGGCCTTCTTGGGCATCGCGTCAATCGCGCCGTTCAAATCGCCGATGGCGTTGGCGGTGCGCGTCTCGCGGCTGATCGCCAGCACGCGCGTGTGCAGCGCCGCAAATTCCTCCGGCGTCAGCTCGTCCTGCGATTCGTTGAACGCCAGATGGCCGTTGATGCCGATGCCGCCGAACGCGATATCCACGCCGCCCAGCTCGTCGATCACCTTGGCGATGTGATCCGGGTCGTGCGGGTCTGGGAAGATGCGCTGATTCTCCGGCATCACCAGCTCCGGGTCGATCCTGCTGTAAACCGTGCGGTTCATAAAGCCGTGGAAGGAGAGCGCGCTGCTTTCGTCAATCCATTCCCCGTCGTCGGTCAGATACTCGTCCATGTTGATGAACCAGCAGTTTTTCAGGCTCAGCCTGCGCTCGTTGACCAGCCGCACAAAAATCGGATACTGCCCCACCGGGCCGACCGGGCAGATAAACACCGTGCGGCGGCCGACAGCGTTGTTCTTTTCGATCTCGTTTACCATTTCCAGCGCGATTTCATAAAACACCTCGCCGGAATCGCCCAGCTTGAGCAGCGGCACCTTCGCGTTTTTGCCCAGCTCCTCCGCGGAAATCTGATAATAATTCATGTTCATCATGTTCCTCCTTGATGTTCCCTCAATATGATCCTTTGAATATGATCCTTCAGTCACGGCGTAGCCGTGACTGAAGGAGTTAAAACAAATGCTCTACGCCCAGTTCGTGTATCATTTCAACAATTTCCTTGGTTCTCGTGCAGCCGAATTTGCGCAGCAGCCCCTTGATCTGGGTTTTGACCGTCACCACCTCGACGCACCGCGCCGCCGCGATATCCTTGACCTTCATCCCGTCGAGCAGGTAGCGCACAAGGCTCCGCTCCGCCGGGGTCAACTGGGACACGTTGTTGATGAAAAACAGCAGGCTCTTTTCCGAGCGGCGCAGGCGGGAATACTCCTTGAGCACCATGTGCTGCACCCGCGCGTCGAGCATCGGCTCGCCCTCGTAGGCCTTGCGGATGTGTTCGAGCAGCTCCTCCTCCGCGCAGCCCTTGACGACGTAATCCACCGCCCCCGCGCCCATGGACATGAGAATCATGTTCTCCGTCTCGTGCGCGGTCAGGAAAATCACGATGGTGTCCGGCTTCTCGGCCAGAATGTTTTCCGCGGCGCGAATCCCCGCCGTCGTGTTCTCCATCTCGATGTCGATGAGCAGCACGTCAAAGTCAAGCCGCGCGGCCATCTCCTCGACCTGCGCGCCGCTCTGCGCCGCGCCGACCACCTCCATGTCCGCCTGCGCGCCGAGGGTGTCGCAAAGGTCCTCCCGAAGCAGCTCGAAATCATCCGCAATCAGTATCTTCATCATTTCATCACCTGTCCTGCACATATTTGGGCAGAAGCACGAAGAAGGATGTTCCCCGCCCCGGCTTGCTCTCCACCCGCAGACTGCCCACATGCGCCCGCACAATCGTGCGCACGTGATAAAGCCCCATGCCCCAGCTCGTGTTGCTGTTTTTGGATGAATAAAACGGTTCAAAAATCTTTTTCTGCTCGGCCTTGGTCATGCCGCATCCCTCGTCGCGAACCTCCAGCACGACGTACAGCCGCTCCCGGCTGCTCGACAGCCGGATCGGCCTGTCCCCGTGCCCCGCGTCCACGTTCGCTTCCCATGCGTTGGTCAGCAGGTTATACAGCGCCTCGCTCAGGTAGTTACCGTCCGCCAGCACCGTCTCGCTCTCGTTTAACCGACATTCCAGCAGCGCATCCGGGTATTTGCGCTTGAATCGCTCCAGCGTCGTCTCCCGAATCTGCCCCAGCGTCGTCGGCACCAGCGTCACGGACTTGTTTTTGACCGTGCGATACAGCTCCTCGCTGCGCGAAATGAGCATTTCGTTGCTCTCCTGAAGCTGCTTCACGCAGGCGCGGACGCGGCTCAGGTCGGGCTCCGGCTTGTCCAGCTCCTGCGAGATGCGCTTTTCGAGGATGCGGTTGGCCAGAAGCTGGTTTTTGATGGAATGGACGAACACGGACGCGCCCGTTCGCGCGATGTCGAACTTGCGCTCCAGCGCCATCTCCTCCTGATCGCTGAGGAACGAATCCTGCGTGTAGTGCAGCAGGCTGATCGTGCCGAGCACGCCGCAGATGACGTTGACGACCACGATGGTCACATATCCCGCGATCGTCGGCGCGTATTGCAGATAGCCGATGCCCTTGTTCCAGATATAGTCGTAGCTGTAAAACTGATAGACCTGCGCGGGGTCCTGCCCGCAGTAGAGCAGATACAGCCCGCTGAGCGCCAGATGGCAGCCGACAATGCCCACGAACTGCTTTCGGCAAAAGCGCATCGTGATGGCGAAAAGCTCCTGAATCATCAGCACCAGCGCGACCGCCACATACGCGGTGATCCACCAGTACGAGCCCTCGACCAGCACGGAGTGCATGACCGGCCACCGGTTCACAATGAAGCGGAACACCGGCGGGAAATACACCGCCAGCGTCGCCGCGGGCAGCACGCAGATCCATTTCTGGATATCGGGGTGCCGCCTGATCCAGCCGATCATCGAGTATTGCAGCGCGCTTTCCAGCAAAAACAGCGGGAACAGATAGCGCCCCACCGCGATGACATAGCCCAGCGCGTCCAGCGTGATAAACAGGTATTGCAGCTTATTTCTCAGCGCCAGCGAGAAAAAGAGAAAATTGATGATGCTTCTGGAATATCCGCCCTTTTTGGCAATGAAAATCAGGATGCCGGAAAACTGCACCATCAGGCTGCAGCACATGCCCAGCAGGCACAGCGATTCCCGGTTCTTCTTCATCAGCAGCACAAAAACGGACGCGACAAGCAGCAGCACGATGAGCACAAACAGCATGGAATGATCCGCCTCCGATTTCTTCTGTCTGATAATGTTCGCCTTTTTTTGCGGAAATCCTCTTTGAACGCGCGCGTCCGCGCCCCGTTTGGCCAAATCCTGCGCGCGCAGGCGGTTTATCGCCCTCTACGTGCCAAAAGGCATTAGGCCGACCCGCAGAAGGGTGGCCTAATGCCAGGCTTTCAGTTTTGTTTTCGCTTCCCGGAATTACTTGCCGGCCTCGATCATCACGTCGAAGAGCACGTACTCGGAAACGTCCGGCGCCGGATCCTTCTCCACCGCGCCAGCCTTCACGAAGTTGTCGCGCTGGAGCTCATAGTACTTGGCAACGGTGCCGTCGGCAGCGCCCTGCGCCACTTCCTTGCCGGTCAGCCACTGCGCGTCGCCGCGCTGGTTGTAAACGGACTCATAATCGGTCGCGGTCTGCTTGGAAACCCACTCGCTGACCTCGTCGTAGTGCTCGTTCGCGCTGTAGTCCATGCCCTTGAACAGCGCACGGGTGAAGCGAACCAGCAGGTCGTGGTTCTCCTCGCCGTACTTCGGCATGCAGATCCAGCTCGCCAGAGAAACGGTGGTGTCGCTGAAGGTCATGTTGTCGGTCAGCTTGGCCGCGTCCGGCATCTCCTCAAGGATCTTGAGGCTGTTCGGGCTCCAGGTCGCGCAGGCGTCCACGCCGCCGGAGAGCATCGCGGTCACGATGGCGGAAGCGTCCATGTCCATCGCCTTGATGTCGTCCATGGTCATGCCGGCCTTGTCGAGGGAGTTCTTGAGGATGTCCTCGGAGGACGTGCCGGAGGAGTAGGCCACAACCTTGCCCTTCAGGTCTTCCACCGTGGTAATGCCCTTGCCGCCGATGAGCGCGTCGCCGTTGGAGATGTGGGTCAGGCCGATGATGGAAGCCTGGCCCTGGACGCACAGCTTATGGGCGCCGTCGCCGATGTAGCCGAAGTCAACGGAGCCGCTTTCCATCGCGGAGATGATCACCGGGCCGGAGTCAAAGGACATGAGATTGACGGTGATGGCCTCATCCTCAAAATAGCCCAGCTCCTGGGCGGCGATGACCGCCCAAAGGCTGCCGTAGTTGGGCATGTAGGCGATGTTCAGGGTCTCGGCGACGGCCGCAGCCCCGATGAGCATGCAGGACAGCGCCAGCAGCACAGCGATGAGTTTCTTCATGTTGTTACCTCCCGAATTTGTCGTTTTTATTGAAGCGGAATTTGCCGATCCGCTTGGGGACGTTTTACTTTCTGACCGCCAGATACTCCTGATAGACCTGGCTCCAGATGTGGTTCTTCAGCTCGTTGAATTCCGGGGTCAGCTTGGTTTCCTGCGTGCGTGGATACGGGATGTTGACGTCCACGATGTCCTTGATGCGGCCGGGGCGCGCGCTCATAATGATGACGCGCTGCGCCAGAATGATGGCCTCCTCCACGTCGTGGGTGATGAAGAAGCAGGTCTTCTTCTCGCGCTCCCACGTTTCCAGCAGCTCGGTCTGGAGCTGGGTGCGGGTCTGCGCGTCCAGCGCACCAAAGGGCTCGTCCATCAGCAGCACCTCGGGGTTCGCCGCGTAGGCGCGGGCGATGGCGACGCGCTGCTTCATGCCGCCGGAAAGCTCCTTGGGATAGTGATCCGCAAACTTGACCAGATCGACCATCGCCAGATACTTGAGCGCCTCTTCCTCGGCCTCTTTGCCCTTCACGCCGCGCATTTCCAGCGCGAACATGACGTTCTTCTTCACCGTCAGCCACGGGAACAGCGCGTACTGCTGGAAGACCACGCCGCGCTCCGTGCCGGTGCCGGTGACCTCCTTGCCGTCGCAGTAGACCTTGCCGCTGGTCGGCTCGGTCAGACCCGCGATGATGTTCAGCAGGGTGGATTTGCCGCAGCCGGACGGGCCGACCACGCAGATGAATTCGTTGTTGTGAATGTCAAGGCTCACGCCGTTGAGGGCGACCATCTCGCCGTTGCGGGTGTTGAACACCTTGCGCACGTTGTCAATCTTGACGCGAACGTTGTTTTCGGTCAGATTTCGCGCTTCTCCTGCCATGACGTCAGCCTCCTTTCCGCAGTCTTGATGAGCTTTTCAATCGTGATGCCCAGAATACCGATGATGATGATGTACAGCAGCATCGGCGCGGCTTCAAACGAGTTGTTGAGGCTGCGGATGCGCATGCCCAGACCGGCCATCGCGCCGGTAGATTCGGCGGCGATCAGCGTCGTCAGCGCAACGGAAGCGCCGAGGCGGATGGCCGTCAGGATGAACGGAAGGGTCGCCGGGGCGATGACGCGGATGAAGATATCCTTGTCCGTCGCGCCGAGCACGCGCGCCGCCTTAATCAGCGTTTCATCCACGTTGATGACGCCCTGATAGATGGTCACGCACATAATCAGGAAGCAGGCGATGGTGATGACGATAATTTGGGGACGCCGTCCCACGCCGGCCACAATGACGATCAGGGGAACGTAGGCCAGAGGAGGGATGTTGCGAATGAACTGAATCCAGGGGTTGAGGATGTTGCGCACCGGCAGATACCATGCCATAAGGATTGCCACAGGCAGAGCGATGACAAAGCCCAGCGCGTAGCCGGAGATCACCGAGATCAGGCTCGAAGAGATATCCTTCCAGAGTACGCCGCGGTCGATCATGGTCTTGATCGAGCCGAGCACCTTGAACACGTTCGGGAACGCGCGGGAGGTCGCCGGGATGACGGATAGCAGCGTCCACAGCGCCATAGCCGCCGCGAACGAGATCAGCAGCCAGACCTGATGCGGAATCCGATCCGCGAGGCTCCCTTTCCTATTCTTGTTTTCCATGTCTTTCTCCTTGTTCATTCTGGGATAAAATGTCTTTTGATGTTTTGATTATACGTCAAATTCCGCCAATTCAAAAGGGTGAAATTTCATCATCCTTTAGGGGCTGCGCCGGGCTGCCGCCCGAACCCGCTTGGGGTCTCAGACCCCAAACCCCATGACTCCTTCCGTCACGACTTCGTCGTGCCACTCCTTCCACCGCCTGCGGGCGGTCCCCCTCCCTCGAGGAGGGAGGTCTTTAGCAAGAATCTCATGCTTTGCAAAGATAAGAGCTCCCTCTTCGAGGGAGCTGTCAGCGAAGCTGACTGAAGGAGTCGTCAGCGAAGCTGACTGAGGGAGTCGTCAGCGAAGCTGACTGAGGGAGTCGTCAGCGAAGCTGACTGAAGGAGTCGTCAGCGAGGCTGACTGAAGGCGTTCACCTCAGCGAAATCAGTTTGCCCAGCGGCTCGCCGATCAGCGGGGCGCACCAGTCAAGGAAGGCCTGCGTCACGCCGTTGCCCGCCTCGTTGATGTATTCGTCCGGCATTTTCTTTTCCACCAGCATCACGTCGTTCACGTCGATGAGCGTCGTGCGCGCCCGATAGGGGCTCGTGCTCTCGCGGATGAAGCCGACCATCTTCCCGTTTTCGCCCGCGCAGGCCGCGCGCACCGCTTCCTCTCCGGCCAGAATCGCCTCGCGCCTGTCCACGTCGGAGGACAGCGCAATCGACGCGCGCCCGAGCAGCCCCGGCTTTTCGCTCCTCGCCTTGTAGCCCAGATGCTTGATGACCAGATTCGCCAGATGCGCCGATACGTCGCCGAAGTACGTCGCGCGCCCGACCTTGAACACCGGCTCGACAATCGGCTTGCCGTCCTTATCCTTGAGCCCCTCGCTCGCGACGACGACCACGCCGCGCTTTTCCTCGATCAGCTTCTGAACGTCCCGCAGGTACTGCGCCTCGTCAAACGGCCTTTCCGGCAGATAGATCAGATCCGGGCCGTCCACGCCCGCCTGCCGCGCCAGCGCGCTGGCCGCGGTGATCCAGCCCGCGTTGCGCCCGCTCGCCTCGATCACAACCACGTGAATCGGCAGGCCGCGAACGTCCGCCGTCACCTCCGCGACGCTCTGGGCGATATACCGCGCCGCGCTGCCGAACCCCGGCGCGTGATCCGTCACGGCGATATCGTTGTCCACCGTCTTGGGGATGCCCATCACGCGGATGTCCGTGCCCGCCAGCATCCGGCAGAGCTTGCCGCAGGCGTCCATCGTGCCGTTCCCGCCGTTCATCAGCACGTATTTTGCGCCCAGCTCCACGCATTTTTCCGCCAGCAGGCGGTATTCCGGTTCCTCCAGCGCGTCGCGGGATGTGCCGATGGCGCTTCCGGGCAAAATGGCACCAATGGAATTAACGGAAAAAACGGTGTAAATGGTCAAGACGGACAAAACGGTCAGGATGGCAAGGATGGACAGGATGGTACTGCCGGGCGCGGAATAGACAACGCCATGATTGATAACGACGGCTACCTAATTCTTACAATGACCGATGGCACGACCATCAATGCCGGTCTTGTACGCGACACTTCCGCTGTGGCAAACAAAGAAGCAAATGACTCTGCTACGGCAAAATCGCTTGCGACAGCGGCTGTTGGTCTTTCCGGTGCATCTTTGCTATGGAACATTGCAATGCTTGCACTCTCCATCACCATGAAAAGAAAGTACACAACTTTCCACAGATGATACAGTATAAACAATAATGAAGCAGTCTTGAAAGTGCCAAAACACTTTCAAGGCTGCTTTTGTCAGGATAACCGATTACTTATTGTTTCTTCTCTTGCAGACAAACCATATCCATAGGATTCACACGCACACCATTCTGCATAACCTCAAAATGCAGGTGGAAACCTGTGCTGTCGCCGGTATTGCCTACATAACCTATAACCTGCCCTGCCGTTACCGCTTCCCCTGCGGTAACGGCAGTTTGCGTCATGTGGGCGTACCGCGTGGACAAGCCCGCGCCGTTATCCAGCAGAACCTGATTGCCGTAGCTGTCGTTCCAGCCGCTGACCAGCACCGTACCGCTGTGGGCAGCCAAGATGGGTGTACCCTCCGGTGCTGGAATATCCGTGCCGCGGTGCCCGGCATTGCCGAAGGCGTCCACTTCCCCGAAGTGGCAGGATATATAGGTGTGCCCCGGTAGCGGCCAGCACAATTCGCCGTCCGCAACAGCAATCCCGCCGCACAGGGCAAGCAGGCTGGGGCGCATTTCCTCGGAAAGCAGCTGGTGCAAAATGTCCCGCTGGTCTTGCGTAAAGCGGTACAAATCTGCCAGCGCATCCACCGATTTGCTGCTGACCGTGATGTGCAGAATGTACTCCGTGACCGGCTCAGGGTCGGGTTCCTCCTCGGTCGGTTCCGGCGTGGCGGTCACTTCCTCCACCTCGGCGCTTATTTCGTGCATCGCCCAAAAGGTGTCCTGAATCAACTGCTGATTGCCTTTGTCTATGACAACCACATCGCCATCGTTGTTCAGGTTGTTCTGCACGGCAAAGACGGCCAGCACTTCGGGCCAGTAGCTCGCCCAAGTGTGACCGTCCTCGTAGTCGTATTCCATCGTGGTTTCGCTGCACTCCGGATGCGCCGACACAATGTCGTTGATCGCTGTGCCAAAGTCTGCATTGGTTTCGGCAACGATTTCGGCAATGCGGATGCTGTTCGGGTCGCCGGATTCATCGGCAAACAAGATGCCCATCGGTGAGCCAATCACCGCCGCAGCCGCGCCAATAACCATTGCCAGCACCAACAC
>ERZ780168.4138-NODE-4138-length-10333-cov-2.489103_pt1 | contig 10333 bp, 4 predicted proteins | sample MGYA00510981_ERZ780168 | MGnify/ENA primary metagenome ERZ780168 (study PRJEB29588, sample SAMEA2158769) | human gut metagenome | biome: human gut; feature: human-associated habitat; material: faeces | place: Denmark | collected 2008/2010 ...
TTGTGCTCCCCGAAAAATACTCCGTGAACGACAACATGATTACTCCTCCCGCTTCCCCTGACGAGGCGAAAGAGGTTGAGATACTCCGCGGACCGAACATCAAGGGATATCCGAAAACCACTCCCCTTGCCGACAGCATCACAGCCGAATGCTCGCTCAAGGCAGGCGACAACATCACTACCGACCACATCATGCCGGCAGGCGCAAAGATACTCCCGCTCCGCTCGAACATTCCCGCTATATCCGAACACTGCTTTGCCGTATGCGACAACACCTTCCCGAAGCGCGCAATGAGTCTCGGAAAGAGTATTATTGTCGGCGGCGCAAACTACGGTCAAGGCTCGTCGAGAGAACACGCGGCATTGGCTCCCCTTTATCTCGGAGTGAAGGCGGTCATAGTAAAGTCGTTCGCCCGCATACATAAGCAGAACCTTATAAACGTCGGCATTCTTCCGCTCGAATTTGTAAACGAAAGCGACTACGACAAGATATCGCAGGGAGACGAGTTTGTACTTTGCGGACTGATTTCATTCATCAAAAACGGCGGAGAGCTCACAGTGCAAGACAAAACAAACGGCGCGGAATTCAAAGTAAAATGTGAGCTGAGCGAGAGAATGCGCAATGTCATGCTGTGCGGCGGACTTCTCGAATACACAAGAGAAACCATGAAATAAGGAGAAAAACATGGCTAAGATAAAAATGAAAACTCCGCTCGTTGAGATGGACGGAGACGAAATGACAAGAGTGCTTTGGAAGTGGATAAAAGAGATACTGATAGAGCCTTATGTTGAATTAAAAACCGAATACTACGACCTCGGTCTTGAAAACAGAAACGCCACCGACGACAGAGTTACCGTGGAATCCGCTCTCGCGACAAAAAAAAACGGAGTTGCCGTAAAATGCGCTACGATAACTCCGAATGCGGCGAGAATGAGCGAATACAACCTCAAAGAAATGTGGAAATCCCCGAACGGTACGATAAGAGCGATTCTTGACGGCACTGTATTCCGTACGCCAATCATAGTCAAGGGAATCACGCCGTACATCCCCACATGGACGAAGCCTATCACTATAGCCCGCCACGCTTACGGAGACGTCTACAAGAATACCGAAATGCGCGTACCCGAAGGCTCAAAGGCGGAGCTTGTCGTGACTGACGAAAACGGAAACGAGACGCGCGCACTGATTCACGATTTTGAAGGCTCGGGCGGAATTGTGCAGGGAGTACACAACATTGACTCATCCATCGAGAGCTTTGCGAGAAGTTCGTTTAACTACGCGCTCGACGAGGGAAAGGATCTGTGGTTCGCCGCGAAGGACACTATCTCGAAAACTTACGACCACCGCTTCAAGGACATCTGGAACGAGATATACGAAAGCGAGTACAAGGATAAGTTCGCGGAGAGGGGAATCACATACTTCTACACGCTCATAGACGACGCTGTGGCGAGAGTTATCAGAAGCGAGGGCGGGTACATCTGGGCGTGCAAGAACTACGACGGCGATGTTATGAGCGATATGGTAAGCACGGCATTCGGTTCTCTTGCCATGATGACAAGCGTTCTGGTCAGCCCCGACGGAAAATACGAGTACGAGGCGGCTCACGGCACCGTGACGCGTCACTACTACAAGTATCTCAAAGGGGAGGAAACCTCCACAAATCCCATGGCGACCATTTTCGCTTGGACGGGCGCATTCAAAAAGCGCGGCGAGCTGGACAATCTGCCCAAGCTTGTCGAGTTCGGCGAAAAGCTGGAAAAGGCTTGCATACAGACTCTGGAGGAAGGCATTATGACAAAGGACCTCGTCAACCTTGTGGACGAGGGCGTAAAGGTAAAATCCGTCAACAGCGAAACCTTCCTCAAAGAAATCCGCTCGCGTCTGGAAAAGCTGCTTGCCTGACGAAAAAGGGCGCAGCATGGCGGCGCGAAAAACAATTAAATTTAAACTCAAAAAAGGCGTGACTCGGTCACGCCTTTTTTTTCGTCTTTTGTCCTTTTGGGAGCCGTTTAAAAACGGATTGCCGACATAAAACCGTGTTTTCGGGCGGTATTTTTTTGTTTGAAATCAAATTGTCGCAGATGCGTCGGGCAGCGCCGTGAAATATGGCGGAATTTGACTTTTTGTAAATTTTCCGTGTAAAAAATTGCTTTCCGATGCCCTCCGCAGGCAGCGCCGCGCAAAATTGAGTTGTGTAATTTATGCACACCGCATTTTTTTCGTGTATTAACTACACATAATACTCGTATGAGAAAATTTGCGGACAAGCTCAAAGAGCTGAGAAAGGAAAACGAGTGGACACAAAAGGAACTTGCCGACCGTTTGCAAATTACGCGGGCGTCGGTCGCAAGCTGGGAGACCAACCGCGCGGAGCCGTCTCTGACCGACCTGTGCAGGATTGCCGCGCTGTTTGACGAAAGCACGGATTATCTGCTGGGCTATGACAAAGGGGAGGAGCGCGCCAAAAAGAAGAGCGAAGCGCGTTTTGACTCGTCCAAAGGAAAACAGGTTTTTTGACAGCGACAAGAAGAATCGGAGTTAAAAAAGAACGGATTTCCAAAACAACTGAACAAGAAAAAGAAATTTTTACGACAAAACGGCGTAAAAACGCTTGACAAAGATTTGTCCGTATGATAATTTTAAATTGCAAATATAATTTCGACCAATCGTGTTGGCTGAAAAATCTAATTGTTTGCAAAAAATATTTTTATCGGAGGACAGAATATGAAAAAGCTTTTTAAGTTGTTGCTTTGTACGCTTTGCGTCGCGTTGGTTTTGACTTGCCTTGCCGCGTGCGGCAAAACGTACGGCGTCACCTTCAACGCAGGCGAAAGCGACGGTTATGTCGTGACGGTGAAAAAGGGGAGCAAGGCGATACCTCCCGCCGTCGAGTGCGCCGACGGCGTTTATGTCGAAGGCTGGTACGACAACGAGCAAAGAACGGGCGAAAAATTCGATTTCGACAAGGAAATCACGGAGGACGTGACGTTGTGGGCAAAGTTTGCAAGCACGGTTTTCAAAGCGAGCTACGACCTCAATTATCCCGACTGTCAAAATCCCTCGACGGTGGATTTTACCAAGGACGGGGACGTAACTCTCGCGTCCGCGCCGCTGAGAGTGGGTTACAGATTTCTCGGTTGGAGCGACGGCAGCGAAATTTACGCCGCAGGCTCGGTCTACGACGTGTCGGAGAGCCCCTTGAAGGACGTGGTCTTTTCGGCGCGCTGGGAGACGGCGACCGTTTCGGTGGAGTTTTTGGACGACACGGGCTATGCTTTTGACACAAAGGTTTTGCCTTACGGAAGCGACGTAATCTGCCCCGCAGTTGCTCCGCACACTTACAGCTGGTGCTACGAGCTTAGCGGCTGGGACGTTTACGAGGACGAGTTGGAGTGCGTGACCGAGGACATGACGCTAAACGCCGTTTACACTTATCTCGAAACGGAGCCTTCTCTTTTCGATTTTGAGCTGAACGAGGACAAAAAGGGCTACACCCTTACGGGAGTGGTCGGCGAGCTTCCCGACGAGGTCGCTTTGCCTGCTTATTTCAACAATCTGCCTGTGACGACGATCGGGTGCGAAGCAATAATGTACGAAAGCTTCACAAAGCTGCACATACCCTCGACCTACCGCACCGTCAACCCGATAGGCATATATCAGTGCCGTCAGATGGAGACGCTGGAAATCGAGGAAGGGCTTGAAAGACTGGAAGCCGTTTCAATCGCAAGCGCATACGTTTTGAAAAACGTAACCCTGCCCGCTTCTCTCAATTATTTCGGAGAAAACACCTTTTACCGCTGTTACGAATTGGGCGTTGGCAACCTTCAAGTCGCCGAGGGCAACGGGCATTTCATGATGAAGGACAACGGCAAGTGGCTAAGCAATCTTGGCGGCGACAGACTTTATTGGGCGAATTTCTCCAAGCTGGGAGCAAGCGTCGTGATAGGGGAGGAAATCACCTATCTCCACTCGGGGCTTTTCTGCGACGACAACTTGCTTGAAAGCATAACAATCAACTGCGATTTGGAGTTTTTGGGTGTGGGAACCTTTTACAACACGCCCGAGCTTAACTCAGTCGCGTTAAACGGCAGCATAGAGTACATATTCGGTTTTACCGACGTATTTAATGACGACTTTTACACCTGGCTCACACCCCTTGAAAAAGAGCAAATCATGTATTACGGCGCGTTTGAAAGCTGCGGAGCCGAGAATTACGTTCTGCCCGACGGTGTGAAATACATCGGTCCCGCGGTGTTCGGCGGTTTTTGTGAGCCTGAATCGCTTAGCCTTCCCTCCACTCTGGAAAAAATTGCGGACGATTTTATAGGCTCCGGAAAAACGCCCGTGATTACTATGCGGGACGGCGGAAGCAACGCTTATTTTGACGTGGGACAGGCGTTGATTGCCAAAGGCGCCGCCGCCGACGGCGGAGACAGGCTGATAAAATTTGCGAGGGTTGGCGAGGAAAAATACGCCGTGCCCGCCTCCGTTTCGGAGGTCGTGCCCTTTGCCTTTGCCTATGCAAACGTAAAGTGGGTTGACTTTTCGTCAAGCAACGTGACCGAGCTGCCCGCAGGCTGTTTTTATGGCTCTTACGTCGAAAAAATAACGCTTTCTTCAAAAATAACGCGGCTTTTGTCCGACGGTCTGCCCGAGTTTGACGGTATACCCATGTGGGCGAGAATAGAATGTTATGGCGAATACCCCGCTGTCTTTACTTGCGAAAACCTTTCCGTTATTGAAAACTATCAAGGTCTGACGGAGTTGGGCAACGGCATGTTTTTAGCTACGGGACTTACGAGCTTCGATATAGGCGAAAACATGGTTCTCGGACAAAGTTGTTTTTTCGGCTGTAAGAAATTGGAAGAACTCAACGTGGCGGAAGGGCATCCTACGCTTTCCTCCGAGGACGGCGTGCTGTTCGACAAAAACAAGCAGGTTCTTTTGATGTATCCTGCGGCAAAGCAGGGCTTGACCTACACGGTGCCGGCAAGCGTCGTAGAGGTGGCGGACTGTGCGTTCCAAAACAACGCGTACCTCACAAGTGTAGACTTTGCCGACGACAGCGCCTGCGTTTCAGTCGGGGCAAGCTCCTTTGCGAGTATTGCGACGTTGAAGACAGTCACTCTGCCCGCGACTTTGACAAACATAGGGGTATCGGCGTTTTTCGGCAATACCGCGCTTGAAAAGCTCGTATTTTTGAGCGGGGAAATGCCCGCCGTCGCCGATGACTACGGAGAGAACAATTGGTTCAAATATCAGCCCGAGAGCGAAAACCCCGACGAATGGGTGCCCGCGCGGTTCTATTCCGACGTGACCATCGTTTGCCCCGAAGGCAGATTCAGAAACTATTTCGACGCGCTTTACGCCATCGCTCCGGAAATAGCCGCCGCGCTTGACGACAGCAAGCAACCGAAGTACGACTTTGTGTTCGACTCCAAGGGTGGCAGTCAGATTGCTTCCGTCAACGGCTTTGCGGCGCTCACAAGACCCGTGCCCGCCCGCGACGGTTACTTCTTCTGGGGCTGGTATCTGACGGACGGAACGGTGTCCGGCGGCGTCTGGGGCGAGGAAGCGTCTTTCCCGTTTTGGTACGAAGGCGAGGGGACGGGCGTCACGCTGTATGCCCGCTGGGAGACCGAGCGCAAGCAGGACGGTTTGAGCGTCGAAACGGGTTGGGATTTCTCCGAGCAAAAGACCGTTACCGTTTCGCAGTCGGGGATTTACTACTTCCGCTTTACCGCCTCCGCGTCGGGTAAGCTTGCATCCGACGCAAACGACGTGCCGCTTATCTCCGCCGAGCTGGAAGCCGCGGGCGCGGAGTACAGAGTATGGGTTATGCTGTTCTCCGACGAAAGCATGGAAAAACTGGTGAGCAGGAGCAACAGAACGGTCAAATAGGGGCACACCTATTTCGGTTGGCTTGAAATCGATTTGCCCGCAGAGATGTTTCCTTTCACCTTTACGGCAAACGTAGTGATAAACGAAAGTTGATTTGTCTAGGCAAAAGGGGACGCATTTGCGTCCCCCTTTGCTTTAAAGTTTTCAAAAAATTGTCCGTCAGGGACTGCGGGTTTTAGTCGTTGTTTGGCTTTACCCGTCGTCGGCATGTTCGGGCAGCAAAAACAAATTGAGCGCGCTGCTTGCTTTGCATAAAAAAAGGAGTCTTTTAGACTCCTTTTTTAAATCAATTAGAATTTTGCCGTCACGCCTGCTGTGCGGGTATTTCTCCCTGCCACTCGACGGTAAATTCATATTCCGCAAGAGGCACTTCAATTTCGCCCGTGTAAACGTTCTGCTCCGAAAATTCGTAAAAGATGTAATACGTTTGTCCCGCCTTGCACTCGAATCCGAGATACAAAACGTTCCAATTTTCGTCGTAAACCGTCGTGTACCAAAATCCGTTTACCGTGTTTGTAGCCTTGTCGAACGTCCCGAAGCCGGAGTCGGAGTAAGCCACGTGGTCGAAATTCATCTTCATGAGATAAAGTCCGTCCCTTTCGGGCGTAAACTCAAAGAACGTCGTCGTCCAAGCGTTCAAGGTCAGCTTTCTCGTCGTTTCGGATACGACGAAAGCGAAAGGCACGTCCGAACCGTCCTCGTATCTGTCCTCGCCGAATCTTGCATACAGCGTGACAACGCCGAGACTGTCCGCTTTTCCTACATACGGCGCGCCGAAAACTCTTTCGCCCCAATCTCCGTCCACGCTGCCGTCCTTTGTGAACCAGCCTTGGAAAAACCTTTCGCCTTCGCCCGCCCACTCTGTGTAGGGGAGGCTCCAAAGGTCGTAGCTTTGCACGCTTTCAACCTCCGTGCCGCCGTTGCTTTCAAAATTGTAGGTGAAGCTTTGCGGCGTTTCCAACGCTTTGAAGTAGTTTATGCCGTACAGCTTTCCGTACTCTGCCAAAAACGCCGACCAACAGGCGTAAGTGCCGTTGGGTATGTGTATTGTTGCGTTGGCAAGAGGCTCTTCGAAAAGAACTGAAAAAACGTTTTCGCCCATTTTCGGAGGCAAAATGCCGTTGAAGGTTATCGATTCGATTAAACGGGTTTGAGAAAACGCATTGTCCCCGATATATTCTATTCCCGCGGGGAACGTCACGCTCTTGATAGCCGAACAGCCGTTAAACGCGAGGTCGTCAATCACGCGCACCGTGTCGGGGAATTCGATTTCCGTTATTCCGTCAAACACGATTTGTCCCTGATTGTCGTAACTTTTCATAATTCCGTATGCGGCATTAGATGCTATTTCGGTAAGTATATATTCTCCCGTGTCGGGGAAAATCAGCTTTCCGTCGGCGTTTGCGGAAGCGCGGGGGATGTGCACGAGCCTCAGCTCGTTGCCGCCGATTTTTTCGTACAGCCAGCCTCCGAATGAAAGATAGCGTCCGTTGCCCTCTTCTACCGTTATGTTTTCAAGATACATGTTGCCGTAGCCCGATGCGGAGTAATCCGTGACGGTTGCGGGCAGCTCCACCTCCGTTTGTCTAGTGTGGATGGAGTAATACTCGATTTTTTCGAGATTGCAGCCGTTGGGCCAGACAAAGCCCGTGAAGTTTTCGCCGAGAGTCAACGCGGGGTAAAAGTCGTTTGCAAAAACGTTTTCCCAATTCAACTCGGAGTTGATTTCTTTGAGAGTGGAGGGCAAACTTATTTGGCTTATTCCAAAATAATATTCTGTGAATGTACCGTGGTCATATACCTGAAAAACGGAATCGGATAAGACAACGCCCGCCGGCAGGGAAACCACTCCCTCGGGGATTACAAGAGTCTTGATGTCGTAAACGTTATTGAATGCGAACGGGCGGAACGCCGTCACACCCTGAGGCACCGTGTATGTTTCGGTCAAAAACTGCTCTGCGTTTTCCGGGTCAAAGTCGTCGTTATTGAAGTTGTATTCTGCGACAATGGGAGCGTAAAGGACAAACGTGTCTCCCGCTTTGCCGTTGAAAAGGGGACCCGTGCCTTTTTCTATCAAAGCGCGGTCTAAGTAGCTGTAATATTTGTCGCTGTTCGTCACGACTACGGTATCGAATTTGTCATAATATTGGCAATAGAAAGCGCCTTCTCCGACGTATTGGACTCCGTCAAGCCTGACTTCTTTCAGCTCTGTTTCAAAAAATGCGAAGTCGCCTATATATTTCAGTCCGCGGGGCAGCGTAAAATCGGCGGAGCGACCTAGTCGACTGCATTGCTGAAAAGCGCCCGCTTTGAGTTGGGAGGCGTGGTCGCGGGTTATTGCTCCTTTCAGCTCGTAGGTTGCCTCCGCGCCCTCTATGCGTTCTACATTGCCGTTGAACGTGACGGATTTAATAGAGTTCCTGTACAAAAAACCCGAACCGATTGTTTCTACGTCTCCCTCGAAGACGACGGAGGTCACTCCCCGTGCCTGCCAAAGCAGCGCGGGATAGACGGTTTTTACCGTGTCGGGCACTACAAGCTCCGCGTTTTCGGAAGTGCGGTTCAAGTAATCTATATACACAAGCTCGCTGCCGTCGGAGGAGTAAAGGGCAAGCCCGCTCATGAAAAAGCTTTCGCAATCGGAGGAAAGATTGACGGAGCGGTCGTTTTGGCTGTTAAGCCGATTGATGAGACCGAATTGAAAAAAGGCGTAAGGCTCTATTTCGCAGAGAGAAGCGGGGAGGTTCAGCTCAAACGCGCAGTTGAAAAAAGCCATAGCCCAAATTTGCTCCAAGCCCGCAAAGTCCACGCGGGGGATGTCCAAACCGTCAAAGGCGTAAGCGTCCACGATTTTTACCGATTCGGGTATGTAGAGGAGGTCTATGTCCTTAAAGCCCTTGTAAAGCGACGACAAGCCGTAGGAGGCGATTTTCGACACGGGTTTGTTGTTGAAGGTCGCGGGCACGCCCCAATCGCCGTCAAGGTTCATGTAGCGGAAGTCAAGCGTGCGTTTGACGGCTATTTCGTAGGTGCCGTCGTCGAGGAGATTGAAGTAAAACAGGCTTTCGGGAAGCGATTTGTAGTCGTAAACCGCCGTTACCGTCATGTTTTCCTTTACGCAGTCAATGGGCTTGTCCCAACCCGAAAAGGTGAAAATTTCGGGATAAGCCCAGTGAGTGGGTTCGAGCTGAATGTCCGCCGCCTGTCCGTAGGCGACCTCGACCTCGTCAAGGCGCAGTCCGTCCGCGTCCTGCACGGTGACGGTGAGCATCACGGGGGAAAACTCGGCAACGAGATTCAAGTCGGAGTCGATTGCCGTGTCGAAAGCAAACGTATCGCCGCCGTTTTTCCACACAAGCTCAAAGCCCTCCTTGGAGTAGTCGGGGGCAAAAACCTTGCCGCCTTTTTCGATTGTCACTTGTGCTATGACCTTGCCGTCGTCCTCGAAGGTGACGGTCACGGGCTGTTGCGGCGTTTGGGAGGCGACGTTTTCCCACACCGCTTTGAGAGTCATCGGACGCGTCACGGGCGTGGAGAAGTCGAAGAGCGTTTCTCCGCCGTCGGCGGACCAGCCTTTGAGCTTGCAGCCCTCTTTTTCCGAGTGCGGAGCGTTGCCTATGGCTTGACCGTCCGCGACGGTTATCCCGACCACGGCGGAGCCGCCGTCCGCGTCGAAAACCACCTCGTGCGTGACCTTTCCGCAAGCCGCGGCAAGGCAGACGAGCGCGAGCAGCGCGAAAACAAGCGCCGCAAGTTTGAGTGTTCTTTGTTTCATAATCCGTTGTTACCTCCTATGGATTAAAATTTTTGATTGTAAAATACAATCATTGTACCGATTTTAACATCTTTGTCGGATTATGTCAATAAAAAAACAGTTGATTTTTTCACAATTTTTTTGTATCATGTGAAAGTATTGATATTTTAACATAAAAGGAAATTTTTCGGGGTGGAAATATATGGTTGAAGAAGCAGGCAAAGAGTATGCCGAGGTCAAGACGGCAAAGGACACGGACAGCGACGAATTTTTTGAAAGCTTGGGCAGCGCTTTTTCGGAGTTTATCGCCGTTTACAACAAAAGATTGGTTTTTGACAAGGAAAACGTCCGCGTCAAGCCTCTCGACCGCTACAATCTGGGCGGTTCTTCGCAGCGCAACACGGTTTTTTTGCTTGCGCGCAGCGGTCCCAAAAGCATGTCGGAGCTTGCCGACAACGTAAACTACGACAGAGGAAATATGACAAGGCTTGTGGATTATCTCGTAAAGCAGGGGCTTGCAAGACGTTTTCAGCAGGAGAACAACCGCAAGCAGGTTTACGTGGAGCTTACCGCAAAAGGATATGCGTTGATAGACGAGGAGGAGGGCGTGTTCGTCAAGAATATGCGCGACAAGGTTAGAGACAAGCTTGACGACGCGGAGCGGTTGGATTTGCTCGA
>ERZ780168.4140-NODE-4140-length-10327-cov-2.831581_pt1 | contig 10327 bp, 10 predicted proteins | sample MGYA00510981_ERZ780168 | MGnify/ENA primary metagenome ERZ780168 (study PRJEB29588, sample SAMEA2158769) | human gut metagenome | biome: human gut; feature: human-associated habitat; material: faeces | place: Denmark | collected 2008/2010 ...
CTGCCGTCAATGCAGTAACAAATAACTGATTTCTTTTTCTCTTCATTTTTACAAATCCATCCTCTCTTTCTTTCTATCAAAAATACGTGTGCTAATTAGACAACACATATATTTTGGTCATTCGAATTCCATAAAAGAATCGCTCTTTTACAAGATACGGTGTGGCTTTTTTTGCATAAACACCGCTTGCATCTGCCTCTTCCATCTCCACTGATTTGAGAACATATTTTTTACTATTATACATCGTATCTTTATCCTGCAAATCATCCTTTCGGAAAGCATTTAAACTTACTCTCTCATCTGAGTAATAATCATAATTTCCCGCATATGAATAACTTCCTGCCAAATCGGCAAGCGACTCATCACGATAATAATAGCAGCGAATCCTCATACTTCTCATATGAAATGTACAGGTTCCGGTAGCGGTAAATGTTTTGTCAATTACTTTATCTTTATATGTAATCGTGAAAGTCTGCTGCTTGTCAAATAAATTTTCATTATATCCGGTAATTTCATATTTGGTGATTTCCTGTTTCGTTCCACGGTTTAACAGGCTGCCTTCTGTGATAACCGCATCCGGTGCAGATGGCTGCAATTCCTTTACAGTATTACCGAATCCACTTCCTCCGGATGTTGCAAAAAGCACAATCTTTTTACCACTGAAATCGTAAGCTTCTAAAAATGTATTGATGATTGTCGGAGCCACATACCACCAGATTGGGAATCCCAGAAGGATCTCGTCATAAGAACTCATATCCATCTTTTTCTTCATAATCTCCGGTCTGTATTTCTTATCACTCATTTCCACACTGCTGCGGGATTTTTTATTCATCCAGTCAAGATCAGCCTTTGTATATGGAACTTTTGGCTCAATCTCAAATAAATCCGCTTTTGCTTCCTCTGCAATCATTTCTGCTACTTTTTTTGTTGTCCCGCTTGCACTGAAAAATGCGACTAAATTTTTACTCATAATAAAAATCCCCTTTCTTTGCGAATTTTTCGTATAAAAATAGATGTATAAGATTTGAATTTCTCTTATACATCTATTTTATACCCATTATTTTATTATGTCTAATGCTTATATTGAATTCTATCTACAAGTCCTTTTTTCATCATCTCATAAACCGTATCTGCTGTTGCGGTATGAAGTTCAATCTGAATCAGTGGGTATTTTTCTTTATACGTTTTACATATCCTTGCCAAGGTCTCTACTGCCGCAAATTCACCGCATAGCTCAAATTTTATGCTGTAATGCCATTACGATTTCTTACAATACAAATTCCGTCATTTCGGTCATATTCATCCAGCAGTTCCGGATAATGCGTAGTGAAAATAAGCGTTTTAGAACATAGTAAATAGCCTTTCCACTCCTGCGCCAGCGAACCAAACCTTTCATGCGTAAAATACGGATATGGTGAGAAACAGCGGACTCTGACCTATTCAGTTTGTCTGCAACTTCACTGACACATGCTTCTGAGGGACCAATTTAAAATAAAGCCTTCATGCGGGAAGGGTCCCCCCTTTTGTTTTTGTTTATTTCTGAACTTTAAAGATTTTTCACAAACAGTGCCCGGATAGCGTTGAGGACGGCTATAATCATCACGCCCACATCCGCAAACACGGCCAGCCACATATTGGCGAAGCCCAGAGCGACCAGCACGAGGCAGACCAGTTTTACGCCGATGGCCACCACGATGTTCTGATAGACGATGCCAAGGCACTTGCGTGAGATTTTGATTGCTTTGGAAATTTGCATTGGATCGTCATCCATCAGTACTACATCCGCAGCTTCAATGGCAGCGTCAGAACCCATAGCGCCCATAGCAATGCCGATGTCTGCCCGGCGAAGCACCGGGGCATCGTTGATGCCATCTCCCACAAAAGCCAGTTTTTCTTTCTCCGGCTTGTTCTGAATCAACTGCTCCACTTTCTCCACCTTGTCAGCAGGAAGCAGTTCACTGTAAACCTCATCCAGCCCCAGTGCGGAGGCTACACTATCAGCCACCTTCTTGGCGTCACCAGTAAGCATCACAGTCTTGCGAACCCCAGCCGACTTTAATGTCTGAATGGCTTCCTTGGAGTGAGGCTTCACGATATCGGAAATAACAATGTGCCCGGCATATTTCCCGTCAATCGCCATGTGAATAATGGTGCCTACGCTGTGGCACGGAATAGCCTGGACCCCCAGACGATTCATGAGCTTGTCGTTTCCAGCCGCGACCTGATGATCATCCACTGTGGCGATGACACCGTTGCCGCTGAGCTCCTGAATATTGGTTACACGGCTGCGGTCAATTTCCATGCCATAGGCTTTCTGTAAGCTCTTGCTGATGGGATGACTGGAAGCGCTCTCTGCCAGGGCCGCGTACTCCACCAGCTTGCGTTCGTCCATCTCGTTGTGGTGGATGGCGTTGACCTCGAATACGCCCTGGGTCAGCGTGCCGGTCTTGTCAAACACAACAGTCTTGACCTGAGACAAAGTCTCAAGATAGTTGGAGCCTTTGATGAGGACACCTTCCTTGCTCGCGCCGCCGATGCCGGCGAAGAAGCTCAGGGGGATGCTCACAACGAGCGCGCACGGGCAGCTGGTAACAAGGAATGTAAGCGCCCGGTAAATCCACTGCTCCCATTCAGCGCTGCTGCCCATCGCAAGGCGCGCCACCGGCGGAATAACTGCCAGCGCCAGCGCGCTGTAGCAGACAGCGGGGGTATAGATGCGGGCAAATTTTGCGATGAAATCCTCGGATCTCGACTTGCGGGAGCTGGAGTTTTCGACAAGCTCGAGAATTTTGGAGACTGTCGACTCACCGAATTCCTTCGTTGTGCGGACTTTCAGGACGCCCGTCATGTTGATGCAGCCGCTGATAATCTCGTCGCCGGTCTTTGCATCGCGCGGCAGGCTCTCGCCGGTCAGGGCGCTGGTGTTGAGCGTGGACGCGCCATCGATGATCACACCGTCGAGCGGAACCTTTTCGCCCGGCTGGACGACGATCACCGAGCCGACCGCCACTTCGTCCGGGTCCACCTTTTCAAGCTTTCCGTCCACCTCGATGTTTGCGTAGTCCGGACGGATATCCATGAGCGCGGAAATATTTTTGCGGCTCTTGCCGACGGCATAGCTCTGGAAGAGTTCGCCGATCTGGTAAAACAGCATGACGGCGATTGCCTCGTTGTAGTCGCCGCTTTTTTCGTAGATGGCGAGGGCAAACGCACCGATGGTCGCGACTGCCATCAGAAAGTTCTCGTCGAAGATTTTGCCGTGCAGGATGTTGCGGACTGCCCGGAAAAGGATGTCGGCACCGATGACGAGATAGGCTGCCGCGCACAGGGCGATGTGCAGGGCCGGCGACAGTAGCGGCAGCCAGGCGGTGCCGAGAAGCAGTGCGCTCGCTGCAATGCGCACTACGGTGTTTTTTTGTCCTTTGTTCATATGATTGCCGATTGTGTTTCTGTCGGCAAAGATAGGAGGGCCGGAGTGCAACCGGGTTGCAAATGTCACTCGTGCCGTTTCGCCCTGCATGATGCGCAGAGCCCTTTGAGCAGGTAGTCGATTTGTCGTACTTCGAACCCTGCGGGATAGCGTACGGCGGGGATATGCGTGTGGTCCAGACAGAAGGTCTTGTGGCAGGCTTCGCAGTAAAAGTGACAGTGCAGTTCCTCGATGCCGCAGATATGGTCGTTGCGGCAGATGCAGTATTTGGTGGAGCCGCTGCCGTCTTCGAGGAGATGCACCAGATGGTGTTCGGCGAACAGGGCCAGTGTTCTGAAAAGGGTGGATTTGTCCACGCTGTCCAGCACCTCTTCCAAATCGGCCATGCTGAACGTGTCGTGGAAACGGTTCATCGTTTTGTATATGAGTATCCTGACAGATGTGGGGCGGATACCGTGGCGGTTCAGTATCTCGTCGGGAGCTGTCTGTCTGTTGTCCATGGTATGGTTTGTTTCCGGCAAATTTGGCGAAAAATCCGTCATATTCTTCGTCCCGGCCGGTTTTTCGGGTTCGGTTGCAGTTTTCGCCGGGCCGTCGAGCGCAGGATATTGTAAAATACGGTTTCCTGCAACCGTTTGTCCTGTCCTGTTTTCGTCCTATTCCATTATCCGTCGGCCCTGACGGCGTATGGCGGGGAGTCCGCGGGCTATCCCGTTGCTCCCTTAACGGATTACAGTTCAGGCGCATGAATCGTGTGTCGGCCTTTTCAGTCCGGATAACAGCTTCAATGTTAAAGAAAAAGATGCGCTTTCCGGTTCATCGTTACCGAAAAATCGTATATTTGTTGCTGGTTTTTTAATGTCGGAAAAATGAGAATCGCAATTGCTCAGCTAAATTATACCATCGGAGCTTTCGAAAACAACAAACTCAAAATCATGGATGCCGTCCAGAGAGCCAAGGCCGACGGCGCCGACCTGGTGGTGTTCGCTGAACAGTCGATAAGCGGGGCGCCTGCCTACGATTTGCTGAACAAGGTGAATTTTCTTGACCTTTGCGAGGAGGCGCTTGTCGAGATAGCGGCCTGCTGCGACGGCATTTCGGCTCTGGTGGGGCTTCCCGTACAGGAGGGACGGTGGACGGTCAGTGCTGCGGCTTTCATCCAGAACCGCAAGATAGTCGGATATATTACGAGAAAGCATATCCTTCAGCGCGACGACGCCACGTTTCTTTATCCGGGCCGGGGGCGCGAATTCATACAGGTCGCCGGGCGGAAAATCGCTGTTGTGGTCGGAGAGGACATCATGCACCCGGACGAATGTTCCGGATGTGCGGATGCAGTGATAAATATCGGTTCGAGCAAATACGCGCGTCAGCGCATCGAAAAACGTTACGATTTTTTCGCCGGAATGGCTTACCGGCTGGGAACGGATGTGGTGTTCGTCAATCAGGTGGGAGCCAATACCGATGTGATATACGACGGCTCGTCGGCCGTTTTCAGTGCCGAAGGAAAACCGCTGGCCCTGCTTGCGGGTTTCGAGGAGGATTATCGGGTGGTGGAGCTCGGTGGCGTCCACGAACCCATGGAGGTACCTTATCAGGATAAGACGCGGAACGTATATCGGGCCATCAAGCTCGGACTGGCCGATTTTTTCCGCAAAAACGGTTATTCCAGGGCTTGCCTCGGACTCTCCGGCGGTATCGATTCCGCCGTTGTCGCGGCGCTTGCGGTCGAAGTGCTCGGGGCGGAAAACGTCCGGGTGCTGCTTATGCCGTCGCAGTTTTCGAGCGACCATTCGGTGGAAGATGCCATGCAGATGGTACGCACGCTCGGTATGCAGTACGACATCGTTCCCATTACGGACATTTACCGCAGTGTGGTCGATAGCATGAATCCGGTGTTCGGCGAGGATACCGAGTTCGGGGTAACGGAGGAGAATATCCAGGCCCGTATCCGGGGCGTGCTGCTTATGGCCCTCTCCAACAAATTTGGACATATTTTGCTCAATACCTCGAACAAGAGCGAGTTGGCTCTGGGGTGGGGAACGCTTTACGGCGACCATACCGGGATGCTCAGCGTGATAGGCGACGTGTATAAGAGCGAGGTGTTCGATATCGCCCGCTATATCAACCGTAACGGGGAGGTGATTCCGGAGAACATTCTGCTCAAGGCGCCTTCCGCTGAACTGCGTCCCGAACAGAAGGATACAGACTACCTTCCGCCTTACGACATCACCGATTCGGTCATATACCGCATGATAGAGGAGGGCCAGTCGCGCGAAGAGATAATCAATGCGGGGTTCGATGCCGAAGTGGTGCATAAGATATATGCCATGATACTGCGCAACGAACAGAAAAGAAAACAGTTCTGCCCGACGCTGAGGGTTTCCACCTGTCCTTTCGGGGTACTCAGGGTGATGCCCATAACCAGTAAGTACGGGTTTTGACCGCACAGTCGGACGAGTATGGAAAAGCCGATAGAACATAAGGGCAGGGTGGTACTGGTCGAGGGCGACCGTATCGATGTCGAGATGACCGTCGAGGGTGCCTGCGCTACGTGCAAGGCTGCGAAAGCCTGCGGTATGGGAGAGAGTCGGGACAAGGTGGTGTCGTTGCTTACCGCCTCGGCCGGCCTGTACGAGGTCGGTGATGAAGTGATGGTTTCCATCGAACGGAAGATGGGGATAAAGGCTGCGACATATGCCTACATATTCCCCTTCTTCATCATGGTGGCGGTGTTGCTGGTGATGTTCGGGGCGGGTTTTTCCGAAACGGCGGCGGGGCTTTCGTCGCTCGGAGCGATAGCGGTCTATTATGCGGTGCTCGCCTGTTTCCGCCATCGTATTGAAAGGGATATCATTTTTAAATTAAGAAAGATATAAATGGGCATATTGGGATATACAATCCTCACGCTATGCGTGCTGGGTGTACTCTGCGCATTGATATTGTATTTCGTGGCGCAGAAGTTCAAGGTGTATGAGGACCCGCGTATCGACGATGTCGAAAAGATGTTGCCGGGGGCCAACTGCGGCGGCTGCGGTTACCCGGGCTGTGACGGAGCGGCGGCAGCAGTGGTAAAGGGTGAAGCCCCGATTTCGGTCTGTCCGGTCGGCGGAGCGCCGGTTGCGGCAGCGATCGGTGCCATTATGGGACAGGAAGCCGGAGCACAGGAGCGCAGAAAAGCAGTGGTACGGTGCGCCGGTACGTGTGACGTGGCAAAGAACAAGTATGAATACACGGGTGCAAGGGACTGCTCCTACGCCGGTTTTGTACCGGGCGGCGGTCCGAAGAGCTGCGGAAACGGATGTCTTGGTTTTGGAAACTGCGTGAAGGCATGTAAGTTTGATGCGATCCATATTGAAAACGGCATTGCCGTTGTGGACGGCGAAGCGTGCAAGGCATGCGGTGCCTGCGTGAAGGCCTGTCCGAGAAATCTGATCGACCTGATTCCGTATGAGCAGAAGATCACGGTGAAATGCCGCTCAACCGAGAAGGGCAAGGCGGTGATGGCAGCGTGTGAGATCGGCTGTATCGGATGTAAGAAGTGCGAGAAGAACTGCCCGTCGGATGCAATTCACGTTGTGGACCAGCGCGCCGAAATCGACCCGGCAAAATGTACAGGCTGCGGCCTCTGCGCGGAGAACTGCCCGCGGAAGTGTATTATGGTAGAAAAATAAAAATGAGAAATTCCATGCTGTGGGAGGGAACTTCTGCGGCGTGGAATTTTTGCTTTTCGGTGATATCGTGTTAGCCAATGCCGGGGGTGGCTGGCTTGACTTGAATTTGGGAAAATGATAAACTGAAAGTCAGAAAACGAGGGGCGAAAAGCTAAAAAAATATAAAATGGCAGAAAGGACGGGGCAAAAGTATGACAATGACAATGGATGAACTGATGAAAGTGCTCGATATGCAGGAGGATATTCTGCAGTTTACGCATTTTACAAATGCAGACGCATGGGAACTGGGAACGATGATCCTGATGGAGGCAAGACGGCGCGGAGCACAGGTTGGCATCATGATCCGCAGAAGCAACGGGGAAGTTGTATTCCAGTATTGTGATAACGGCATTACGCCGCACAATGTGGAGCTGATGAGACGGAAGAGCAATTCGGTGCTTCTGACGGAGCGGAGTTCGCTGCAGCTCTACATGGCAGCGACGAATGCGCCGGAGAGCGTAAAACAGATGGTACTGGACCCGAAGGAATACGCAATGCTGGGCGGAGGTTTTCCGATCTGCGTGGAAGAAGTCGGCGTTGTGGCAACCGTAGCAGTGTCCGGCATGGGACAGGTTTCGGATCATGATGTGATTGTGAAATGCATCAGCAAATATTTGCATATCGATGAAGTACCGAGAATCAGAACTGTATGAAAATGATGATTGAAACTAAATTTTGTGTATGATACAATGTCACCGGCAAAAAGACATGACAGTTCCATCAGGGACAACAAAACCCCCGTGAGCGGCAACTCACGGGGGTTGGTTTATGTCAGCAGGTTTTGCATATCTTCCGGCAGTGGTGCGTGGAAGTTTAAGGGTTCTCCGGTGATCGGATGGACGAAGGAGAGCGATGCAGAGTGAAGTGCCTGGCGGGGGAAAGTGCCGGGAGTTTTGTTGTAGAGGGTATCGCCGAGCAGCGGATGGCCGATGTAGGCCATGTGGACGCGGATCTGGTGGGTGCGGCCGGTTTCGAGATTGAGTTCGAGGTGGGAGAAAACGGAGCAGTGCGCGAGGGTGCGGTAATGGGTTACGGAGCGCTCGCCGGAGGCAAAGTCGACGGTGCGCTGGATGAGGGAGCCGTTGAGGCGGGCGATCGGTGCGTCGATGGTGCCGGATGCAGCGGTTTCGCCGAGGGCGAAGGCCTGATACGTGCGGTGGATTTCGCGGGAGCGCATGGCCTGGGAGAGAACGGCGGCGCTTAAGGCGTGCTTGGCGAGCACGATAAGGCCGGTGGTGTCGCGGTCGAGGCGGTTGATACAGCGGTAGACGAAGGGTTCACCTTTCTGTTCAAAATACCATGCAATGCCGTTTGCCAGCGTATTTTCATGGTGTCCCTGGGACGGGTGGACAGGCATTCCGGCGGCTTTGTTGAGTATTATGAGATCTTCGTCTTCATATACTATATCGATCGGAAGATTGACCGGAAGAATATCTGAGGAAACGGGTTCGTCCGGGAGAAAGAGTGTCAGGGTGTCTCCGATCTGAAGCGGTGTGTTCAGCCAGGATGGAGTCCCATTCAGGCAGATCTGCTCAGGGTTCTGTTTGAGCTCGATGAGGATGCGGCGGGAATATCCGGCATCGCGCAGGAAGGCACCGATGGTGTCGGCCTTGTTTTTATTTGTAATGGTGTATGATAATGTCCGTTTCATTTAGGGAACCTCTTTGTAATCATTGTGATGCCAATAAGGATAACATAAAAGCAAGGAGGCTGCAATCTCATAGTATTTTTTGAAGGATTCTCGAAACCCTATTGACTTGCCATGAAAAACCTAGTATCATTACTAATAAGTAAGGGTGTTTTTATTCAAATCACTTATAAGTAAAACTAATAAATGCAATGCAGAGAAAAGGAGAATGAACGATGGCAAAAGTAGGAATTGTAATGGGAAGCGATTCGGACATGCCGATCATGGCACAGGCAGCAGATTTTCTGGACAAGATGGGGATTGATTATGAAATGACAATCATTTCTGCACACCGTGAGCCAGACATCTTTTTTAACTATGCAAAATCCGCTGAGGAGAAAGGCTTTAAGGTTATCATTGCAGGTGCTGGCAAGGCAGCACATCTGCCGGGTATGTGCGCGGCACTGTTCCCGATGCCGGTGATCGGTATTCCGATGAAAACCTCGGATTTAGGCGGAGTTGATTCTCTGTATTCGATCGTACAGATGCCATCCGGTATTCCGGTTGCGACTGTCGCTATTGATGGTGCAGCAAATGCCGCCATTTTAGCTGCTAAAATGCTTTCGATTTCGGATAAAGACTTGCGGGGTAAGTTAAAAGATTATAAGAAAGAAATGAAAGATGGCGTTATGGCAAAGGCAGAGAAACTGGATAAACTTGGCCATGACAAATATATTGAGCAGATGTATGAAAATGTATGAGGCAGATAGGTGAGATGAGAAAGAATACTCGTATAGAATATAATGAGTAGTGTAAAAAAATGTTAGTAAAAGTGGTAAAGTTGATTGAAATAAGAAAGTATTCATGGTAAACTTAAAGCAGATGCCACCATAACGGTAGGCGGTTTGGCCCTCTTCGCAGAGGGCATGTGTGACCCTCTGATACATAGTGAGAGGAGGGTGATGCCATATGGAAATCTTAGGTATTGTACTTGCAATCCTGAGCTTCGGAGCAACTTGCTTCAAGGCAGGATATTCACTTGGCAGAGACATCGAAAAAAACACAAAAAAATAACCGCCCAGTCCTCGCAAAACTAGCGGTTATTTTTTAATCCATATTTTCGAGGGCCAAGCCGTCTATCGGTGGCACTTCTCTTATCTATAATATAACACCACATCTTTAAATATTCAAGAGGTCTTTCTGCGATTTTCCTGTAACACTTTTCCATGCTATTTCCGTTAAAATCTTGGATATTTTCAAAATCAGTTGATAAGAGGACGGGATTTAAGTATAATATAAATGAGCCAGAAAGGTTTCCGTGTGGCGACACATGAAAGCTGTACTCCGGCTGGGGAGGGTAATTACCAGCACTTTATGATACTCGGCAAGGCATCGAGGCTGACAGCCAGCATAAAACTCGCAATCATAAAAAATGCGTCGGATAACTTTGGTTGTCCGGCGTTTCTGTTACCCAAATACCGTTGATAGGAAAAATCTAATGAGGAAAAAGATCGATAAGAAAGAGATTGCAAAAGAAATTTGTAAAGCCGCGAAGTT
>ERZ780168.4141-NODE-4141-length-10324-cov-21.380173_pt1 | contig 10324 bp, 8 predicted proteins | sample MGYA00510981_ERZ780168 | MGnify/ENA primary metagenome ERZ780168 (study PRJEB29588, sample SAMEA2158769) | human gut metagenome | biome: human gut; feature: human-associated habitat; material: faeces | place: Denmark | collected 2008/2010 ...
TATGACCTGCTGCGCCAGAATTCGTGCGTCATATGGCTCCAGCGCGACATCGCAAAGCTGCCGACCTGCGGAAGACCGCTGTCGACAGGAGCCGACCTCAACGAGATGTACAGAGTGCGCAGGCCGATGTATCAGGCTGTTTCGGACTATACGGCGGACAATAACGGCACGGTGGATGAAACTGTTGAGAGCATCATAAAGGCGACGGGAGCTCGGGCAAATCCGTAAATTCCAGTCGGCTTAAACTTAGAGAAATTTGGTGAGATATGACCGGACTCGGAAAATTGAGCGCGGCTGTCGGCCTTGCGCTGTGCCTGACCGCGGTATTCTGCGGCGGCGCGTATGCGGAAGAACCGGCGTCGAATGTGCAGAAAACGGCCGTGGCTGCGCGCTCGCTGGAGCTTGACCGCAGCACTTATACCGACGGCAGCGTTTACGATAACGCACCGCCGGAGCATGACGTCGTAAAGGTGGGCGTGGCATACAATACAAGCGCCGTTGATTACGCGGAGCTGACGAATGTCAGCGGCGGAGGCTTCGATATAGGCTATTATGATGAGAACCGCGAGTTCGTCCGAGTGACGGACACCGGCTCCAACAGCGTTGCGATCGCCCGCGCAGATCAGTTCGGCGCATGCTGGCACATTCTTATAGACGCCTCGTATGACGGCCTGACGCAGGCAAGAAACGCCGCAGCCTCCTTCGGCGGCGCGGCGGCGCTGATAAACGGCGAATACAGAGTCATATATGGCAGCTTCTATTCAGAGAGCACCGCGAACGACACGATGAGCCTGTACGGTCTTCACGGTATTGCTTACCGGAGCGGAGCGGGCAGCTTCAGCGTGATAAATCTGAATAACGGCAGGTGCCTTTTCCTGACGGATGACGCCAATCCGGCGGCAGTGACTGCCGCGGGCGACGGGGCGCTCACGCTGTTTCAGGGGAAATATTATCGCGGCGGCTTCAGCGCTTTTCCGATGGGGGAGAGCTTGCTGAACGTGATAAACTATGTTAATATAGAAGACTACGTGAAGGGCGTCATACCGTATGAGATGAGCTCGTACTGGCCGCATGAGGCGCTCCGCGCGCAGGCGGTCTGCGCTCGCACATACGCCATTTATAACCGCGACGCATATATCGAATATGGCTTTGATCTGACCGCCGACACCGAAAGTCAGGTCTATCGCGGCACACAGGATGCCGACGCGACGACCGATGCCGCAGTGGATTCCACGGCGGGGCAGTACGTCCGCTATAAGGGCGAGATATGCGATATATATTATTTTGCGTCGGACGGCGGAGCTACCGAGGACGGGCAGAACGTTTTCGGCCTTGACCTGCCGTATCTCGCTGGGAAGACCGATCCGTTTGAGCAGGCGGTGGATTACTCCATGCGCAGCTGGTACGCGTATCGGAGCGGGAGCGACCTGTCGTGGCGGCTTGCAAAAAACGGGCAGAACATCGATGCCGTTACAGAGATCAGACCCGAATACTCCGTGAACGGCAACGTGATAGCCATGACATATATCGACGCCGCGGGGAACGAGCTGCGGCTTGAGGGACGCGACAGCTATGCGTTTATCGGGCTTAACAACTGCCGCTTCAGCGTCACGCAGTCGGACGGCGAGTTTGAGTTTTACGGCAGCGGCTGGGGGCATAACTGCGGCATGAGCCAGTGGGGCGCAAACGCGATGGCCTCTGTGTACGGCTATGACTGTGAGGACATTATCAGATTTTATTTTTCAGGAGCGTATATAGCATGAAAAAGTCGGATTTCTATTTTGATCTGCCTGAGGAGCTGATCGCGCAGACTCCGCTGGAGCAGCGCGACCATTCGCGGCTTCTGCATCTGAATAAGACTACGGGTGAAATTGAGCATATGCATTTTTATCAGCTCCCCGACCTGTTGCGGGAGGGGGACTGCCTTGTTTTGAATAACTCCCGTGTACTGCCCGCGAGACTTATCGGCAGCAGACTCACCGGCGGCAGCGTGGAGCTGGTGCTGCTGCGCGACCTTGGGGACGGCTGCTGGGAATGCCTGAGCCGTCCGGGCAGAAAGACGAAGCCCGGCACGGAGCTGACCTTTGGCAACGGTGAGCTTACGGCCACGGTGGAAAGAGTGGCCGAGGGCGGGAACAGGATAGTCCGCTTCCATTACGAGGGCATTTTCCTCGAAGTGCTGGAGCGCCTTGGCAAAATGCCGCTGCCGCCCTACATAAAGGCGGAGCTTGAGGACGCGGAGCGCTATCAGACCGTGTACTCCAAGGAGCTGGGCAGCGCCGCTGCACCTACCGCCGGTCTGCATTTCACGCCGGAGCTGCTGGAGGAGATCGCCTCGCGCGGCGTGAAGATATGCTATGTTACGCTGCATGTCGGCCTCGGCACTTTCAGACCTGTCAAGGAGGACGAGATAGAGAATCACGAGATGCACTCGGAGTTCTGCATCATACCGGAGGAGACGGCGAAAACCGTTACCGAGACAAAGCGGAACGGCGGCCGCATCGTGTGCGTCGGGACTACCTCGTGCCGCACGGTGGAGAGCTTCGCGAATGAGGACGGCTCACTTCCTGCCGCATCCGGCTGGACGGATATATTTATCTATCCGGGCTATAAATTCAAGTGTCTTGACGCGCTTGTCACGAATTTCCACCTGCCGGAGAGCACGCTGATAATGCTGGTCTCCGCGCTTGCAGGGCGAGAGCACATCCTGAACGCGTATAAAACCGCGGTCGAGGAAAAGTATCGCTTCTTCTCGTTTGGCGACGCTATGTTTATTGATTGAACTCGGAGGTAAGAGACTGTGTATAAGCTGCTGAAGCAAGAAGGACATGCCCGCAGAGGGCAATTTGAGACCCCGCACGGTGTTGTGCAGACTCCGGTTTTCATGAACGTCGGCACGCAGGGCGCGATAAAGGGCGCGCTGTCTGCACGCGACCTGAAGGAGATAAACTGTCAGGTGGAGCTGTCAAACACCTATCATCTGCACGTCAGACCCGGCGACGAGCTTGTCAAGCGCATGGGCGGCCTGCATAAATTCATGACATGGGACGGCCCGATACTGACCGACAGCGGCGGGTTCCAGATATTCTCGCTCGCAAAGCTCCGCAAGATCACTGAGGAGGGCGTAAACTTCAACTCCCACGTTGACGGACGGCATATATTCATGGGGCCGGAGGAGAGCATGCGCATCCAGTCGAATCTCGGCTCTGATATTGCCATGGCCTTTGACGAGTGCATAAAGATACCCTCTCCGCGCGAATATGTTGAGCGCTCGTGCGACCGCACCTACCGCTGGCTCAAGCGCTGCAAGGCTGCGATTGCCGATTACAACAGCCGCGACGACGCCGTGAATCCAGGCCAGATGCTGTTCGGCATAAATCAGGGCGCGGTGTTTCACGATGTGCGCGTAAAACACATGCAGCAGATAGCGGAGCTTGATCTGCCGGGCTATGCGATCGGCGGCCTCGCGGTGGGCGAAAGCACCGAGGTCATGTACCATATTCTTGATGTCGTCCTGCCGCACGCGCCGCAGAACAAGCCGCGCTATCTGATGGGCGTGGGCAGCCCGGATTGCCTTGTGGAGGGCGTGTATCGCGGCATTGATATGTTCGACTGTGTGCTTGCCACCCGCATCGCGCGCAACGGCACCTGCTTTACCGATCAGGGGCGGCTGGTCATCCGCAACGCGCAGTACGCCCACGACTTCGGCCCGATCGAAGAGGGCTGCGACTGCTACGCCTGCCGGAATTTCTCCCGCGCGTACATCCGCCACCTCATCAAGGCGGGCGAAATCACCGGCGGACGGCTTGCGTCGATTCACAACCTGCGCTTCCTGATTCACCTGATGGAGCAGATTCGCGAAGCCATTGCCAACGACTGCTTCCTTGATTTCCGCAAAGAGTTCTATTCCAAGTACGATATGTCCCGTAATTTCTGATGTTTCCTTGCACTCCCGCGCCGAACGTGGTGCGGGGGTGTTTGTCGTTTTTGGAAAAGTGGCGGAAAATCGCGAAAAAGTGGACTACCATGCAACCGCGCTTCGTGGTATGCTAAAAATGCCGAAGAAATTCGGGACAGGCATCGAATACACCGGTTACGCGACGCCTGCCGCGGAAAGCCCGCCCCCTTCCACTTATTGCGGTTTGCTTTCCGCCCCACAAAAGACACGCTCCGGACGCAGCCTGCACCGCTATGCGTCCGGAGCGAATTTATTAGGCGGATAGGGAGGAAATAGAGGATGTACATTCTGATTGAACTGGTGCCGGAAGCGTGTGGAACGGGGTTTGGCGTTTTCTGCTGCGTTGTGCTGGGACTGGCGCTGCTGTTCATCATGGCGCAATATGCCATGACATGGCTGCTTGCGCCTGTGGCTATTACCATGACCCTGCTGCAAAATGAGACGCTTTGGTGGATTCTCCCGGCAGTACTTGTCGTAGGCGTGATTGTGAATTGGCTCTTCGCGACGAGTAAAGCGTGGTTTCCATTTATGCCTGCGCTGCTGACGTTGGTGCTGGTGGCGATTTTTTGGGTTGTTGGACTGATTGTTGAGTTAATTATCAAAAAGTTCCCGACAAACGAACTCTGGACGCTGCTGCTCCTGCCGATTGGTATTGCGTTTTATGCAATTTTGGTTTACCCGCTATTCAATATAGTCATCGCCACTTCATCTATAACAACTTTGCCGTGCGGCTATAAACCATGTTTGGGGGCGATTGCTTCGTTTGTGGGCATGGTGGGCGGCGCACTGTGCATTCAAGGTATGGTGGAGGGCGTCGTTGGCTGGTTTGGTGAGTCAAGTTTCTTGGAGAGCCTTCGGTTACAGCTGGATATAAATTTTATGGAATTATCGGTTCTGAACACTGTGGATATTGATGAGACGACTATATTACCGCAGCTGCAAGGCGTTGTGGATGCTGTCAAATCCATACCCGTCGGCTTGCGCTTCCTGCTGGGGCTGGCGGCGGTCATTGGCTGCGGCTTTTGTGAACATTACTGTGCCGATGGCAATTCGCTGTTCTGACAAAAATTTTGCAATTCCCCTTGCCAACCGCCCCTAAATGCGCTACAATAAGTTTGACACGACAAACTCATTCGCGAATGCAAGGGGAGGCAAGCTCATGAAGTATGCAGGAATGCCGATGGGCATGTGGATGCTGTTCCATCGCTCGTTTACGCATCAACTGACGGCGGTGCTGGGGCAGTCGGCGGAATCCGCCAAGGCAACGGAGAAGGCGGCGAAGCAGGAGTATCGGCGGATTATCGCGCGTGTGCCGGATTTTGAGCCGGGCGACCGCTTCCAGATGAACATCGTCAACTGCGCGATGCTCTGCGCGTATGTGCTGCATATGCCCAAGCGCCCGACCGTGCAGACGCTGACGGATTACTACGCGAAGTCCATGATGACGCCCGCGATGCGCTGGTTCTGCCGCAAGAGCGGGAAGAACAAGTTCTCCGAAAAGGACATTGCGGGGATGAAACAGGCGGAGAAGCTCCGCGCCGCCGACCGCAACCCCTACTCGTGGAACATGGACTATCTGCCCTACGCGGACGGCAGCGGCTACGAGGCGCGGTTCACCAAATGCGGCATCTGCGTGCTGACGAAGGAACTGGGGCTGTATGACCTCACGCCCGCCATGTGCCGACTGGATTACACGATGGCGGAAGCTGGTGAAACGTCGGACTTTGTGCGCGAATACACGCTTGCGTCCGGCGGACCGTACTGCGACTGCGGGTATCATAAGAAACAGAAATAACGAAAGCGTCCCGTTCCAATGGCGGAAGGGGACGTTTTTTTCGCCGTTTTCGCTTTCTGGAAGTAGTATTATCGGCATGGTTGACAGTGAAGAAACGTTGATGGTAGAATATCGGTAGTACGCATACTTTTCATATTTGGTATGGTGGTACAATTACTTATTGAAATTGGAGGTAAAAACAATGGTTAACATAAAGGAAATTGCGCACTATGGACGATGGTTTCCATATTGCAAAACAGACTATGATCTTTGGTGGCTTGACAAAAAAAAGTCTCAAATGATTGATGCTGAAAAATTGGGGAGTGTATTTGATTGCGATGTTCATTCGCTGCCGAGCGTCATTGCTCAATGCTATGGACACTATGTTCCTTGCTTTCGTGTAGATATTCCGGCATTGGAGATGAAATATGCGCAGGTTTATTTATCTCGAAAGACGGTTAAATTTTTATCTCAATTATCTGCAAAGGATATGGATCGTGAGTTCCTAATTGCGATTGAAAAAGAATTCCTTGATACAGATTGGTATAGATATGAGTTGGCACATTTAAGTTCAGCAGCTGAAGAGTGGTGCAAAGAAAACCATATCCGTTATACGGATTGAGAAAATACACCTTTTTATGTTTGGTAAACTGTGTGTGAAAAATGTTCGTATCGTATCAGGCATCGTCAAGTATTTCGGGGATGATATGATACGATTTCCAAATTCATCGGCTCCCTTTTGATTCGGAAATAGTATCAGGGCTTTTTCCCTTAATCGGTTGACGTTTCCCTTATTTTATGGCATAATTTAAGGGAAACGAGTGGGAGGTAAGGCAATGCGAGAATTGTTGCCCGCTGCATTCCACTTACGTTAGCCAGCACGAAAAATTCGCGGCACATATCCCCAAATAGTAAAAACGTCCCGTTCCATTGCCGGAAGGGGACGTTTTCGTTTGCTTATCCGCGCACAAGCGCCTTATCAGTGAATTTGGGGAATATCATATGCACCAGCGCGAACAACCCGCCGCCAATCATCCCGCCCGCGAAATTCAGCAGCAGGTCATCCACATCCGTCATGCGGCGGATGAACAACTGGCACGTTTCGATGCTCAAGGGCAGCAGCAGGCACATCAGCGAAAGTTGCAGCGGATGGCGATACCGCTTCCACAGCAGCGGCAGGAAGAAGCCGTAGGGGATGAAGAGCAGGATGTTTCCCCAGATGTTAATGAGCATCTCCTCGTGCCGGGCGTACCGCAGCTGCCGCGTAATGGTGCGGAACAGCCGCAGCTGAATGCCCTCGCCCGTCCGCAGCCGATGCAGCGCGGACGCCAGCATATCCCCCGGCGCAGCCCATGTGCCGCGCAGCACCAGGCACAGCAGCGAAAACAACAGCGCCGCGAACGCCATCAGGCAGCCTTCGTGCAGGCTCCAGTGCTTCCAAGGGCGGCGAATGATGCACCATAGGGGCAAAAACACCGCCATCAGCAGGAAATACCGATTGATGTACGCGCTCATGCTTCGATGCCGGACAGCGCCTGCGCAAGGTCGGCAATCAGGTCATCCTTGCTCTCCAGTCCGACGCTGATGCGTACCATGCCCGCCGGAATGCCCGCAACTGCCAGCTGCTCCTCGGTCATCTGCCGATGGGTGGAGGTCGCCGGATTCAGGCAGCACGTCCGCGCGTCGGCGACGTGCGTCTCAATCGCCGCCAAAGTCAACCGCTTCATGAACGCCTCCGCAGCGGGACGTCCGCCCTTCAAGACGAACGACACCACCCCGCAGCCGCCGTTCGGCATGTACTTCATCGCACGGGCGTAGTACGGGCTGGACGGCAGGTGCGGATAGCTGACGGACGCCACCTGCGGCTGTATTTCGAGGAACTGCGCGACTGCCATCGCGTTCTCGCAGTGGCGCGGCATCCGCACATGCAGGCTCTCCAACCCCAGATTGAGGATGAACGCATTCTGCGGGGACTGCACGCAGCCCAAATCGCGCATCAGCTGGCTGGTGCATTTGGTGATGTATGCCCCCGCATTGCCGAATTTCTCGGCGTAGGTGATGCCGTGGTAGCTTTCGTCGGGCGTGCAGAGCCCCGGATACTTCTCCGCGTGCGCCATCCAGTCGAAATTGCCGCTGTCCACGATGACACCGCCGAGCGCAGCGCCGTGACCGTCCATGTACTTTGTCGTCGAGTGGGTCACAATGTCCGCGCCCCAGCGAATCGGCTGGAAGTTGACGGGCGTTGGGAAGGTGTTGTCCACAATCAGCGGAACGCCGTGCCGATGCGCCGCCTGAGCGAATTTCTCAATGTCCAGCACGGTCAGCGCGGGATTGGCAATCGTTTCGCCGAACATGGCGCGCGTGTTCGGGCGGAAGGCGCGGTCAAGCTCGTCGTCCGTCGCGTCGGGGGAGACGAAAGTGGACGCAATTCCCATCTTCTTCAGCGTCACGGCAATTAGGTTGAACGTGCCGCCGTAGATGGAGGACGACGCGACGATGTGGCTGCCTGCCTCGCAGATATTGAACAGCGCCATAAAGTTCGCTGCCTGACCGGAGCCGGTCAGCATCGCTGCGCTGCCGCCCTCCAGCGCCGCGATTTTCGCCGCAACGTGGTCGCACGTCGGGTTTTGCAGGCGGGAATAGAAATACCCGGACGCTTCGAGGTCAAAGAGCTTGCCCATGTCCTCGCTCGTGGCGTATTTGAAGGTGGTGGACTGGATAATCGGAATTTGGCGCGGCTCGCCGTTGCCGGGCGTGTAGCCTGCCTGAACACATTTGGTTTCAATGCGGTAATCGGACATGGGAAAAGCCTCTTTTCTTATGATTGTGGGTTATCGCAGTTCAATGTCTTCCACCGGGTAGATCTTCTCGTTCGGCTGCACCGTCCCTGCCGTCAGCAGGGGCAGGTGATGGCGCGTGTCGCCGCCCGGACGCGGGTCACGCCGCGTAATCGGCAGGTGCTTGCGCCGGTCGGGCTTTTGCAGGCGGCGGTTGTACAGCCCCGGCATGTCCTGTGTCACCATGTCATGCGGCAGCTGCTCCACCGTCATGCGGCGCGGCGGATCGCCTGAACGCCAGATGAACGGCACAAAATCCTGAATTCCATTCATGACGATATAGAAATATGTGCCGATGTACCCCTCTTCGGGGTGCGCCATCATGTAGTGTGGGCAGGTCATCAGCGCTTTTGCCGCGTCGATGAACGAAAGCAGCCCGAAGTGGTCAATAATGCGCTGCATGGCGTTCGCCTCGTCCGACACCTGCCCCATGTCAATCGGATGCCCGGTCACGGACTCGTATGCCGCCGCTGCCTTCTGGTTCAGCCCGCGGACAAAATCCTCCGCATCCGCCTTTTCCAGCGCGCGGTCAAGCGGCAGGAAGCCGCCCAGTCCCAGCATTTTGAGGAAGTCCGCCCCGCTGACGCGCCCAAGCGCCATCAGCAGCGCCATGCCGCCGATGATGCACGTCGGCGTATCGACCATCTTCCAGAGAACGGGGCGAATTGCCAGCCGTGCCTGCACGGATTTCTCGTCGCGCTTCCAGTTGTAACAGCTTTTGCGCAGATTCTCCGTCGCCTGATATTTCAGGCACATGCCGAGGTGCACCGCCGCGCCGCAGTGGGGGACAAGGTCGTCGCTGTTGAGAATGTTATACAGCGGATAGGCGGATGGGTCGCGAACCGCTTTGCCTGCCATCACCGTGGGGGACGCGAAGCCGTAGCCGATAAGGTTGCGCGCGGAGATGCCCGTCTCGTTCATCTTCAGGTGCGCGTACACCTGCATCATCGCCGCGCCCTGGCTGTGCCCGCAGACCCAGAGGACGAAGCGGCTGTTCGGGCTGCGCATGTTCTGCAGAATGTCGCGCAGGGTGAGCTTTTCCAGCCCCAGCTCTTCCGCTGTTTCCGGAAAGGAAATTTTCTCCTCATTCGCCTCGAACTGCCGCGCGAGCTCCAGGAAGCCGCGGTGCATCCCGTCCTGCGTTGTCATGCGGAAATTGCTGAACCAGTCGTAGAAGCGCGAACCCGTGCCCATGAACCCAATCGCGACGACGTAGCGCCCGTCCAGCGCGGGATGAAGCATCACGACCGCCTTGCCGGTGGTGTTATTGCTGCTGCTCAATCGCAGCGCGCCCAGCATCTGTCCCAGCGCGCTGACGGGTTTCAGGCGCGCACGCACCCAGTATTTCCGCCACTCGGCGCTCAAGGGATTGTTCGGCGGCAGGGCAGTCAGTTCGCCATCCACCTGAATGGTCACGTCGCGCCAGCCGGCTTCGACCCACGGCTCAATCGCCATGCCATACGCGGCGCTGGCGAGTTCGGCGCTCATGCACAGCGCTTCCTCGGACAGCGGCGGGCGCAGCTTGCCCCACGGGTCATGCGTCCATGGAAGCAGCAGCGATGCTGTCTGGGACAAATCGACGCCGGTTAGTGTCGTGGGTTTCTTTTCCTCTTGCTCCATCCTTCGCTCCTTTCCTTGCTTTCAGCATGGTGTATGCTGGTGATGATGTATAAGCAACTTGTTTTTGTTTGATGCAGGGGTTTCGCGCCTGCGGGCGCGACCAGAGGGCTTTGCGGTCGCCCTCTGGACTGCTTC
>ERZ780168.4146-NODE-4146-length-10311-cov-8.014723_pt1 | contig 10311 bp, 7 predicted proteins | sample MGYA00510981_ERZ780168 | MGnify/ENA primary metagenome ERZ780168 (study PRJEB29588, sample SAMEA2158769) | human gut metagenome | biome: human gut; feature: human-associated habitat; material: faeces | place: Denmark | collected 2008/2010 ...
GTCGCTGTCATAGATAGAAAACTGATTTTCATAATCCAGATGCTGAATTTCTCTGCGCAAAATCCGCACACAGGTGGAATGGAAGGTGCTGATCCACATATCTCTTGCTGTATCTCCCACAAGCTTTTCCACACGCTCGCGCATTTCCTTCGCCGCCTTATTCGTAAAGGTAATCGCAAGAATATTCCAAGGCTTTACACCCGTTTCCAGCAGATGTGCAATCCGCACCGTCAAGGCACCGGTCTTGCCGCTGCCTGCCCCCGCCAGAATCAGCACAGGCCCTTCTGTCTGCAAAACTGCTTTTTTCTGCATATCGTTCAGTTTATCAAATCCAATCATGTCATTCTCTCCCATTTCTTTTCTGTTTCCGCTTTTTTCGCAGGATGCCAACATAAGAAAGGCTGATTTGGCAAAATCATCTTGTCAAACCAGCCCTATAATCTCTCTCGAATAAATTGATTCAAAAAGATTATTCGTTATCTTCTTTTTCTTTTTTTGCCTTCACACGGTCAATCGCCAGCTTATAGCCATCCGTGCCGTAATGCAGGCAACGATTGACACGGCTGATGGTTGCTGTGGATGCGCCTGTTTTTTCCGCAATTTCGACAATGGTTTTATCGGAAGAGGCGAGAAGTTCGCATGCTTTTTTAATGCGGATATTTTCAAGGTGGTCCGCAAAGCATATGCCTGTCGCTTCCTTAAAACATGACGAGAGATATCCTTCAGAAACGTCAAACTGTCTTGCGGTACATGCGAGATTAAGATTCGGGTTGCTGAAATTGTCCGACATGTAAATTTTAACTTCGTTAATAGGAAGTTTTTTTCGCAAAATTCTGTGAGAATTCAATGCAAGGCTTATTTGGCGGCATGTCTCTGTAAGAAGGGCAAAATACTGTTTTTGATTGTGTTGCAGTTCTGACATATCCTGACTGAATTTTAAAAGAATATCCTGAAAATTGTTTTTTGTCGGATTAAGTGTCATAAGGCTTGCTGTTATGCTGTGGTGCAGTTTTAACATTTCTGATGTGTCAAGCGAACGGATTATTACATTTTCATCAAAAAGAATGTGCATGACAAATTCCAAAGAAGGATTATTGTTGTATTTGACTGCATTTATAAGCAGATTTGCAGCTGTATCGGGATAGTAATGTTTAAATGAATCTGATTCGGTGAATGAAACGTAATCGTCATACTGCATAATATATAAATCTTTTTCCTGCATTGTATTAAAAAGGCATGTGAGTGCCTCTTTTTTTGCAAATATAAATTCCGAAAAATTTCCGCATGGGCGGCTTATTCCCCACAGAGTACGGCAGTTGTATCTTTTTGAAAAATAATTGTGTATGCCGGTGATACAGTTTTTAATATTAAAATCTTCATTGTGATTAAAAATCAGCAGAAGTTCGTGATTTTCGGTGCGGTAAAACCATACGATACAATCACGGCAGCCGGATGCGTATCCGGGAATAAAGGAGATTACGTCGTGCTGGTAAGAGCCGTTATTGTTTTTGGTATCGGGAGCGAAAGCTGCAATCGTATAAAGAGGCAGCTTGAAATATGTATGCAGTATATCAAGACATTCTGCGTCTGTGACGATTTCATTTTTTGTAAAAAGCTGATGAATAAATCCGTTGATAATTACACTTTTGTCCATAAGCAGACCTCCATGATTCTGTGAGTGAAGATACATTTGTTAAGATAAAAAAATGTATCATGCTCTTTTATCATAAGCCATTAACAGTCTGAATGCAAGGTTTTATAAAGCACTTTTATAAAAAAGAATTACATAAGGATACTTTTTACATTAAATTCTATTGTATCTTTAAAATAAAATGTGAAAATATTATGATTATTTTGTAAATTAAGGGAAGTTTTTACACTCTTTTTACAACAATTCACAAGGGTAATATTTTCAGGAGGTAAAAATAATGGGTAACGAATTTGAAAATCGTGAGCAGCGGAGAAAAATGAAAAAATCACGTGCAAAGTCAGGAAAAGCCAAAGCTACAAGAGCAACAGCGGTAATGATGGCGGCTCTTATGGCAACATCGGGAATGTCACTTCCGACGGGGATTTTTGCATATGGAGCAGAAAATAACAAACTTCTTGCATTTGCGGGAGCAGAAGGCGGTGGAAGCCGAGGCCGCCCGCGGCGAGATGGGGCGTTTTGCGCCCGGTCTGCCCAAGATCAGCGATGGTCAGCAGCTTTTTGTGCTGAACGGCCTTGCCAAGCTGGCAAACAAGGGCAAAATGGCAATCATCCAGAACGGCTCTCCCCTGTTCAGCGGCGATGCCGGCAGCGGGCCCAGCAACATCCGGCAGTATATTCTGGAAAACGACTGGCTGGACTGCATCATCCAGCTTTCCACCGATATGTTCATGAATACCGGCATCTCCACCTACATCTGGGTGCTCAGCAAGGATAAGCCCGCCCACCGTGCGGGCAAGGTGCAGCTTATTGACGCCAGCCATTGCTTTGAGCCACGCCGCAAGAGCATCGGCACCAAGCGCAACGACATCACCGATGCCTGCCGGGAACTGATCGTCACCGCCTACGGCGAGTTTGCCAACGGCAAGGTGTACGGCGACAAAAACGGCATCTACTGCGAGAGCAAGGTATTCGAGAGCGTGGAGTTCGGCTACAACAAGATCGTGGTGGAGCGCCCCCAGCGGGACGAGGCAGGCAACATCCTCCTGAAGCGCGGCAAGCCTGTGCCGGACACCAGCCTGCGAGACACCGAAAACGTGCCGCTGGTGCAGGATATTGACGCCTACTTTGCCCGCGAGGTTCTGCCCTACGCGCCCGACGCATGGATCGACCACAGCAAGACCAAGGTGGGCTACGAGATCCCCATGACTCGCTATTTCTACGAGTATCAGGCACCGGAAGCCGTGGAGGATATCGTGGCGCGCATCACCGCACTGGAACAGGACATCTCCGCCGGGCTGGCAGAGCTGTTCCATAAGGAGGGCTGACCATGGCACGGAAAATGAAAGACAGCGGCATTGAATGGATCGGGGAGATTCCAGAGGGGTGGTCAAAAAACAAAGTCATACGCCTATTTGATATAATTGGCAGCGGCACAACTCCCAAAAACATAACCAGTGATTTTCCTGTTGTTAATTGGATTCAGTCTGGTGATATTACCGGTTCTTTTATGCCGACTTGTAAAAATGTTATCTCTGCAAATCTCCTCTCTCAATATAGTGCATTAAAAGTTTACCCTGCACCTTTTATCATCATTGCTATGTATGGTGCTTCTGTTGGTAATGCTTCCATTTCTCTAATTGACGGTTGCGTCAATCAGGCTTGTTGCGTACTTTCCTCTCCTTCTTGCAATCTCCATTATGCTTTCTATGTTATCAAATCCGCTCAAAGTTATTTAGTCCGCAAAGCAGTCGGTGGTGGACAGCCTAATATCAGCCAAGAGACCATTAAGCAACTTTGGCTCCCGCTTCCACCGTTATCCACACAAGATATTATAGTCCGTAATCTTGATGCGACATGTTCCAAGATTGATGACCTTTTATCCTCCGTTCACGCCAGTATTGAGGAATACAAAAAGCTCAAGCAGGCAGTTATTACGCAGGCTGTTACAAAAGGTGTGCGTGGTGAACGGGAGATGAAGCCAACCGATTTCACTCGTTGGAGCGAAATACCGTTTGACTGGGATTTGAAACGAGTAAAATCATGTATTGCATCTATCTCTTCCGGTTTAAGTGCCGTTACCGATGACGCTAATTCTGAAGAATCAGGCAAATTCGTTCTTCGTACAAGTGCCGTTTCATCTGGGTTCTTTGTTCCCACCGAGGTAAAACCTGTTTTGAAATCGGCTGTCAATCGCTTGATTTGTCCTGTTGAACCTGACACACTTATTGTAAGCAGAATGAACACTGCATCTATGGTTGGTGCTTGCGCTTACGTTGCAAACAATCATCCCAACACTTTTCTCCCGGATAAACTTTGGAAAATCAAATTTCTTCCAAGTTATCACACCAAGTATATGTGGTACGCTCTAAATTCTGTCCCCGCCAAGTCATGGTTTTCTGAACTCGCAACGGGTGCAAGCTCTTCCATGCAGAATATTTCTATTAACGATTTTACAAGTAATTATCTTCCTATACCAGCCTTTTCCGAACAAAAAGAAATCGCCGACTACCTTGATGCCAAGTGTGCCGAGATTGACAGACTGATTGCAAAGAAAGAGCAGTTGGTGAAAGAACTGGAAAGCTATAAGAAAAGTTTGATTTATGAGGTTGTAACGGGGAAAAGGGAGGTGTAATGAATGGAAAATAGTTTTCCTATACTTATCAGTGCATTAATTTCAATCATCGTTTCTTGTGTATCATCATGGATTACTTTATCTCTCCCAAAACTGAAAAAGCCCAAAATCCATGTCAAATTTGTTGGTTCTCGTCTAACAGAATCTCTTTCATCTTTAGGGTATATTGAAACCACCCATGGTCTTTCACTCCACGTTCCACTTTGGCTTGATATTTGCAACACTACTGGAGTTTCAAAAATCATTCGAAACATTAGTCTCCTTGCCTACAAGGATTCCAACTTTGTTGCAGAATTTTCACAATGTCAAGGCAATACAAATAATCCCAATAAACCAGGTGCTATAATTTTAGGCGATGAAGGTGCTTACACCACTGTTGTACCCGCAAACAGTTCAAAACGCTTGATTCTAGAATTTGACTTATTGCAAGGCAGCATCGCCCCCGGAACTAACCAATTCAACAAATTATGGCTTTCGTATTACGATGAAAACGACAGGCAATTACGTTATTATTTAATAGATGTTGACGCCAGCTGGATCAAGGGAACGCTAGTATCTCCTAAGCAGTGGATCACACTAGATAAACCTTGCCGGACATTACATAATGATACGAGGTCAACCGATGAATTGTCCTGATGCAAGTACTGTTATTACAACGAAAACACAACGGATAAAATCGGAGGAGTATGCTATCATTACCACCGAGAAGCAATTTGAATCAGACATTGCGGCGGCGCTGCTCTCCTTCTATTGACAATGTGCTTGCAGCCTTCCAAAGAAAGGTATAGAATAAAGATATCAGACCGTTGGGTTTCAAAAAGGAGAATCGACATGACAATACAAGACATTGTTTCACGCTTCAATACCATTCCCTTTTTATTTGCCGGTTCCGGCATTACCCGCCGTTATTATGGCCTTCCGGATTGGAAAGGTCTGCTAACCGAATTTGCATCCAGAGTGAACTCTGACCGCTTTGCCTATCGTGCCTACGAAAGTAAGGCTCAGCAGTTGGGTTCCACACAAGGTGTTATGCCTAAAATCGCCACTTTAATTCAGCAGGATTTTGATACCAAGTGGTATAACACTCCAACTATGCGTACAAACGAATCTTTCGTTCTGAATGCCGTGGAGCGCGGTTGTTCACCCTTCAAAGCTGAAATTGCATGGTATCTAAAGGAAAAGTCTGTTGCGCTCCCCGAATACAAAGATGAAATTCAAAAATTAAAGAATATTTCCAAGAAAAACCTTGCAGGTATTATCACAACCAACTACGATCTTTTCTTTGAAAAGCTTTTTGACGATTATACTCCTTATGTTGGGCAAGACCAACTTGTTTTCTCTGCTATACAAGGTATCGCTGAAATCTATAAGATTCATGGTTCCGTTTCCCTGCCGGAAACTCTTATTATCAATGAGCGGGACTACGAGGTTTTCAACGATAAGAGCAAATACCTTGCAGCAAAGCTCATGACAATTTTCATGGAGTATCCCATCATTTATATAGGATATTCCCTCACAGATCAGGACATTCAAAATATTCTGAGGGACATTCTGTTTTGTCTGCCGACTGATAAAGTCGAGCGTTTGCAGGAACGTTTTGTTTTCGTCGAATACAGGCCAGATATTTCCGGATACAGCATTTCCTCCCATACATTGACCTTCGGGGAACAAATGCTTTCCATGACAAAACTCACGCTTTCCGATTTCAGCATTCTTTACGATGCCTTAGCAGCAAAGAGGGCAGCCATTCCCGTAAAGCTTCTCCGACGGTTCAAGGATGAAATGTATACATTTGTCGTTACCAGTAAACCCGGACCTCTTCTGAAAGTCGGGCAGATTGACGATAAAAACATCGACGAAAATCAACTTGCCATCTCAATTGGTGTTTCCAATACCGGTGAGCGTGGATTGCAGAGCATTATTCACGACAATGAATGGTATCGCAGCATCGTTATGGGGGATTTGGACGATTATACAGCAGATCAGCTTTTGAAATATGCTTATCCTGAACTGCGCAGAGGTAACACTGGCGATTTTCCTGTTTATCGTTACCTCTGCCAAGCACAGGAAGATTTTCCTGAGATACGTGCAGAAGTCAAAACCAGCTTCGAGGAACTCACAACAAAAACAAACAGAAATTATCGCAAATACACCACTTGTTATTCTTCCATACAGTCGCTCTGGGAAGCATTGAGAGATAATGCGCCTAAGGCCTACCGTTTGATGTGCGCCTTACCAGAAGAAAAAATGGATGTTGATTATCTGGGAAACATCCTCTCTGAAATGTTCACCGCTGATTCTGATGCGCTTGACCATTTTACCGGCAGTACCCGGAGTGACCTGAAGCGATTGATTCGACTGTACGACTACCTGAAATGGGGTAAAAAATAAAGACCCATGCGGATCAGTGTCTCATAAAGAGAAACCAAAACGAACGAGTCTTTTCTGTAACACCTTCCAGGTCGAACATCTAATAAATAGTGTCCTTGCTTTCCAATGCTATCTATTTGTAGAATAGCAAAACTGCCAGCAGATGTCAACTGGCAGTTTTTACAACTTGCACAACAAAGTCACTGTAAAAGTTCTCTCGTTTTGCCAAATTGCCCGTTTTCAGAGAAAAGAGGATTCAAAAAATGTCTATCATTACCACCGAAAAGCAGTTTGAATCGGACATTGCGGCGGCGCTGCTCTCCCCTGCCGGGGGCTACACCCGCAACGGGGATTGCTACGACCCCAAGCTGGGGCTGTTTGTGGATACCCTGATCCGCTTTGTGCAAAAGACCCAGCCCAACGAGTGGGCATTTTTTGAAAAGCAGAACCCGGTAAACCCGGTGCGGAAGTTCTGCACGGCCTTTAATAACGCCTGCGATGCGGACGGACTGCTTTCGGTGCTGCGGTATGGGTTCAAGCACCGGGGACGGCGGTTCCGGGTGTGCTATTTTCAGCCGGAGTCCGCGCTGAACCAGAAGGATGCCCAGCGCTACGCCCAAAACGAGATCACCTGCAACCGGCAGTGGTTCTACTCCGACACCACCCACAACTCGGTGGACATGGTGCTGGCAGTAAACGGCATCCCGGTGTTCGCCTTTGAGCTGAAGAACCAGTTCACCGGGCAGACTGTGGAGAACGCCAAGCAGCAGTGGATGCACGACCGGGACCCGCGGGAGGTGTGTTTCCAGTTCAATAAGCGCATTCTGGGCTATTTTTGCGTAGACCTGACCGAGGTGTGGATGGCCACCCGGCTGGCAGGCAAGGACACCCGCTTTCTGCCCTTCAATCAGGGCTCTAACGGTGCCGGGCGGGACGGCGGTGCAGGCAACCCGCCCAACCCCAACGGCTACCTTACCGCCTACCTCTGGGAAGAAGTGTTCCAGAAGGACAGCATGATGGACATTCTGCAAAAGTTCATGAGCCTGCAGGACGGCAAGACCCTGATCTTTCCCCGGTACCATCAGCTGGACGTGGTGCGCAAGCTGGTGGCAGATGTGCGGCAGAAGGGTGCCGGGCAGCACTATCTCATCCAGCACAGCGCCGGGTCGGGCAAGTCCAACTCCATTGCTTGGACGGCGTACCGGCTGGCTTCCCTGTTCAACACCGAGAACAAGCCGGTGTTTGCCAGCGTCATCGTGGTGACTGACCGCACCGTGCTGGACGCACAGCTGCAGGAGACCATCTCCGGCTTCGACCATACGCTGGGTGCAGTGGAGGCCATCGGCGAGGACAAAAACTCCGGCGACCTGCGGGATGCCATCAACAACGGCGCACGCATCATCATCACCACGCTGCAAAAGTTCCCGGTCATCTATACTGAGGTAAACAAGACCGCCGGGAAGAACTATGCCGTTATCATCGACGAAGCGCACTCCTCCCAGACCGGCACCTCTGCTTTGAAGCTGAAAGCCGCCCTTGCCGACACCGAGGACGCGCTGCGGGAATATGCCGAGCTGGAAGGCAAAGCGGAGGACGAGATCGACCCGGAGGATGCGCTGGTGAAGGAGTTGACCTCCCACGGACGGCACAAGAACCTGTCCTTCTTCGCCTTTACCGCCACCCCAAAAGCCGCCACGCTGGAACTGTTCGGCACCGAGTACCCGGACGGCAGCCACCACCCTTTCCACATTTACAGTATGCGGCAGGCCATTGAGGAAGGGTTCATTCTGGATGTGCTGCAAAACTACATGACCTATTCCACCTGCTTCAAGATCGCCAAGACCATCCCGGACAACCCCGACCTGCCTGCCAGCCGGGCGGCGAAGCTCATCCGCAAGTATGAAGAGCTGCACCCCTACAACATCAGCCAGAAGGCAAAGATCATTGTAGAGACCTTCCGGGAGACCACCAGCCACAAGATCGGCGGACGGGGCAAGATGATGGTGGTCACCTCCTCCCGATTGGCAGCGGTGCGGTACTTCCACGAGGTCAAGCGCTATATTGCGGAGCAGGGCTATAACGATGTGCAGATCTTAGCGGCATTTTCCGGTGCCGTACCGGACGGCGGCGTGGAGTACACGGAGCAGTCCCTGAACGTCCGCGCCGACGGCAGCCACATTGCAGAGAGCCAGACTAAAAAGGAGTTTCACAACAACTTCAATGTGCTGATTGTGGCAGAAAAATACCAGACCGGCTTTGACGAGCCGCTGCTCCACACCATGATCGTGGACAAAAAGTTGAAGGGTGTCAAGGCGGTGCAGACCCTCTCCCGCCTGAACCGTACCTGTCCCGGCAAAACCGACACCTTTGTGCTGGATTTTGTGAACAAGGCAGAGGACATCCGGGAGGCTTTCCAGCCGTTTTATCAGGAAACCTTTCTGGAGCAGGAGGTCAACACCGACCTCATTTACAAGACCCAGAAGGAGCTGCGGAGCTTTGCCGTCTATTCCGATGCAGACGTGGAAGCCTTTGCCAAGGAGTATTTCCGCAGCACCAAGCAGGATAAAAACGCCGTGGGCCGCATGAGCAGCGTCTTGAAGCCGGTGGCAGACCGCTACAACCAGAAAACGCAGGCCGAGCGGTACCAGTTCCGCCGCCTGCTGCGCAGCCTTGTCAAGTGGTACGGCTACGTTTCACAGGTGGCGCGGATGTTCGATGAAGAGTTGCACAAGGAGAACGTATTCTGCGCTTACCTGCTCAAACTGCTGCCGCCGGACGAGGTCTCTCCGCTGGACTTGGAGGGCAAATTACAGTTGGAGTATTACAAGCTGCAAAAGACCTTTGCCGGTGCCATCGAGCTGGAGCACGCCAAAGGCGTCTACGAGCCGGTCACCCAGAAAGGTGCTCTGGGGCACGACCCCAAGGAGCCGCTGGACGAGATCATTTTGAAGATCAACGAGAAGTTCAAGGGTGAATTCACCAACGCTGACCGGGTGCTGCTTACTGCCCTGCATGACCGTCTGCTGGCCGACCCGAAACTGGCAAAGCTGGCGCGCAGCTCCGACCCGCAGATCTTCACCGAGAGCATCTTCCCCAAAGCCTTTGACACCGCCGCACAGGACAGCTATCTTGAAGCGCAGGACACCTTCTCTTCCTTGTTTGAGGATACCAGCAAGTACAAAGCTATTATGTCAGCGCTGGCAGAATGGCTGTATGGAGAATTCCGCAAGAAGTAAAACAGTTTTCCTTTTTATTTGCTTAAAACAGCCTGCATCCACGGGATGCGGTTCAAGGGTTTGGGTGCTCCCCAGCAAGTATTTTGCAACGCAAAATAAGCAGATGTATATACGTCTGCATTGCTTGCAGGCGCTATGAAACCTCTCAACATGCTTTCCAGATTTGAAAATCATTTTGCGATCAAGACCGTCCGTTTTCAAGTTCAACTTGAAGCGGGCGGTTATTTTTCTGCACAAAAATTTTCGAATTTGCAACCGCAGCAAGCAGGGCGAGCCGGTACCACCTCGCAAGTTTTGAACCTGATTTTTTACAAATCCAGCTTCAAAACACTTGTTGGGCTTCGCCCAAACCCGATATTCAGCACACAAACTGTGCCGACTGCGTATCTTAACAGACGCTGAATAAGCAAATTTCTTGTAGA
>ERZ780168.4157-NODE-4157-length-10292-cov-2.561590_pt1 | contig 10292 bp, 8 predicted proteins | sample MGYA00510981_ERZ780168 | MGnify/ENA primary metagenome ERZ780168 (study PRJEB29588, sample SAMEA2158769) | human gut metagenome | biome: human gut; feature: human-associated habitat; material: faeces | place: Denmark | collected 2008/2010 ...
CTGACACATTGCGAGATCCCGTCCCCCGCGATCCCGCCCACTGCACTGCGGAACGAAAAAGCATCCGCCATGATCGCCAAAAAGACTCCCGGAATACGTCCTGCATACAAAACGATCACCGCCAGCGCTGCCGCCGTGTAGATCCCGGCGGACAATGGGACAAGCCGCTCCGCCGCGAGAAAGATCCGCCGTCCGCCGCCTGCCAGCACGATGCCCGCAAGGATCACAAGGATCACCCCCACTGCAGCCTCCGGGATCCCGTACACATAGGACACTGTCTCCGAGATCGCGTTCGCCTGTACCATACTGCCCATCCCGAACGCTGCCGGGATGCAGAAAAATCCGTAGAGAACCGCCGCCCCGGGACATCCCAGCCGCTTTTCCAGATAGATCATCGGTCCCGCCATCCAACCGCCGTTCCGGCCTTTTTCCCGATAACGGATGCCGAGGACCGTCTCCCCGTAAGCCGTCGCCATCCCGAGAAATGCCGACACCCACATCCAGAACACAGCACCGGGTCCTCCGGCGATCACAGCCGCCGCCACCCCCGTGATATTCCCGGTTCCGATGGTAGCCGCCAGCGCCGTACATGCCGACCGGAACGATTCCCGGTGGTTCTTCCGATCCCGTAAAAGATTCCCGATGGTCGCATCCCACCAGCGCGGGATCTTCCTGAGCTGAAAGAACCGGATCCGCACACTGTATACGGTCCCCACCATCAAAAACAGTACCGGTGTCCATGGTCCCCAGACAATATCATGGATCTCCCCAATCATATTCATTCCATATCACGCCCTGCAGCCTGACGGCCTCATTTTCTATCCCGCCGCGCATTACCGCTGCCCGCCGCGTTTTTACCTTTTCTATTTCTTACTACGTTTTATTCCCATTTCCACACATCTATGCTATAATAAACACTGTGTCTGCCCATGGCAGCTTTTATTTGCACAAGCAGAAAGCCAAAGTCCGCGCCGGAGCAGGACCTTGGCATTTTCTTTCAAAGGAGATGATCCCTGTGCCGGGATTTACGACCCACTATCTGTTCGGTGTGAAAGCCTACAATGACCTGCCGAACAACTATTTAAAACATGTGATATCCAAATACCGCTGGCTCTACCAGCTTGGTCTCCAGGGACCTGATATCTTCTTTTATAATGTCCCGATCCTCCGTCACAGGGACTACCGCAACGTCGGCTCCCATATGCATGAGTATCAGGTAAACGACTTTTTTAAGAACAGCCTCTTAGAGCTCACCGAGATCCACTCGAGACAGCAGAAAGAGGAGGCGGCGGCATTCCTCGCAGGATTCATGTGCCACTATATCTCTGATTCGATCTGTCACCCCTTCGTCTACGGGCGGATCAAGTACCGCACCGATAAGAAAAAGACCGAGTGTCATGGACTCCATGCCGCCCTGGAAAACGATATCGACGCGATCCTGCTCTGGAAGTTCAAGCACAAAAAGCCGTCCGAATTCAACCAGACCGCTTCCCTCTGTTTAAACGCCCAGGAGAGCCAGTTTATCTCCAGATATCTCAGCCGGTGCATCAACCGCACCTACTACCAGATCACAGAAAAGAACAATTTTCAGGTGACGGAGGGAATGGTTGCCCGGTCCATCTTTGCGATCCGCTTCGGAAGCCGGATCCTGTCCGATCCTGCGGGACATAAGACCCATGTGATCGGCTCCCTGGAATCAATCTTTCTAAAGCATCCGATCGCTTCTAAAAAGCTTGTGACGGATAAGCTTTCCGCCCAGGTCCGCGATATCCTGAACCTGGACCATGAGGTCTGGACGAATCCATGGGATAATTCCATCGCCTCGACGACGTCATTCCCGGATCTGTACCATCAGACCTTGAAGAAATGCAATGCAGTCTACTATTACCTCAATGCGTTCCTGATCGCGAATGTCTCATCCGGGCCGCCGGATATGTCCGCGCTGTTGGCGGAGCTTGGAAACTATTCCTACCACAGCGGGCTTGATGTGGGATGACCTGCATCATCTGATGCCAGACACGGATCCTGGTAGGCTTCACTTTCCGGGGCATACCGCTTAAAACGGATGATTTCTGCCCTGTGCTGCAGAATTATCATATACTATCATAGCTGTTTCACTTTTTAAACAGCTGCCATCTATCAACTTCCGCTCTGTCTGTATGAGAGACAGCCGGATCCATTCCGGCAGATTTCACTACGGGGACAGGCAGACGGGCAGAAATGGAAAAGGAGAATTACATTATGAAACCATTGATCTTACTGACCGGAGGAACCGGCGCAGCAGCCAACGGAACACCGACATGGGCATTAAACCAGAACTATGCTGAGAATATCCGCCGCGCAGGCGGCATCCCGATCCTTGCAGTCAACAACGACTGTGCTGAGGAGTACGCGGATCTCGCTGACGGACTTCTCTTAAGCGGCGGTAAAGACGTTGAACCAAAGCTCTACGGTCAGGAAAAGATGTTTGACTTCGTCATCACAGACCCACAGCGCGACGATCTGGAATACAAGATTATCAAGGCCTTCGTTGACCGCAGGAAACCGATCTGGGGCATCTGCCGCGGAATCCAGATCTTAAACGTATACTTCGGCGGTACTCTCACCCAGGATATCCCGACACAGCTCGGCGGTGATCACTCCAAGGGTGTCTGCCATCAGGTGACGCTCAAGAAAGATTCCATCTTAGGAAACCTTTACGGCGAGTCCATGGAAGTAAACAGCTACCACCACCAGGGCCTCGACAAGCTCGGCGAAGGTCTCCAGGCCATCGCATGGGGCGAGTCCAACGGACACACCTTCACAGAGGCTGTGCAGCACGAGACTCTTCCGATCTGGTCCGTACAGTGGCACCCGGAGCGCATGACCGGCCCGGTTACAAACCCGAAGGAATGTGCCGACTCTCTTCCGATGTTTGAGTACTTCGTGAAGCAGTGTGCAAAATAAGCCGCTCCAATAAACGCAGGTCTGAAATTTAAAACTGAATCCATATATAAACGCCGCATTTATTCTGCCGTTAAGAATAGTGCGGCGTTTGTTACTGTTCAGCAGGTCTGTGCAGACCATAAGAAAATATGACAACAAAAAATGGCAGGACGCTTTCTGGATCACATTGAAAAGCATTCTGCCATTATATTATCTTAATTATTTATTCTGTTAAAATTATTCCAACTAATTACTTGGAAGCCTTTGTCTCGTCAAGCTTCTTCGGTGAATCATCAGCAACATCTTCCGGACCTTCCGCAGCTGTCTCGTTGCTCTTGAGGTCGATCTTCTCGCCGGCTTTGTAGCTCTTATCTACGAGTGTCTTTCCTCCCTCAGTAACGACTTTCACGTCAAGGGAGAACTGGTTCCAGAGTGTTCCGAAGGAATCAGTGCTGGAATTCTCAAGATCCATGCTCTGTGCAGCGATGATATCGTTGAACTGCTTAACCATTGTCACAGCATATTCCATAGCGTCATCGTTTGTTGTGTCGTTCTTTACTGTCCATGTGAGACCGATGTTTAATGCGGACTCATCATAAGTGAACTCCATCTTTACAGACTGCGGGAATGCAGATGTGTCGTTGAACAGTCCGTCGCACTCGCTCTGTGCCTGCTCCCAGTCGTACATCGTCGTCTCTACAGTCTCATCCTCTACAAGGAAGTTCTGATCTCTCGGAAGTGTCTCATCGTCATCCGTCTCCATTTTTGCCGGATCCACTTCTTCACTTCCGGATACCGGTGCATCTGTTGAAATGCTGCTCTTTGTACATCCGCCAAGGGCAAGAACTACTAAAGACAGCACAGCCATTCTCTTTAATAATTTCATGATAAAATTCCTCCTCTGAATTCAACGGATCTCCCATTATGCTAAATAGAATTTTCCGGGAAATCGGCATACTCACGTATTATATACGATTCCCTTTTATTTTTGAAGTCCTTTTCTCAAATTTACACAAATAATTCATGATTTTGTAATGTTTTTCCATTTGTTCCGGTGGGAGTCCGCCGATCACAGCTGAAAAAGTTCCTGCCAGGATCATTTTCCATGCATAGAACCTACCGGACATCCTGTCCATCTGTATCTTTGCTTCGGTTTTTTTTGATATTAGCAGTATCTTTCACGATATACACCGGCCTGTCCTTGATCTCCGCAAACAGGATCGCGATATACTCGCCGATGATCCCCACGATCACAAACAACACGGAAAACATAAACGAGATCAGTACCACGATGGTCGCATAGCCGTTCGGCGCCCCATAGATTTTCCAGGTATAGACGGTATAGATCACCATGATCAGTCCGAAAAGCGCTGTGATCACACCGGAATAGATTCCAAGCTTTAACGGCAGATCAGAAAAGCACAGGATCGTGTTGATGGAAAATTTGAACAGACTCTTTAAGCTGTACTTGCTCTCCCCTGCAAAACGCGGTCTCGCCTCGTACTCGATGGTGGTCTTCTCAAAACCGATGCTCTGGACATAGCCCCGCAGGAAGCGGACCTTCTCCCGGTAGTTGTTCCTGAGAACCTCCGCCGCGTTTTTGCTCACCGCAAAAAAGTCCGAGGCGTTGGCCTCAAACTTCACATCGGAGAGATGGTTGATCAGCTTGTAGAATGCCGCGGATGTGACATTCTTCACCAGCCCCGCCGTCTTATTCCTCGTGCGGACCATGCTGATCACTTCATATCCCTCGTCAAATTTTTCCACGATCTCCGGCAGGCACTCCGGCGGATGCTGCAGATCCGCGTCCATGCAGACGATACCGTCACCGCCCGCATAGTCCAGCCCTGCGATCATCGCCGCCTCATGCCCGAAGTTCCTGGAAAAATTGACGATCTTCACTTTTTCGTCCGACGCCGCGAACTCCTTTAGGATCGAAAGGGACTGATCCCTGCTGCCGTCGTTCACGAACAGGAACTCATAGTCCCAGTTTCCCGGCAGCCTTTTCAGGATCTTCCCTGTCTCTGCATAGAATTCTCTTAGCGCCAGCTCCTCGTTGTATACCGATACAACGACCGAAAGCAGTTTAGTCATAAATTTTGATCTCCATATCGGAATGTTCCGGAATCTGTTTTTCCTTCGGCGGAAGCTTCATGTAGTCACCGTAAAGCTGCGTCAGAAGCTCATCCCAGCCGGCCGGAGCGTAGAACCTTGTGTCCTCAAAAGGCATCTCAACGACCTCATCGTCCCACTCTCTCTTCATCTCCACATAGAACCAGTTCGGCGCGTAACCCGTGTAGAAATATAACGGGCGCTCTTTCCTGCTGTCCATATGGCACAGGGCATTCCACAGCTTCCAGATCACCGGGAATGGGATCAGCTTTCCGATGGTCGCGAGAACTGCCACAAAAAGCTTCATAACGCCCTTGTAATCGCTGTAATCGATCTCATACCGGTGTCCCAGGGCAAATCCGTAGAGAACGCAGTGGGAGAGCTTCGTGAGCTTCTTCGCAAGCTTTCCCTCCGGAAGTCCGTCCACGATGAACAGGTCCACGTTCAGGCGGCTGATCTTATCGTCATAGAACTCCATCTTTCCGGAGTCCTCGAACTTCTGGCTCTTATTGTATGTCACACGGGAGATAAAGTCGTAGAACGCCTTTCCGCCATGGTACTCGTTCGGCTCCACAAAGGACATGTCCTCCGGCAGCTCCCGTCTTACGACCTTCGCGAACATCTCGTAGTTCTTTCTTGTGAACATGACGTCCACATCGTCATCCCACGGGATAAAGCCGCCGTGGCGCACCGCGCCCAAAAGCGTGCCGGAATCCAGTGCGTACTTGATCTTGTACTTTCTGCAGATCCGGTCGATCTCCTTTAAAAGCTTTAAGTTGACCTCATGGACTTTCGTCAGGTCAAAGGATTTTTCTCCGCTCACTGTAACAGCCCCTCTTTAATCACTTTTGCCATATAGTCGATCTTTTCGTCTGTCATTCCCGGATAAACGCCAACCCAGAAGGTGTCGCTCATGATCCGGTCCGTATTTTCCAGAGTGCCTACTACGCGGTAGCCCTTTTTCTCTGCTCTCATCTCGTCGAAGCACGGATGCTTGATGAGGTTTCCGGCAAACAGCATTCTCGTCTGGATCCCTTTGCTCTCAATATACTGGACGAGCTTATTTCTGTCTGTTCCCTCTTTGCATGTGATCAGGAAGCCAAACCAGCTCGGTCTGGAATTCTCAGCCGGTACCGGAAGGATCAGACGGTCCTCTGTCTCAGCGAGAGCTGCTCTCAGGCGGTCGAAGTTGTGGCGTCTGCGCTCCACGAAGGTCGGGAATTTCTCGAGCTGGGCACATCCGATGGCTGCCTGGAGGTCTGTGGCTTTCAGGTTATATCCGAAATGGGAATATACATATTTGTGGTCATAGCCAAGCGGAAGCTCACCGTACTGTCTGTCAAAGCGGTGTCCGCAGAGGTTGTCATGTCCGGACGGGCAGACACAGTCACGGCCCCAGTCGCGGAAGGAACGGATGATCTTGTTTAACAGCGGATTGTCCGTGTAAACGGCTCCGCCCTCACCCATGGTCATGTGGTGCGGCGGATAGAAGCTGGATGTTCCGATATCGCCTACGGTTCCGGTGAATTTCTCCTCACCGTTGATGGTGTATCTGGAGCCTAACGCGTCGCAGTTGTCCTCAACGAGCCACAGGTTATGTTTCTCACAGAATTCCTTCACTGCCTTTAAATCGAACGGGTTTCCGAGTGTATGGGCGATCATGACTGCCTTTGTCTTATCGGAAAGTGCCGCCTCTAACTTTGTGACATCGATATTGTACTGCGGGATCGTCACGTCAACGAACACCGGGACAGCGCCATACTGGATCGCTGGAGTTACGGTGGTCGGGAAACCTGCCGCAACAGTGATGATCTCGTCCCCGCGCTTTACACGGCGCCCGCCGAGAAGCGGGGATGTAAGTGTCATGAATGCGATCAGATTTGCGGAGGAACCGGAGTTTACGAGGGCGCAGTAGCGCACATGAAGGTACTCCGCGAGCTTCTTCTCGAACTCATCCGTGTAACGTCCGGATGTAAGCCAGAACTCCAGGGAGCTGTCCGCAAGGTTTACCATCTCCCTGCTGTCGTACACACGGGACGCGTACGGAATACGGTCTCCCTCATGGAATTCCTTTTTCTGATTATGGAATTTATCGGCATATTCGGCTACGAGGTCAAGGATCTCTTTTCTTGCCTCCGCCTCTGTCTTGTTTTCAAACATAACTTTTTCCTTTCCTGATGATACAGCAGACCAATTTCTGAACTCGTTCCTGCTGTATACAATGTTTCATTTGCCGGGAAGTTTCTGCACGCACCTCCAGGTTTCCTGTCTTTTTCAAATAGTGGATTATTTTCTTCTGTTCTACTGGAACATCTTCTTGATCTGTCTGTCCATGACAGCCACAACATCGCCGTTCTTCTCATACTCCTGGCACCACTCAACAGTGAGTCCGATGGCTTCCTTCACGCCATAACGCGGATGCCATCCAAATGTGGTCTTCAACTTGGAGCAGTCGAGTTTTAAGAAGTTTGCCTCGTGAGGACCTCCGTCGCTCTTGTTTTCCCAGGAAAGTCCATTTCCCCAGGCGCTGCAGAACATGTCCACAAGCTCACCCGTGGTCACGCAGTCCTTGTCATCCGGTCCCACGTTGTAGTATCCGGCGTATTTTCCGTCCTCATACTGGGCCTTCGCAACCATGAGATATGCCGCTAACGGCTCCAGCACATGCTGGTACGGGCGGGTCGAGTAGGGGTTGCGCACGCCGATCTTACGGCCCGCGGCCATGGCGCGGACGCAGTCGGGGATGATGCGGTCATTGGCAAAGTCGCCGCCGCCGATGACATTGCCCGCGCGGGCCGTCGAGACGGCCACGGTCTTATCGGCAAAAAAGCTGTTGATGTAGGAGTGCGTCGCCAACTCCGAGCAGCTCTTGCTGTTGGAGTAGGGGTCGAAACCGTCCAGCGGCTCGTTCTCGCGGTAGCCCCAGGCCCACTCGTTGTTGTGGTAGACCTTGTCGGTGGTGACGTTCAGCACCGAGCGGGGCGCTCTGCCCTGCTGCTGGGCCAGCCGCACACATTCCAGCAGGTTGACCGTACCCATAACGTTCGTCTCATAGGTGTAGCGCGGGTCCTTGTAGCTGTCGCGCACGATGGGCTGCGCGGCCAGGTGCAGCACAATGTCGGGCTGCGCCGCGTCAAAAGCGGCCTTCAGCGCGTCAAAGTCGCGGATGTCGCCGATGACGCTGTGCATCTTGCCCTCGACGCCGGCGATGGAGAAAAGGTTCGGCTGCGTCGGCGGCTGCAGGCTGTAGCCCGTGACCTCGGCCCCGGCCATCAGCAGCATCTTGCAGAGCCAGCTGCCCTTGAAGCCGGTGTGACCGGTGACGAACACCCGCTTGCCGCGGTAAAATTCAGGATCGTAATGTACCATCATCAATCCTCCCACTTCTTCCAGGGCGCGTTGCCGGTGGCAAGCATTTTCTCCAGGACCTGCTTCTCGCGGGCGGTGTCCATGCACTGCCAGAAGCCCTTGTGGATATAGCTCATCAGCTGACCCTCCTCGGCCAGCTTCTGCAGCGGCTTCTGCTCAAAGACGCAGGCGTCGCCGTCCAGATAGTCGAAAATCTGCGGTTCCAGCACCATATAGCCCGCGTTGATAAGCGCGCCGTCGCTGGCCTTCTTTTCACGGAAAGAACGGACAGAATTATCCTCGGCAATATCCAGAACACCCTTCTGCTGCTCCTGCTGAACGGCGGTCAGCGTGGCGATCTTGCCGTTCTCGCGGTGGAATGCCACCAGCTTGGCAATGTCCACATCGCAGACGCCGTCGCCGTAGGTCATCATGAAGGTCTCATTGCCGATGTAGGGTCGAATGCGTTTGATGCGCCCGCCGGTCATCGTGTTGAGGCCGGTGTCCACAACGGTGACCTTCCACGGCTCGGTGTGGTGGTTGTGGACGATCATCTCGTTCTGGCCGCGGGTAAAATCAAACGTAATATCGCTGGTATGCAGGAAGTAATCCGCGAACCACTCCTTGATCATGTGCTGCTTGTAGCCCGCGCAGATGACAAAGTCGTGAAAGCCGTAGTAGGAATATTCCTTCATGATATGCCACAGGATGGGCATGTTGCCGATTTCGATCATCGGCTTGGGCTTGTAGACGCTTTCTTCGCTGATGCGCGTGCCAAGGCCGCCGGCCAGAATTACTACTTTCATAGTGCGCTCCTTTATTGTTTTGTGAGCCGGTCAGTCCGTCGACGACCGGTTTTTGTCCCGTGCGCTCTGCCTCGTTTGGGCAATTTTACACACTTATTCATAATGAAGAGTATAACACACACGCTCTGTAATTGCAACAATTTACGCCCGTCTGCGCCGTGCCAAAACCATCGGTTCAAAGTCAATATTTTTGTCCAGAGCCCACAAAAGGCCGTCGTTCGCACATTTTTTGCGCTTTTGCGTTCCAAATTTTACATACTGTATTTCCGCAAAAAAAATCCCCGCCGCCGGGGTGCGGCGGGGGGATTTTCATGGTGGAGCTGTAGGGAGGCGGCGCCCTCGGCGACCCGGGCCGTCCGTCTTACTGCTGCTTAAAATAATACACTGCGCCGACAAGGCCGGCGTCGTTCTGGAGGGCGGCGGCCCTCAGCTCCAACCCCTCGGCGAAGGCGGGCATGATGCTTTTGCGCACCTGCGCGGCCAGTGGGTCGATCAGAAGCGCCTGCTGCGCGCTGACGCCGCCGCCGATCAGGATCAGCTGCGGGTTGAAGATGTGTACAAGGCCCGCAAGGCCCTGGGCGATCTCGTTGATCCAGCCGTTGAGCACAGCCAGCGTGCGGGCGTCGCCCGCGGCGGCAGCCTCAAAGATCGCACGCCCGTCGGGCGCGTCCAGCCCGGCCGCCTGGGCGCTGCGGACCAGCGCCGTTGTGGCGGCGTAGCGCTCATAGCAGCCGATGGCCCCGCAGGTGCAGGCCACGCCATTCAGCGCGTGCAGACGGAAATGCCCCAGCTCGCCGCCAAGGCCGCGCGCACCCTCCAGCAGACGTCCGCCGGTCAGGATGCCACCGCCGACGCCGGTGCCCAGCGTCACACCGATGACATCGGTACAGCCCTTAGCCGCACCGGCCCAGACCTCGCCCAGCAGCATACAGTTGGCGTCGTTGGCGACGGTGACGGGCAGGCCGAAGGCACGCTCCAGCGTACCTTTAATGTCCACGCCGATCCACCCCGGGAAATTGCCGCAGGTCCCCGCGACCACGCCGCGGCGGCTGTCGATCTGGCCCGTGGCGGACACAGCGATGCCCTCGAGCCTCGGCGTGT
>ERZ780168.4159-NODE-4159-length-10291-cov-5.151036_pt1 | contig 10291 bp, 8 predicted proteins | sample MGYA00510981_ERZ780168 | MGnify/ENA primary metagenome ERZ780168 (study PRJEB29588, sample SAMEA2158769) | human gut metagenome | biome: human gut; feature: human-associated habitat; material: faeces | place: Denmark | collected 2008/2010 ...
CCTTCCATGGAGCAGGAAACGATCGACCCGGATGCTCCCTGCGGCTTGCCGCTTAACATATATTCCGATGGATTTTTGACTTCTTTTAATCCGCTCCGGCACATTTCAAAAACACCGATCTCGTTGGTGGAGCCAAATCGGTTCTTGACGCCGCGAAGGATGCGGTAGGCTGCATGGCGGTCACCCTCGAAATACAGCACGGTATCAACCATATGCTCCAGAACTCTCGGTCCTGCGACAACTCCTTCTTTTGTCACATGTCCGACAATAAAAATGGAGATTCCCATACGTTTTGCGATCTGCATAAATACAGAAGTAGCTTCTCTTACCTGCGATACACTTCCCGGTGCGGAGGAAACCTCTTCCTGATACATCGTCTGGATCGAATCGATGACGACCAAATCGGGTTTCATCGATTCGATCAGACCGCAGATCTCGTCCACGTCGCTCTCGGCAACGAGGGAGATATTATCCTCGGGTACGTTCAGGCGGACGGCACGCAGCTTGATCTGCCGCACCGATTCCTCGCCCGTGACGTAGAGCACATTTTTGGTTTTGCTGACCTCGCCGCAGAGCTGCAGCAAAATCGTGGACTTGCCGATGCCCGGCTCACCGCCGATCAGCGTTACACTGCCGATGACGATACCGCCGCCCAGGACCCGGTCCAGTTCGCTGATGCCGGTCACGATGCGGCTTTTTTCCTCGGTGGTGCTGATGCTTTTCAGCTTCTGCGGCACAAGGCTTGTCTGCCCCGTTACACGCGGCGCAGCGGCGGCCTTGCCGGAGGATGCTTTGGCAGGCTCGGCTACGACATCCTCGGGCATGGGATTCCACGCGCCGCAGGACGGGCAGCGCCCCAGCCAGCGGGGGCTGGTCTCGCCGCATTGGGTGCAGACGTAGATGGTTTTGAGTTTCTCTTTGGGCATGGATGCCTCCTGAAAGTCGATACTCCCTTTATTATAGCCCAAAACACGCCCGGGGGCAAGTATGCGCAGTATAAAAACATTTGCAGCCGGAAAAGTGCAATTTTAATAACCGACCTGACCGCTGAGGAGTGCGGCACCCCGCATGGCAACAACGAGCGTATCCGTGTTGAGACCGTAGGACGCGCCGTGAAATTTTACGTTCGTTTGATGCGCCAGTGCTGAGGAAAATAGGCATCAAAAAAGGCGCAACCCTTTTGCAAGGCTGCACCTTTTTGTGGGTTGCAATCCGTCGGGGCGGCGTTCTCGACGCCCCGACGCACAAACTGGAATTTATTTGGAAGATTTTATTATCCATTCATCAAGAAATTTCATTTGTTCATCCGTATGAAACCAATGCTCTCCATTTTTCATAATAGAAAGTGTTGAATTAGTCCTCTGTACAAATTCAAATATCGTTCCATAAGCGGTAAGATTATCTTTTTCACCATACAAAATGTGCGTTGGGATTTCCCATATAATAGGATTTTCTCTTGCATAGCAAAGATAATCCCATGAAAGGGTCTCTCCAAAGGTTGTCTGAATTTCTTTTTTCTCTTTGAGTTCATCCTCTGTAACATTTGCCCAAATCATCATATCAGCAATAAGCCTTTCCATATCTACAACGGGCGAAATAAAATATGCTTTCTCTATTTGCTGATTTGATAAGGCATTGATAGCAAAATACGCTCCAATGCTATTGGCAATTACTTCAACAGTCTTGTAGTTTCTATAAATTGAATTAAAAAGTAATGGAAATTCTTCTTTTGCTTCCCATGGAAACTGTGCAGTATAGTCGAGACCAATCACATCACAATTACTAAAGAGCGGTTTGTAATGAATAGCTTCTTCAGCATTACCACCTTTTCCATGTATATAAATAACTGCTTTATCCACAATAGTTATCCTCCACAAATTCCGATTTGTTCCAGTATACCATACAAAAATCCCCTGTCCAACACCGTTTGTGGTGTGGGCGGGAGGATTGCGGCCTTGTATTTATGTGTTAGAATTTCTGTAAAGCAGCCCTGCTTTACAGCACAACCTTGTGGTAAACCTTCTTGCCCTTGCGGATTATTACCTCGCCGTCGATCGTAATCTCAGCGTTCGGATCCTCAACGATAATGTCGTTGACTGCAACGCCCTTACCCGCGATCAGGGTTCTTGCCTCGCGCTTGGAATTAACAAGCTTGGCAGCCACCATCAGGTCGAGAATGCCGATCTTGCCCTCGGGGAGCTCAAGCTCGGTAGTGGGCATGTTCTCGGTGTTGCCCTTGCCGCCGAACAGAGCCTTTGCGGCGTCGAGCGCCTTGTTCGCTTCCTCCTCGCCGTGAACCAGCTTTGTAAGCTCGTACGCGAGTATCTCCTTAGCCTTGTTGAGCTGGCTTCCCTCCCAGCCGGACATAGCCTCGATCTCCTCAATGGGGAGGAAGGTCAGCATGCGAATGCACTTCATTACGTCCGCGTCGGCTACGTTTCTCCAGTACTGGAAGAACTCGAACGGAGAGGTCTTTTCAGGGTCGAGCCATACTGCGCCCTTCTCGGTCTTGCCCATCTTCTTGCCCTCGGAGTTGAGGAGCAGCGTGATAGTCATAGCGTGAGCGTCCTTGCCGAGCTTCTTGCGGATAAGCTCGGTGCCGCCCAGCATATTTGCCCACTGGTCATCGCCGCCGAACTGCATGTTGCAGCCGTACTTCTGGTACAGCATGTAGAAATCGTAGCTCTGCATGATCATGTAGTTGAACTCGAGGAAGGTCAGACCGCGCTCCCAGCGCTGCTTGTAGCACTCGAAGGACAGCATCTTGTTTACGCTGAAGCATGCGCCTACCTCGCGCAGAACATCGATGTAGTTAAGGTTCATCAGCCAGTCGGCGTTGTTGACCATGATAGCCTTGCCGTCTGAGAAGTCGATGAAGCGGCTCATCTGCTTCTTGAAGCAGTCGATGTTATGCTGAATGGTCTCCGGAGTGAGCATTTTTCTCATGTCGGACTTGCCGGAGGGGTCGCCGATCATACCGGTTCCGCCGCCGAGGAGCGCGATGGGCTTGTTGCCTGCCATCTGGAGGCGCTTCATCAGGCACAGAGCCATGAAATGTCCTACGTGCAGAGAGTCAGCGGTGGGGTCGAAGCCGATGTAGAAGGTCGCCTTGCCTTCGTTTATCATCTTCTTGATCTCTTCCTCGTTGGTTACCTGCGCGATGAGTCCGCGTGCTACTAATTCGTCGTAAAGTGTCATTGTTTTTCTCCTTGATATGTTAATTTTTCAACTTTGAACTGTGTATTATCCGGGAAAACTCCCATAAGCGATGGAAACCTTGATTTCCATTGATACCACCCCTTTCACCGCGCCTGAATCAGCGCTCATCGTTCATTCTTAGCGAATCTCTCATCAGGTCCCTGCCGATCGTTCCATGGCTGAGAAGCTCCCGGGCTTCCTCCAGCCCGAACCACCCCGCCGTTTCCACCTCGCCGGAAAGCCGGAACTCTCCGTGCTTCACCGTGCAGAGATACCCAAGCATGAGATTATCGTGCTTCGGATAGTAATAGCTGCTGATATACCGCATGTTCAGGACTTCCAGCCCGGTTTCCTCGCGTATCTCCCGGAGAGCGGTCTGCTCGGCGGTCTCGTGCTCCTTGATGAACCCCGCAACGCAGACGTAATTCCTTGTCGCGTAGGTCTGGCGTATCAAAGCGTACTTCCCCGCGCCGTCGGTCAGCAGGCATATCACGCATGGGTAGGAAAAACTGAACCACGGTCTGCCGCAGTTTTCGCAGAATGATGTCTCGCCCTCGTCGCCGATAGTCTTTGTTATTAGTTTCTCTCCGCACTCAGGGCAGAATTTGAACTGCATATGATCACCTCCCGGGTATTATTTCCGATAACGTCTGTACAATACAAAAGCCCCCCATGAGCAGAACTCACAGAGGGCGAATTATCGCGGTACCACCTCAGTTTGCGGGATCTCTCCCGCCTCTGACAGCTATAACGGGCTTACCCGTGCGGAACTACTTGCGTACGCTTTCGCACCGCCGCTCCGGGAGGTAATTCGCCGCACGGAAATCCTGCCGCTTCGCACCAGACAGCGGCTCTCTGAAAGGATATTCCGGGACTACTGGATTCCCGTCAACGCTTTTAATATTTATTCGGAATTTATTATCTAAGCTGGTCTGCTATCTCAAGAACCAGTTTTTCGCTCTTTTCCCAGCCAAGGCAGGGGTCGGTGATCGACTTGCCGTAAACGCCGTCGCCAACCTTCTGCGCGCCGTCCTCGATGTAACTCTCGATCATCAGCCCCTTCACCATGCTGCGTATCTCCGAGGAGTGGCGCATGGAATGGAGGATCTCATTTGCAATTCTGATCTGCTCGAGGTACTTCTTGCCGCTGTTGGAGTGATTTGTGTCAACAATGCACGCCATGTTCCTGAGGTTCTTTTCCTGGTACATATCGTACAGCAGCTTGAGATCCTCGTAGTGGTAGTTCGGGATAGTCTGGTCGTGCTTGTTCTGCGCGCCGCGGAGGATAGCGTGGGCAAGCGGATTGCCGTCAGTGTTGACCTCCCAGCCGCGGTAGATGAACGTGTGGCTGCTCTGAGCCGCACGGATAGAATTCAGCATGATAGAAATCGTGCCGCTGGTGGGGTTCTTCATACCGCAGGGGCACTCCATGCCGCTGGCGGTAAGACGGTGCTCCTGATCCTCAACGGAACGCGCGCCTACTGCGACATAGCTGAGTATATCGGAAAGGTAGCGGTAGTTCTCGGGATACAGCATTTCATCAGCGCACACAAGACCGGTCTCCTCAATGGCGCGTGTGTGCAGCTTGCGCACGTGGATAAGACCCTCAAGCATGTCCTCGCCCTTGGTGGGGTCTGGCTGGTGGATCATTCCCTTGTAGCCCTCGCCGGTGGTTCTGGGCTTGTTGGTGTAGATTCTCGGGACAATAATGATCTTGTCCTTGACCTGCTCCTGAAGTCTGGAAAGGCGGCAGGTGTAGTCCATTACTGAATCCTCGTTATCCGCGGAGCACGGCCCGATGATAAGCAGAAACTTGTCAGACTTCCCGGTGAAAACGTCCGCGATCATCGCGTCGCGCTCGGTCTTTATATTCTTGATCTTATCATTGAGCGGGTAAAGCTCCTTTATCTCCTTCGGTACGGGGAGCTTCCTGCGGAAATTCATTGACATTTTATGTATTTCTCCTTTTTTTTGCAGTCTATCCATGTGACATTATATCACCATCTCGTCCAATTGTCAAGCGCCTTTTCGTACTTCACAGCACAAAAATGCCCCTGATTTTACAGGGGCACTGATTTACTTATCTACGGAAGTTTCCTTTTCCTTAAGCAGATCGCGTATTTCCGTAAGCAGAACGATCTGGGAATCCGGCTTAGGCTCGGGCTTGGGTTCTTCTTCCTTCTTGCGGTGGAGCTTTGAGATAGCCTTCACAAGAATGAAAACAGCCAGCGCGATAAGAAGGAAACTTATAACCGACTGAATGAACGAGCCGTAGTTCAGCGAGATCTCAGCGACCGCAGGAGTAACCACCGCGCCGGTTTCATCGAGGACTTCCTCAACCGCGGGCTGAAGCACGAGCTTGAGCTGCGAGAAATCCATCTTGCCGGTAAGAAGTCCCAGCAGCGGCATCAGCAGGTCGCCGACCAGCGAATTGACGATGGCGGTGAACGCAGAACCGATGATAAGACCTACCGCCATATCAAGCACGTTTCCTCTTGAGATAAACGCCTTGAACTCCTTTGCCAGCTTGAACCTGTCCTTCTTTTCAGCTTTCTTTTCTTCTGCCATGACGCTATCCCTCTCGAATTAAGTAATATTTCAGGCTGAAAGCCTGTTGTGCATTATATTCTCTGACTGAGCGGTATGTAGTTCTTGTTGAGGTTTATCGCCTTGTAAGCCGGACGGATTATGCGCTTTCCGTTGATCATTTCTTCCATTCTGTGGGCGCACCAGCCGGAGATTCTCGCGCACGCGAACAGACCGGTGTACATCTCTACCGGTATCTTCAGCATCTTGTATACCAGACCAGAATACATGTCCACGTTTGCGCATATATTCTTGATATCACCGCGCTCGTCCGCGAATACTCCCGGAGTAAGTCTCTCGATGCTGTCCAGCAGCAGGAATTCCTTCTCAAACTCGGTGCCCTTAGCCAGCTTCATCGCGTTGGCCTTGAGTATCTTCGCTCTCGGGTCGGACAGCGTGTAAACCGCATGACCCATGCCGTAGATAAGCCCGGAATGATCTCCGGCTTCCTTGCGGAGCAGCTTGTGAAGGTAGTCGCTGACCTCCTGGTCGTTATCCCAGTTCTTGATACCCGCCTTTGCGAAGTCGAGCATTTCCATAACCTTGATATTAGCGCCGCCGTGACGCGGACCCTTCAGCGAACCGATAGCCGCCGCGTATGCGGAGTAGGCGTCGGTGCCGGAGGAAGATACGGTACGGCAGGTGAACGTCGAGTTGTTTCCGCCGCCGTGCTCAGCGTGGAGCATAAGGCAGAGGTCGAGCAGGTGAGCTTCCTCGGCAGTGTAGGAACGGTCGTCGCGCAGGGTGGAAAGAATGCTCTCTGCAAGGCTCTCGTCCTTGTTTATCTGGTGCATTACCATTGAATCGTTGTGGTAGAACCGGCGCATTGCCTGGTAGGAAGTTACCATGATCGCAGGAAGTCTGGAGATGATCGAAATAGCCTTGAGCATTTCGCTCTCAACGGACTTGTCCTCCGGCGCGGAATCATAGCTGTACAGCGCAAGCACTGCCTGAGCCATCTTATTCATGATATTCGGGGACGGATTTCTGATGATAACGTCCTCGCTGAAGTACATGGGAAGGTCGCGGTACTCAGCGATAAGGCGCGAGAACGTAGTGAGCTGGCGCTCGTCAGGGAGCATACCGAACAGGAGGAGATACGCGACCTCCTCGTAGCCGTAGCGCCCGGACGCCAGCACGTCGTTCACGATATCGCGAATGTTGTATCCGCGGTAGATGAGCTCGCCCTCGATGGGCTGCTTGTCGCACTCGCTTATAACGTAGCCATGTACGCAGCATACGTTTGTGATGCCCGCAACAACGCCGGAACCGTCGGAATTACGCAGACCGCGCTTTACTCCGAACTTTCCGGGCAGGCTGGGATCGATAGCCGTAGTGCTTAAAAAATCGTCGCACATCTGCTTGAAGGTAGCAGAGTTCTTGAGCTGTTCCATTCTTTTCATTGGTTAGAAGATCCGCCTCCGTGCCATATTTTTATACTGGTCTTAATCGCCGTTCCGTCAGGCGGAATTTTTAAATTAAGAAATATATAAGTATATTGTAGCATATTTCGCCGTGATTGTCAAGCGTTATTCGCATTTTCTGAATATTTTTTATTTTCAGGTTGCAAAATTCTCGTTTGTGGTTTATTTATGGTAACCTCTAAAAACCGGGACACGAGCAGATTTCGTACATGACTTATATCAGATGCTAGGCGTCAAACCGCAGTAATACTGTATGTATTTCAAGGTTTGACAACGAAGCAGATGATATAAGTCATAGAAATCTGCCGTGAAGGAGGTTTTTAGAGGTGACCTTTTAATGGAGGGCCGCTGCAATGAAGTTCCCGAAAACAGTACTTGCTTCCCTGCTGGGATTTTCAATAATGCTCACCGGCTGCCGTCGTGAGGCTCCATCGCCTGCGCCGGAGAACGTAACTCTGCTCATCGAAGACGAAAACCGCATACTCACACTAGGATTTTCCGAGTACCTCGCCGGCTGCATATTCGCCGCTGCTGACCCGTCATTTCAGGAGGAGACCCTGCTTGCGGCGGGAATCGCGCTTTCAAGCCAGGCGCAGTACTGCATGCAGAACTGCGAAGCTGATTTCGGCGCAGACCTCGCCGACCGCGGCGACATCTACCCGGACTGGCTTTCTCCTGATGAGCTGGAGGAACGCTACGCCGACCAGTATCCCGAGTGGCTGGAGCGCGTTTCCAGAGTTGCGGAGCGCGCGGCTAAGGAGTGCCTCTATTATAACGATGGACCGGCGTACACGCCCTGCTGCCGGGTATCATCCGGCGTGACCGACGACGGAGGTTTCACCTACCTTCCGGCGCTGAAGCTCAGCCGCGACCCGGATTCACCGGAATACTCCGCCAGCTCAGAATACACCTGCACCGCCGTGCGGAAAATGCTGGCTCCGGTCACCGGAAGCGTAGTGCTCCCCGCAGACAAGGCGGAGTGGTTCTCCGAGCCGCAGTACACAAAAAACGGAACGCTGCGCTGTATCAGGTTCGGCGGCGTGGAACTTACCGGAGAACAGCTCCGGGAAGCGCTCGGTCTGCGCAGCGCGGCTGTTGCAATTACGCAGGAGCACGACTCGTTCATATTCCGCACCCGCGGAAGCGGCGGCGGTGTTGGCATGAGCGTCTACACAGCGGATCTCATGGCGCGCTCCGGTTTGTCGGCTCAGGAAATACTACAGCAGTTCTACCCCGGCACGGAACTTATAGATTAATATAGGTAATCTGTTTCATTTCCTTATTATATCACTTTTATCTTCTTTTTCAAAGAGGTTTTTAGAAGTTACCTATAGTTTATCTGCGATTCAAAAAGTACACGTACCCTGGCTTTAACCAGAAATGAAAAATGTTAAATTTTACAGAGATTTAACATACCCTGTCTTTTGGATTTAACATTCTCCTGATATAATATGCTTGTGACAAGGAAAGATCACAGCATAAGCGTAAATGATTACGCAGTATATTAAAGGAGAACAACATTATGACTACAAGAAAGATCACATTAAGCGCAGCCGCTCTGCTTATGGCAGCAGCACTTGCAGGCTGCTCCGGAAATACCACCAGCGCTTCCTCCAACAGCAGCTCCGCTGCTGAGGCAGGCTCTTCTGCCGCTGATACCTCTGCTGCTGACAGTTCCGCAGCAGATTCCACCGCTTCTGACAGCACCGCTTCCAAGCTTGACACCGACATCACAGTAGTATCCCGCGAGGACGGCTCCGGTACAAGAGGCGCGTTCGTTGAGCTGATGGGCATTGAACAGAAGAACGAAGCAGGCGAGAAGGAAGATATGACCCGCGGCGACGCTGAGATCTCCAACTCCACCAACGGCGTTATGATGAGCGTAGCAGGCAATGTTGACGCGATCGGATACATCTCCCTCGGCTCCCTCAACGACACCGTAAAGGCACTCGACGTAAACGGCGTTGAGTGCTCCGTAGCCGGCATCAAGTCCGGTGATTACGTTGTAGCAAGACCGTTCAACGTATGCTATCAGCAGGCAAAGCTCGACGGCAACGCCGCAGCTAAGGATCTCATCGCCTTCATCGAGTCCGACGACGGTCAGAAGATCATCGCTAACAACGGCTACATCGCCATCGACTCCACCGGCGCATATGCTCCCTCCGGAGTTACCGGCGCGATCTCCCTGAACGGCTCCACTTCCGTAGGTCCGATCATGGAGAAGCTCTGCGAGGCATACAAGGCTCTTAACCCTGATGTTTCCATCGACATTCAGCAGACCGGTTCCGGAGCAGGTATCACATCCGTGACCGAGGGCACATGCGATATCGGTATGTCCTCCCGTGAACTCAAGCAGGAAGAGCTTGACGCAGGTCTGACTGAAATGAAGATCGCCGACGACGGTATCGCGGTTATCGTAAACCTTGAGAACCCCATCGAGAACATCACCTCCGACGAGGTAATGAAGATCTACACCGGCGAGATCAACAACTGGAGCGAGCTCGGCTGATTTAAATAATCTCACCTTTATAGGTTTCTCCCCGTTGTCGCTTGAAATCCCGGCGTCCATGCCGTACTTTTGGCGACAACTTTGCGGCGTCCTGCCGCATATAGTTTATAGGTTTCTCCCTTCCCTTACGCGCTGCGCTGCGGCATTCCAGCTAACGTGCAGCGCACTTTTATGAGTATTAGAATGTAAAGTAACATTCTGGAAATTTTACAAAGAGGTATTATTATGCAGAAGGTCAAAGAAGGCATAATGCACGCGCTGTTCCTGATATGCGCATGTGTTTCGATACTGGCAGTGGTGCTGATATGCGTGTACCTGTTCGCTTCCGGCGTTCCGGCGATCGGTGAGATCGGCGTTACCGACTTCCTGTTCGGCACAAAGTGGGCCTCCACGGCAGCCCAGCCACTGTTCGGCATCCTGCCCTTTATCCTGTCCAGCATCTACGGCACGCTGGGCGCTGCCATCATCGGTGTGCCCATCGGCCTGCTGACGGCGGTGTTCCTCTCCAAGGCCGCCGACCCCAAGCTGCGCACCGTGGTGGTCACCGCCATCGAGCTGCTGTCCGGCATCCCCA
>ERZ780168.4164-NODE-4164-length-10275-cov-8.656751_pt1 | contig 10275 bp, 8 predicted proteins | sample MGYA00510981_ERZ780168 | MGnify/ENA primary metagenome ERZ780168 (study PRJEB29588, sample SAMEA2158769) | human gut metagenome | biome: human gut; feature: human-associated habitat; material: faeces | place: Denmark | collected 2008/2010 ...
CTGCCACTAACGGGATAAAGGCGAAAGAAAAGGCTTGACGGAGGCACATAAATGGCAAACATGACCCCGATGATGCGTCAGTATCTGGAAATGAAGGATAAATATCCGGGCATGATTCTCTTTTTCCGGCTGGGCGACTTTTACGAGATGTTCTTCGATGACGCCAAGCTGGTTTCAAGAGAGCTTGAGCTGACGCTCACCGGGAAAAGCTGCGGCATGGAGGAACGCGCGCCCATGTGCGGTGTGCCCTTTCACAGCGCGGAAACATACATCAACCGGTTGATCGAGAAGGGTTATAAGGTGGCCATCTGCGAGCAGATGGAAGACCCGGCGACAGCGAAAGGCCTTGTAAAGCGCGACGTCATCCGTGTGGTTACGCCGGGCACCGTGATCGAGCAATCCATGCTTGACGAGCGGCGAAACAGCTATCTGCTGTCCGTCTGCATGGACGGCGATCGGGCAGGCTTGGCCTTCGTGGATGTTTCGACGGGCGAATTTCAGCTATATGAAATCGAAAGGGCTTCCGTTCGGCTTCAAGACGAAATTGTGCGCATGATGCCCAAGGAGATTATCGCCAACACAGCGCTGCCCGAGAACGCGACGACGCTGCATGTCGATGTGCAGGACGGCGCGCGCTTCCAGCTCGCCCGCGCGCGCGCGGCACTGCTGGAGCATTTTAAGGTGCAGAGTCTGGATACCTTCGGCGTCAGCGGGATGAAACTCGGCATTCGGGCGGCCGGCGCGCTGATGCGTTATCTCGAAGAGACACAGAAAAACGCGCTGGAGCACCTGACCTGCGCCCAGCTCAACGGCTTCTGGCCCATGACCACCGGCTGTCAGGTCATCATCGCCGACGGCCTGCGCGGCACCGATGAAGTCGAAGTGCCTGTGCCGAACGGCGAATACTGCAAGACCGCTAAAATCGGCCGCGCCATCATGGACGCCGACATCTTCATCAGCCTGAGCCATTTCAAGGGCCACGAGTCCACCGGCTTCGGCGGTGCCATCAAGAACATCGGCATGGGCTGCGGCTCCCGCGCCGGCAAGATGGAGCAGCACGCCTCCGGCCACCCGGCGGTGCAGGAAGACCTCTGCCGCGGCTGTCACCGCTGTGCCAAGGAGTGCGGCTCCGACGCCATCAGCTACAACGAGAAGAATAAGGCCGTCATCGACCAGGACAAGTGCAAGGGCTGCGGCCGCTGCATTGGTGCCTGCAACTTCGACGCCATTTATGCCCTGTGCGACAGCGCCAACGAGATGCTGGACCGCAAGATGGCCGAGTATGCCGCCGCCGTCTGCCATGACCGCCCGACCTTCCACATCAGCCTTGTGCAGGACATCAGCCCCAACTGCGACTGCCACGGCGAGAACGACGCGCCCATCCTGCCGGACATCGGCATGTTTGCCTCCTTCGACCCGGTGGCCCTCGACCAGGCTTGCGCCGACGTCTGCCTGAACGCCGCTCCGCTGCCCAACAGCCAGCTGGGCCAGAACCTCGCCACCCCGGGCTGGAACTGCCACCACGACAACTTCAAGGACTCTAACCCCAACATCGAGTGGAAGGCCACCCTCGAGCAGGCCGAGAAGGTCGGCATGGGTACCCGCGCCTACACCCTCAAGAAAGTCTGATCCCAATAAAACAAAGGCCGGACGCCTCCCGCATCAAAGCGGAAAGGCGTCCGGCCTTTTCTCTGTGATTTAATACTCGCCCTTTGCCTCCGGCACGAGGGGGTCAACGACATCCTCGAGGGCGTTCCAGTCCTTCTCAGAGAAGGTCAACTTCTTGGCGTCGAGGCCCACGTCCTCCAGACGGCCTGCCATGGCGTCCTTGTCTTCCAGCAGGGCAGCGGCATCGTCCTTTATCATAGGCCATGCCTCGGCAAAGCCCTCCTGCTCCGAGTCGGAGAGGTTGTTGTACCACTGGGTGTAGGCGTCCTCAATGGCTGTTTCCGTGCGGGCAGAGAGGTTTGCCTCGTCGGCCCAGACCAGCAGGGTGGCTGCGGCCTGCACGCTCTTGAGGGAGCAGCCGGACACGCCGGGACCCCAGCCGAGGCTGGGCTCAAAGGCGGCTGCAGTGCCGTCTACGCTGAACAGTGAGTTCTCGTCGAAATCTTTGTTGAACAGCCCGGAGGTGTCAGCCTGCGCGGTGCTGCTGGGGGCGCTCTCGCTGCTGACGCTGGACGGCTCAGAAGCCGAAGAGCTTGCGTGGGAGGCGTCGCCATTTGTATTGGAGCAGCCTGCCAGCAAGCCGCACAGCAGAGCAGCACTCACAAGGAGCGAAAGGATGTGCTTTTGAGTCATAGGGGATGTCCTCCTTCTATCTGCGCCCGGCCCGCAGGCCGGGGAAAATATCTCTCTGAGACTAGTATACTGTTCTGCCGCGCGGTTGTCAATCGGCCTTGCCACGAACAAATTTTAAGGGGCCGTGCAGTGGGGCCGGATTGACCTTTCCGGCGCAGCGGGCTATAATAAAGAGTACATGAATCGTTAAAATACCAAGGAGAAAATAACCATGAAGAATGCAGCTTTTTCGATAGAGGAGCTTTTCCGTTTTCTGGACGCCGGCGTCAGTGCTTTCCACTCCACGGCTGCTGCGGCCGCCATTCTGGAAGCCGAGGGCTATGTGAACTGCCCTGAGAGCGCCGCGTGGGAGCTGACCCCCGGCGGCAAGTATTACACCACCCGCAACGGCTCTGCCGTGCTGGCATGGCGTATGCCCAAGGGTGAGCTGACCGGCTGGCATGTCCCCGCCAGCCACAGCGACTCTCCCACCTGGCGTATCAAGCAGTTCGACACGGAGGACAAGGTCTTCGCCAAGGCCGAGGTCGAGGGCTACGGCGGCATGATTATGCCCTCCTGGCTCGACCGTCCACTGACCGTGGCAGGCCGTCTGCTGGTGCGCACCGAGAACGGCATCGAGAGTCGTCTGGTCTGCCCCGACCGTGCGCTGGCCTGCATCCCGAACCTCTGCATCCACTTCAACCGCGACCTGAACAACGGCATGAAGTATAACCCGCAGGTCGATCTGCAGCCCATCTTCGGCGGCAAGGGCGGAAACCTGAAAGAGGTCCTGGCCGCGGAGGCCGGTGTGAAGGCCGAGGACATCCTCGACGCTGACCTTGTCCTCGCCACCCGTGAGAAGGCCGTCCGCATGGGCCTGAACGGCGAGTATTTCATGTCCGGCCGCATCGACGACCTCGAGTGCGCCTACACCACTCTGTGGGGCTTCCTGCAGGGCCGCGGCGAAGAGGAAGGCCGCGGAGACATCTGGGTCATGTTCGACAACGAAGAGGTCGGCTCTTCCAGCCGTCAGGGCGCGCAGGGTACCCTCATGGCCGACGTGCTGACCCGCATCGAGGAGAGCATGGGCGTCAGCAGGGAGCAGAGCATCCGCGCCCGCACCAACTCTCTGGTGCTGAGTGCCGACAACGGCCACGCCACCCATCCCAACCACCCCGAAAAGAGCGACCCCGCCAACCCTGTCGTGATGGGCGGCGGCGTCCTGCTGAAGTATAATGCCCGCCAGACCTACACCACCAGCGGATTCACCGGTGCAGCCTTCACCGCCATCTGCAAGAAGGCCGGTGTGCCGGTGCAGGTGTTCGCGAACCGCGCCGATGTGCCGGGCGGCTCCACGCTGGGCAATCTGCTGGGCCATCAGATCCTGATGCCTATGGTGGACATCGGTCTGGGCCAGCTGGCCATGCACTCCGCCATGGAGACGGCAAGCTGCACCGACGCCGAGTACATGGCAAAGGCCGTGGCAGAGTATTACAACACCCCTATCTTCCAGCCGAAGGACGGGGAGTGGAAGCTGGGCCTGTGAGCGCTGTCGTCGGGCGGTTCGCCCCCAGCCCCAGCGGGCGGCTCCATCTGGGCAACCTCGCGTGTAGCCTCCTTGCATGGCTGAGCGCCAGAAGCCGGGGCGGGCGAATCGTTCTCCGCATCGAGGACCTTGACGCGGAGCGCTGCCCCCGCAAATACGCCGACCAGCTGGAAGAAGACCTTGGGTGGCTGGGCCTTTTCTGGGATGAGGGCGGCAGCAAGGGCGGCCCCCATGAGCCATATTACCAGAGCGAGTGCAGCGGCATCTACACCGAGAGCTACAAAAAGCTGGAAGCCATGGGGCTTGTCTATCCCTGCTTCTGCTCCCGCAGCCAGCTCCATGCCGCCAGTGCGCCCCACACCTCGGACGGCAACGTCATCTATCCCGGCACCTGCCGGGGGCTGACAGCCGAAGAAATCGCCGAAAAGCGGAAAAAGAAAGCTCCTGCTTACCGCCTCATGGTGCCGGACGAGAACATCACCTTCACCGACGGCTGCATGGGCGAACATACAGAAAACCTTCTGCGCGACTGCGGTGACTTTTACCTCCGCCGCGCCGACGGCGTATTTGCGTATCAGCTGGCCGTCGTGGTGGACGACGCCCGGATGGGCGTCACCGAAGTCGTGCGCGGGGCCGACCTGCTTTCCTCTACGGCGCGGCAGCTCTATCTGTACCGGCTTCTGGGTCTGCCTGCACCGAAGTTCGCCCACTGCCCTCTGCTGCTGGCGTCGGATGGGCGGCGGCTCTCCAAGCGGGACGGCGACCAGAGCCTTGAGAACCTTCGCGCCCGCTATACGGCCGAGGACATCGTGGGCCGTCTGGCCTATGCCTACGGCCTGCAGGAAGAGCCTGCACCCCGGACGCCGGAAAGCCTCATCAAAGACTTTTCGTGGGCTAAGGTGCCGAAGAAGGATATTTGTCTGCCGGAAGGACTGTTTTAGCGCAGCGTAACACCCTCGGCGAAGCCGTAAATGGGAGAAACGAGAACAAAAAGACCTTCAAGTTTTCATGAAGAGAACTTGAAGGTCTTTTCTGCTTTCAGAAAGGGGTACGTTATCAGAGCCGCTGCGGAACGCGGCGCATCTCTCCCGTGCGCTCGAGGCTGCTGGCGGCAGCGTCCAGCGCAAAGGCCAGCGCTGCGCCCAGCACCACGTCGATGCAGCTGTGCTGTTTGAGCAGCATGGTGGACAGGATAATGGCCACGCCCAGAACATTCGCGGCAGGCCGCATCCAGCGGCGGCCCGGCTCGTCGAAGCAGCGGCTCCGGCGGTAGCCTATCATCAACGTCACCGTGTTGAGGACGTGGATGGACGGGCAGACATTCTTGGAGCTGTCAACGGCATAGAGCATCCGCACCAGACGGGCGAAGATGTCGCTGCCATACACCCGGTAAGGCCGCAGAGCAAGCCCTGTGGGCAGAAGGACATAACAGCTCAGCGCGATGGTCATGCCGGCGAAGAGGCACAGGCAGACCCGCCAGAAGTCGCTGCGCTCGCCGTGCCGCAGCAGATAGAACAGGGTAAAGGGGATCCACGCGAACCATGCAAAATAGGGGACGATGGCGTACTTGCAGAAGGGGATGACATCGTCCAGCTGGCAGTGTACCCAGATGGCAGGGACGGTGATATTCACCTCGAGCCAGTGGAACGCGGTCAGATAAAATACAGTGTAAAGAGCCATGAAAGAGATGGGATGACGTGCGATCCAGCTGCGCATCAGTAACACTTCCTTTTAGGGGCAGTATTCCATTTCGCCCCGGCTTCATAGCATTATACGCCCCAATCATGAACAAAACAAGACAAAAATCTAACAATCTTACTAAAACAGCCTGCGAAAAATTGTGCAGATAGTCGAGATGTTTTTGCGCTGTAAACAAAAACAAGCCGCTGCCAGTTGGCAGCGGCTTGTTGCTTGAAGTTCAAGCAATGCCGTTCGGAATGGGTAAGTTCAGACGGCGGCGAAACTCAGATGAGTACGCTGGGCTGTTATGCATTCTTTGCAGCGTGCTTCTTGGTCGCATGGAGGAAGATAGCCAGCATTGCGATGGCAAAGATGACGCCGACGGGATATGCAACAGCGGTGTTGTAGATGGTAGCGCCCTCAGCGGTCTTGCTGTTGAGGATGCTGCCAAGGCACTCAGGAGCCAGAATGAAGTAAGTAGAAGAAACTGCGCTCATGAAGGTAGCAGGCACAGCGGTGATCCAGTAGTTCTTCTTCTCCTGGAAGAGGTACATGGAAGCAGCCCACAGAACGATCATAGCCAGAGTCTGGTTGGTCCAGCTGAAGTAGCGCCAGATAACGGTGTAGTTGATGAAGCCCAGTGCATTGCCGATGCCCAGGAAAGCGCCGACGCCCAGAACGGGGATGCAGAGCTTCAGGCGGTTTGCGTAGCTGTCCTGATCGATCTTGAACCAGTCGGCCAGGGTCAGACGAGCGGAACGGAATGCGGTATCGCCAGAGGTGATGGGGCAGACGACGACGCCGATCATAGCCAGTGCGATGCCCACACCGCCCATGGTCTTGGAGCAGACGTCGTAGATAGCAGCGGACTGGCCCTCAGCCAGAGCAGCTGCCAGACCGGTGTTCAGACCGCCGGTGATCTCGTACAGGGAGCAGCCAGCTGCGGCCCAGATCAGAGCGATGATGCCCTCGCAGACCATTGCGCCGTAGAAGACGAAGTGGCCCTGCTTCTCACTCTTCATGCAGCGAGCCATCAGAGGCGACTGAGTGGAGTGGAAACCGGAGATAGCGCCGCAGGCGACGGTGATGAACATGAAGCTCCAGATAGGAGTTCCGGAGGGATGCATGCTGCCGAAGTGCTCCCAGATCTCGGGGATGGTGTAGGCGGGGTTGGTGAAGATGCCAAAGATAACGCCGACGGCCATGATGATCAGGCAGATGCCGAAGATGGGGTAGATCTTACCGATGACGGCGTCGATGGAGATGAAGGTCGCGATGAAGTAGTAGACCAGGATGATGACCAGCCAGAACAGGGTAGTGGTCAGAACACCGGACATACCGTTGTTCTTGCACAGGGTGACGATCAGGCCGGCAGGGCCGACTGCGAACACAGTACCGACCATGATCAGCAGCACGACGGAGAACACACGCATGACGTTCTGCATCACAGGGCCGAGGTATTTGCCGGTGATCTCTGCGATAGAGCCGCCGTCATTACGCTCGCTCATCATGCCGGAGAAGTAGTCGTGGACGCCACCTGCAAAGATGGTGCCGAAGGTGATCCACAGGAATACCACAGGGCCCCACAGAGCACCCTGCAGTGCGCCGAAGATGGGGCCGAGGCCCGCGATGTTCAGCAGCTGGACCAGAAACAGCTTCCACTGGGGCATCACGACATAGTCAACACCGTCGTTGATGCGGACAGCGGGAGTTTCACGGTCATCGGGTCCGAACGTGTTGTCAACGATCTTGCCGTAGACGAAGTAACCGCCGATCAGGATCGCAAAACAGAGTAAGAAACTAATCATACCAGAAACCTCCTTTTTGATTTCTGCAGCCGACCCCATTCTGCCGACTGCCAAAATCATCCTTGGCCTTATGTTAACACATTCTTCATAAAATGAATAATATGCTTCTGGTATGGGTCATATATCAAAAAATATATGGCCCGGCACCCTGTTTGTGGGATGCCGGGCCATATTTTAACGAAGATGCGATTGAATTTCGAGGCTGTTTCTCTTTGAAACGATTCCGGAAATGTCCGGAGGGCAGTTTGCCGAAAATTCTTGCACGTTTTTGTGCAGAGTGCTGAGGCGAGGCACTTTTTTGCCTTTTTTCGTGGCTTTTTCGCATAAAATGGCGAGAACTGAAAAACGTCCTCATTTTACCGTGAGGGCGGCTTCCCGGTGGAGCAGGTCGATGAATGCCTGTTCTTCGGACCGGAGCGCGCCGTGGTCGGGGTAGACCAGCACGTCCCGCATGACCTGACGCTGGGCGGGGCATTTTTTGAGCACCAGATGGAACTGGTCCAGCGCCCGCTGGGGCATGGGGGAGGCCCACATATAAGCTGAGGGCAGCTGCTGCAAGATAGAAAGCTGGCTGCACCGCTCGTAGACATGGATGCGGCGGCTGTCGTTGACGTGCCAGCGCACGCCGTCGCCGCCGTCTTCGCCGGGGAGCTGGAAGTCGTCGTGCATGATCTCCATATAATGGTTCAGCTCCGAGAGGTCTTTCACCTCGTGCTTGGCCAGCGGGCCGTCCCGGTTGGTGAGAAGCTGGTATTCGAACTCCATCACAGGCTCCATTTTCAGGCCCCGGCGGGCGCAGTAGTGGATGTAGTGGTCGTCGTCCTCGGCGGCATACCGCAGCAGCGCCAGGTGATAGCCCCGGCGCAGCACGAAGTCCAGCGCCTCCATGGAGCCGCCCTCCCGGATGTGGATGCGGAGCTGGTCGGCCCCGGCGGCTTCTTTCAGGAAATCCACCGCCGCATAGGAGGCGTAGGTGGCGTGGGGGATCATCACCCGCAGCTCGGCGCAGCGCTCCCGGGCGTGGTGGGCATCTTCGGTCAGGCGGTCTACCTCTTCCAGCACCCGCGCGGCCTGCTCGATGAACCGCCGCCCCTGCTCGGTGGGGATCATGCCGGTGGACGAGCGCTCAAAGATGCGCAGGCCGTATTCCCCTTCCAGATTCTTCAGCGCTTTGCTGACGTTGGGCTGGGCGGCGTAGAGCTGCTTTGCCGCAGCGCTCACCGAGCCCCATTTCTTAATGGCAACGAGATAACGCAGTTCTGTGATGTTCAAAGCTCTTCTCCCCCGGTCAATGCAGATTCTACTTTATTTTATCAGCCCGGCGGCAGGCGTGTCAAGCCGCGGTTGACGCCTCGGAGAGCGGGGCTTATAATAAAGAAAAACGCCCCGCTCAAAAGCAGGGCAGGAGGTGGAAGCTATGGAGCGTTACCGCGTTGTGCGCATCGAAGAGCAGATGTACGGCTGCGAAGAGCTGCCCGAAGGGGCCGAGGTCTGCTGTGATGTGACGGTAGAGGCAGCGGACGGCATCCGGAAGACCCTGTCCTGCCCCGACGCCGAGCTGACACGGCAGGGCATCGACGAGGGAGACACCGTGCTCTGGGACGGTATGGCCCTGCGCAAAGCCTGAATTTGGAAGAGAGCTGGAAAAGGAGAGGAACATCATGAAAAAAATCGAGACTTCTGCCCTCATCGGCCTGGGTGCGCTGGGCATCCTCTTTGGCCGGAAGATGCCCGGCGTGAAGGTCATTGCGGACGCGGAGCGCGTTGCCCGCTACTCGGCCCAGCCGGTGGTCTGCAACGGCAAAGAGTGCCATTTCGACTATGTTACGCCGGAGCAGGGCCAGCCGGTTGACCTGATCCTCGTGGCCGTCAAGGCCACTGTGCTCGAGCAGGCCATCAAGGACATCAAAAAGTTCGTCGGCCCCGACACCATCATCATCAGCGTGCTCAACGGCATCACCAGTGAGAATGACATCGAAGCTGTCTATCCCGGCCGCTGCCTGTGGAGCGTCGCCATCGGGATGGACGCTACCCGCGTGGGCCGCAGCCTGACGTTCGGTGCCGAAGGCCGCATCCAGTTCGGCGAGAAGGGCGGCGAGATGACCGACCGCGTAAAAGCGGTGGACGAATACCTCACCGCCTGCGGTATCGCCAGCGAGCCCTGCAGTGACATCCTCTTCAAGCAGTGGAGCAAGCTGATGGTCAACGACGGCCTCAATCAGGCGGCCGCTGCTTTTGACCTGCCCTACGGCGGCCTGACCAAGCCCGGCCCGGCCTATGATAAGATGCTCGAGGCTATGCAGGAAGTCATTGATTTGTCGGTGCTGGAGGGCGTCAATCTGCCTGCCGACAACCACAAAGCCTTCCTCGAATCCATGGCCCCCACCTTCAAGCCTGACGGAATGCCCAGTATGCGGCAGGACGTCCTCGCCAAGCGCCCCACCGAGGTGGAGCAGTTTGCAGGTGTCGTCCGCCGTCTGGCCCAAAAGCACGGGATGCCCACTCCGGCCAACGATTTCTTCTATGAGAAGATCCGGGAGATCGAGGCCAATTACAATAAATAAGGAGACACCATGCACAGCATTTATTTTGCCCGCCACGGCGAGACGGTCTGGAACGTGGAGAATAAGATCTGCGGCATGACCGACAGCCCCCTCACCGAAAAAGGCCGTCAGCAGGCCCGGGAGCTGGGCCAGAAGGTCAAGGAAAGCGGCGTCCACATCGACGAGATATTGTACTCGCCTCTGAGCCGCGCCGCCGACACCGCAAAGGCCGTGGCCGAGGCCACCGGCCTGCCCGCCCGCTGTGAGCCCCGCCTGCGGGAGCAGTGCTTTGGCAAATACGAAGGCACGCCCCGGGACGGCGCAGAGTTCCGCATCTCCAAGACTCATTTTGCCGACCGCTACGATGGCGGCGAGAGCATGATGCAGCTGGCCCAGCGCATTTATAATCTGCTGGACG
>ERZ780168.4171-NODE-4171-length-10253-cov-3.848500_pt1 | contig 10253 bp, 9 predicted proteins | sample MGYA00510981_ERZ780168 | MGnify/ENA primary metagenome ERZ780168 (study PRJEB29588, sample SAMEA2158769) | human gut metagenome | biome: human gut; feature: human-associated habitat; material: faeces | place: Denmark | collected 2008/2010 ...
CAAGGAAGATCGCTCCGGCATTCTTTACTTTCATCATCACTTCAAAAGGATTCTTTGTCACAATCTCCAGATGCTCGGATGCAATCAGATCGACGGTCTCAATGGCATCCTCCAGTGTCTCTGCCACCAGAATGTATCCATAATTATCCAGTGATTTGCTGATGATCTCTTTTCTGGAAAGGATTCTTACAAATGCATCCACTTCCTCTGACACCTTTTCTGCCAGTTCTTTGCTGGTAGTCACAAGGATCGCACTTGCCATCTCATCATGCTCTGCCTGAGACAGAAGATCTGCTGCCACATATCTCGGATTAGCAGTTTCATCCGCCAGCACCAGAATCTCCGAAGGCCCGGCGATCATATCAATGCCAACCTTGCCGAACACTTTGCGCTTGGCCGTGGCAACGTAAATATTGCCGGGACCGACAATCTTATCCACCGCGGGAATGCTCTCGGTGCCGTAAGCCAGCGCGGCCACGGCCTGGGCGCCGCCGGTCTTGAAGATCTTGTCAATACCGGCAATCACCGCAGCAGCCAGGATGGAGGGATTCACCTTGCCATCCGGCCCGGCGGGGGTGGTCATCACGATCTCCTTCACACCGGCCACCTTGGCGGGGATCACATCCATCAGCACGGTGCTGGGGTAAGCGGCGGTACCGCCCGGCACATACACACCGGCTTTTTCAATCGGGGTATATTTCTGGCCCAGCACAATGCCGGGGGTATCGTTCATCACAAAGTTCTTGTGGACCTGGTGCTCATGGAAGGCGCGGATGTTGGCGGCGGCCATTTTCAGGGTAGTCACAAAATCCTCACCGGCGGCTTCAAAGGCTTCGTCAATTTCCGCCTGGCTCACCCGCAGCTCGTCCAGCTGGGCGTGGTCAAATTTCAGAGCGTAATCTTTCAGGGCGGCATCACCGCGGGCGCGCACATCGGCGATAATGGCATCCACGGTTGCTTCCACGCTGGCTTCCGCACGGATATCACGGTTCAGGATTTCTTCAGGCTTCAAAGCGTCAAACTCAAAAATGCGGATCATTTGGCAAGCGCCTCCTTCATCTTGTTCAGCAGTTCGGTCAGCTGCGCGTACTTGAATTTGTAGCTGGCTTTGTTGGCAATGAACCGTGCCGAAATGGGCATGAACTCTTCCAGTACGGCCAGATTGTTTTCTTTCAGGGTGGTGCCGGTCTCCACAATATCCACGATCACATCCGAAAGCCCCAGGATGGGAGCCAGCTCAATGGAGCCGTTCAGCTTGATGATGTCAATATCGCGGCCAATGCTCTCGTAATGGGCGCGGGCAATGTTCACAAACTTGGTGGCAACGCGCAGGGCGCGGCTTTCATCGTCCACAAAGTTCCTGGGGCCTGCCACGCACATGCGGCACTTGCCCATGCCGGTATCCAGCAGCTCGTACACATCGGCACCGGATTCGGTCAGGATATCCTTGCCCACAATGCCAATGTCGGCAGCGCCGTGCTCTACATAAATGGCAACGTCGCTGGGCTTGACCAGGAAGTACCGCACCCCGGCTTCGGGGTTCTCCACCACCAGCTTGCGGGTCTCGTTATAGTTTTCGTTGGCTTCATACCCGGCAGCGGCCAGCAAGCCATAGGCTTTATCGCCCAGGCGGCCCTTGGGCAGGGCGATGTTCAGCCACTGGCGCTCGGTGCCCTGCTGCTGCACCGGCGGCAGGGGAGCGCTCAGGCGCTCCAGCTCGTCCAGGTAAAGGGCAAAGCCCAGGGCGCAGGCACCGGGGGTAAAGCGCTGGGCCAGCAGGTCATACCGGCCGCCTTTCAGTACGGCACGGGGCACCCCGGCCACATAGCCGCTGAACACCAGGCCGTTGTAATATTCCATATCACCGGCAAGGCTCAGATCCAGCTGCATGCCGCGTCCGGCATCGCCCAGTTCATTCTGCAGGCTCTGCAATTCCAGCAGGGCATCCCGCTGAGCTTCGCACTGGCACTGGCTGCGGGCGGCGGCCAGCGGGGTGCCAAAGGGGCCGTGCAGGCTTAAAATGGTGGTCAGCGCGTTGGCGGCGGCTTCATCCAGCCCGCTTTGCAGCGCAGCGGCATGCAGTTCGTGGGCGTTTTTATCGCGCAGCAGCTCCAACAGGCGCGGGCGGGCGGCAGCATCCACATGCAGGGTGTCCAGCAGGGCGGTCACAAAGCCCATATGGCTGACTTCCAGCACGGTGGGAACTTCCAGACTGGCCAGGCTTTCCAGCGCAAGGCGCACAACCTCGGCCTGTTCGGCAGCGCCAACCGCACCGATGCACTCCAGGCCCATCTGGCTGATCTCCGAGAAGGTGTGGCTTTCGCGGCTGGGGCGGCAGATCCGCTCTGTATAATAATACTTTTTGCATTCCCCGGCGGTGGGCTGGGCGTTCTTGGCGATCGAAAGCGTTACGTCCGGCTTGATGGCGCGCAGCTTGCCGTCCAAGTCGGTAAAGGTAATGACCTGGGAATCCGAAAGAAAGCGCTCGTTTTGCTGATAAAGCGAATATTCCTCAAAATGGGAGCAGCGAAATTTGCGATAGCCTGCACCCTCGTATAATACACGCAGCTGCAAAGTGCTGCGCTCAGCCGGTGAAAACCGGGAAAGATCAAGTTGCATGAATATACTCTCCTCTTCTAATCTCTTCCGAACCTCTTCCATTCCTCTTCATCCACAACCCACCAACTTACGCGGGAATAGATGAATTTATTATACTTTTATGCATTAAAGATGTAAAGAGATTCCACGCAAAATAATAGAATAAAAATACGGCCATCCCGCGCCCCAAAGGGCGCAGAACGGCCGTATGCTCAATGTTTGGTGCGCTGAACGTTGTAGGCTTTGACCATCAGCACGGTGTACCACAGCAGCAGTACCGAAAATACCACAAGGAGTGTAAATATCACCGAAAGCTTTAATCCGCCGGTTAGTCCAAGCAGTGTTGTCAGTCCGTATGCACCCAAGACGGTAATAAATGTTGCCATCAGATTACCCACACAGCCCATTAATACTGCGAGGCACATTTTAGAAAGCAGGGGACGGATCATGCCAATCAGTCCTGCCATTACCTGTATACCGCTTCTTGATTTCATTTATACCGCCTCCTCTCTGAAATGCTCTAATTCCTGCTGTTTGTTAAACAGCGCCGCATAGGCTTTATTCTGTGCCATAAGCTGTTCGTGGGTTCCGCTTTCTGCGATTTTTCCCTGTTCCATATATAAAATTTTATCTGCTGCGGTCACATTTGCCAGTCTGTGTGAAATCAGAATAACAGACTTTTCACGTGCCAGATTCTGTACAATTTCCATGATTTTATTTTCGCTTTCCACATCGACGTTGGAAGTGGCTTCATCAAAAATGTAAACCGGACTGTCATGCAGTAAGGCGCGGGCCAGTGCCAGACGCTGTTTCTGTCCGCCGGAAAGATTCGCACCCTTTTCCAGAATTTCCATATCCAGTCCGCCGTTTTCTTCGACAAAGCCAAGCAGGTCGACCTGTCCGAGCGCTTCCCGCATTTCCAGTTCGGAAGCGGTTTCACAGCCCATTGCCAGATTTTCGCGCACTGTGCCTTTAAAAATATAGCTGTCATGCGTGATTCTTGTAATCTTTTTCATCAGCCCTTCTGTCGTAAAATCAGACAACACTTCGCCGCCTAAGGTAATCACGCCGGACTGCGGCCTGTTTTCCTTCATTAACAAGGATGTGATCGTACTTTTTCCACAGCCGGAAGTACCGACCAGTGCCGTTATCCCCCGTTCTTTGGTTGAAAAGCTGACTTCTTTTAATACCTGTTTTTCCGGTGTATATGAAAAACTGATATTTTCAAAACAAATGGTCTGTCCTTCTGTTTCTTTAATACCGCCTTCTTCCGGTTCTTTGGTATCGAGTAGTTTAAAAATCTTATCCGCCGCCGCATTGCCATTCATCGCAATATGGAAAAATGAACCGAGCATACGAAGCGGCAGGAAAAATTCTGCCGAAATCATAATGATAAAGAAACACTCCGTCAGTGTAACTGCACCGTTTTTTAATTTTAAAAGGCTGAGTGCAATACCGAGTGCCGCGCCGCCGTATGCCACCAAATCCATGATACTGATGGAATTCAACTGCATAATCAGCACACGCATTGTCACTTTTCTGAACTTTTCGGCTTCCTCATCCATTTTTTTCGCATAGCGTTCATCGGCACTGTATATTTTTAAGGTTGTCAGTCCCTGAAGGCTTTCCAAAAAGGAGTCACCAAGCTCTGTGTATGTTCCCCAGTATTTTGCCAGCATTTTCTTTGCAAATTTCTGCACAGCAATAATGGATACCGGTATCAGCGGTACACAGATTAATAAAACCACCGCAACCGTCCAGTTCATCATGCCGACGATGACAAAAAGTGTCAGCGGCGCTAACATACTGTAGAAAAACTGCGGCACATATTTACCGAAATAAATTTCTAACTGTTCCACACCTTCTGTGCTAATCTGTACCGCTTCCGCACTGGAGAGATGTTCTCTGTATGAACCCGAAAAACGCATGAGTTTTTCATAGACCATTTTACGGATTCTGGATTTTACATTGCAGGAAGCCGCAAATGAAAGTCTGCTATTGACATAGGTGCTTACCGCACGCACTGCGATAACACATGCCAGCACAATAAAAATCTTCTGCAAATCTGCTGTCTTTGCCGTGCCGTCTGCCGCACTGCTGATGAATCCGGCAAGCGTATACATAAAAAATACATTTGCAATCAGCATGAGCCACTGTGTTGCAACCATGCCCGCAACGTATTTCATGTTATCACGAAATTCCTGCATGAGCCGTTTATGAAACATTTTTCTTTTTCCTCTTTTCTTTTATGGTCGTCCGTATGTGCTTTAATGCAAGTACCGGGTGAGAAAATATCATCCGCGGTCCTGCATAACGCATGACTGCACGAATCTGTTCCCGCTGTTCTTTTGCATAACAGTGAACCTTACAGGCACTGCAAAAAGTCTTTGTTTCCATAAATGGGCATTTTTCTGTCCTGAAAAGCGCATATTCCTCCAGTTTTTTGCAGGAATCGCACAATTCTTTTTTATTCCCATCATTGCCGCCGTGATTACCACGGCAGTATATTCCTATCATAACGGACAAAAGCTTTTTTTCTTCTGCCCGTTTCTTTTCCACATCTATTTTATTCGCACTCATTTTCAAGCTCCATGCTATCCTGTTCGTCTACTGTTTTAATCCGGAACAGGAAGTAGTAAAAGTGTCCCGCCGCTACAATCAAAATAATTATTTTTGCAAACAGCGGCGAAAAGTATAAACCAATGGCAAAAATAATCCCCAGTGTTACCAGCAGATTCCGCTTTGCTTTTTTTGTCATCTGCTTTTTATGTACCGCATCCCCGATATACCGCTGATACAGCTTTGTGGACAGCAGCCATGTGTGAAAGCGTTCCGAGCTTTTTGCAAACAGCGCTGCCGAAAGAATTAAAAACGGCGTTGTGGGCAGTACCGGAAGGACTGCACCAACAATGCCGAGTGCAAGGGATAAAAATCCCAGACAAATACAGATTCCATTTACTATTTTTTTTCATCTAAGCCTCTTTTCTTTTTAGTTTTCGTTTAATGACAGTGTCCGCCACAACGGCTGCAATCCCCACCGCACTGCGATTTTCCGTTTTTCTTGTCACGGTGCAGGCTGTATGCTGCACCGCCTGCGATTGCAAGTACAATGATTCCAACAATAACTGTTCCCATAATACACCAATCCTTTCTAATACAAATATAAATTTTTCCATTTGACAAAAAGGGTCTGCATCAGCAAATTGTTGATACAGACCCTTTTCCCTATTCATACATTATTTTGCAAATGCTTTCTTTTTCATATCGACTTTTAATGTATCGCTTTCCTTGTAAGGTCTTACTAACAGATAAATAAAACCGGCTACAAAAAGAAGTGCGATAATCAATCCAACTACGTGGATATTTCCCGTAAATACAGAACCAATCTGATAGATACAGAATGCTACAATATATGCAAGAACTGTCTGATATCCGATTGCAAACCAGAACCACTTTGTGTTGTTCATTTCTCTCTTAATCGCACCCATCGCTGCGAAGCAAGGAGCACAAAGAAGATTGAATACTAAGAAACCGTAAGCGGCAATCGGTACGATACTTGCACCGAGCTGTCCCCAGATTTCTGCACCGTCTTCTGCAACTTCTGCAAAACCAAAGAGGATACCAAATGTTGCTACTACATTTTCCTTTGCAATCAGACCTGTAATGGCTGCTACTGCCATCTTCCAGTTGCCCCATCCAAGTGGTGCAAAGATTGGTGCAATAACACTACCGATTGCTGCAAGGATACTGCTGTCAAGCTGTTCAGCTTCAAGCATACCGAATGAGCCGTCTGCCCATCCAAAGTTCATTAAGAACCATAACACGATTGTTGAAAGAAGAATAATTGTACCTGCCTTCTTGATGAATGACCATCCTCTTTCCCACATGCTGCGCAGTACATTTTCAACAGTCGGCATATGATATGCCGGTAATTCCATAACGAATGGTGCCGGTTCTCCTGCAAACATCTTTGTCTTCTTTAAGATGATACCTGAGCAGATGATTGCGGCAATACCTACAAAGTATGCGCTCCATGCTACCCAGCCTGCATTGTCAAAGAACGCACCTGCAATTAAAGCAATGATTGGAAGCTTTGCACCGCAAGGAATAAATGTTGTTGTCATAATGGTCATCTTACGGTCTCTGTCGTTTTCAATAGTTCTTGAAGCCATGACACCCGGAACACCGCAGCCGCTGCCGATTAACATTGGAATGAAGGACTTTCCTGAAAGACCAAACTTACGGAAAATTCTATCCATGATAAAGGCAACACGTGCCATATAGCCGCATGATTCCAGAAATGCAAGGAAAATAAATAATACAAGCATCTGTGGTACGAAACCTAATACCGCACCGACACCGGCTACAATACCGTCAAGGATTAATCCTGAAAGCCAGTCAGCACAGCCGATTGCATCCAGTCCGTTACCGATTAATACCGGAATACCAGGTACCCATACACCATAGTCAGCCGGGTCCGGTTCTTCCTGCTCCAAAGCTGTTTCAAATGTTGCTACATTCACATTTACGAGTTCTTCGTCCTCGTCTTCTCCTGCAATGTTAACCTCTGTTGTAAGAGATTTGATTGCACTGTTTGATGTAAATGCCTTGATTGCTGCATCGACATCTGCTTCCTGCGCATCTTCGTCATCATAAACTTCTGTAAATTCTTTTGTGACATCCGGTGCTTTTTCTTCTGCTGCTTCTAAGAAGCCCTTGATTTCAGCATCGTATGGAGCATATTCATCAGCTGCATCGTTGTAAGCAGATGTACCGATTCCGAATAAATGCCAGCCATCGCCGAACACACCGTCATTTGCCCAGTCTGTAGCCCATGAACCGACTGTTGTTACAGAAATATAGTAAACAAGGAACATTACCGCTGCAAAGATTGGAAGGGCTGCCCATCTGTTTGTTACAACCTTATCAATCTTATCGGATACAGAGCCGCCTTCTGATTTCTTGCTCTTTGTACAGCAGTCATGAATGATGGATGAAATGTACTGGTATCTTTCATTGGTAATGATACTTTCCGTATCATCATCAAATTCATCCTCTAACTTCTGTACCTCTGCGGATACATCCGGTACGGACTTCATCATATCTTTAATCTTATCATCTTTTTCGATTAACTTAATGGCAAAGAAACGCTTCTGTTCGTCTGCCACATCGCTTCCGATTTTTGCTTCCACTGCTGAAATCACTGCTTCTACGCTGTCTGCAAATGAATGTGCAATTGTTACAGTTGCTGCTTTCTTTGCTAAATCAACAGCTTTGTCTGCTGCTTCCTTAATGCCTGTTCCCTTTAACGCTGAAATTGCTACAACCGGGCAGCCAAGCTTTTCTGAAAGCTTATCTAAATGAATCTTATCCCCGTTCTTTTCAAGAATATCCATCATGTTGACAGCCATGATGACCGGGATTCCCAGTTCCATTAACTGTGTGGAAAGATACAGGTTTCTTTCAATATTCGTACCATCTACGATATTTAAGATGGCATCCGGTCTTTCCCCAACCAGATAATTTCTTGCCACAACTTCTTCCAGTGTGTATGGAGATAATGAGTAAATACCCGGTAAATCCATGATGGTTACATCGCTGTGTCCCTTTAGTTTTCCTTCTTTTTTCTCTACTGTAACACCAGGCCAGTTACCTACAAACTGATTCGAACCGGTCAGTGCATTAAACAGTGTCGTCTTACCGCAGTTTGGGTTACCTGCAAGTGCAATTTTAATCGACATTTCAATGCTTCCTTTCATATAACTTATTTTTGTTAGCGTTTTCTAACCCCTATGTAAAAAAAATTTCTGTCTATCACCCCGCAAGAAAATTATGCTTCCACTTCAATCATTTCCGCATCGGCTTTTCTTAACGATAGCTCATATCCTCTTACTGTTACTTCTACAGGATCTCCTAAAGGTGCAACCTTGCGTACATACACATCGACACCTTTTGTAATGCCCATATCCATAATCCGTCTTTTTACAGGGCCTTCACCGTGAAGTCTTTTTACCTTCACCGTCTGGCCGCAAGCTGTTTCCTTCAGCGTTTTCATAACTCTGTTCCTTCTTTCCTCATGAAATGTTTTCTATATAAGCATGACTAAACCATAATTTTGTTCGCCATGTCCTTACCGATTGCAACTCTGGAATCTTTTACATTGACTATCATATTGCCATTTATCTCAGATACTACAGTAACTTCCCCACCGGTCACAAATCCAAGATTTTCCAAAAACTTGCGGACTTCTTCCTTTCCGCCAATCTTTCTGATAATATTTGTTTCCCCCGCTTTAACCATTGATAACGGCATCATTGCAGCTCCTTTCTTGTGTATCATAAATAACTTTTGATAGTTCTTTCCTACTTTCGTTAGTATATGCTAACGTTCATTAGAAGTCAAGAACTTTTTGAGAAATTTTCTTAATTACTTGTCCATCGTTTTTATGATTCCGGGATATCTTCCAGCCGCACAGCACTGTATAAGACGACGGCATCGGTAAATTTACGCGGATTGTAGCCGGTCAGTCATACGATGCCGCTCCTGCCATGACCGTGCTGACACTGCCGACACCGATACACAATACCTTTTCATATGTATCTGCCAGTCTTTTTAAAATATGCCTGTTTTTCTCCAGCCGTTCCTTTTCAATAATTAAAATATACTCATTTGGATAATTGTATCTGTAAAAGCTGCAGTTCATCTGTGCAAATGCCTGTGTAATCGCCGACTGTATCATAAACAGATTATTCGGATTATAGCGCACATTCAGGTGTACAATTACCACCCGGCACAGCGTATCCTCTGATAAGCCGTTTTCTTTAAGCGTATCCGACAAATAGGCTGTATTCATATTTTCCCAGTTTATTAAACAGCGGATTACATAATTCAAACGGTTTTTCTTCTGCGCTCCCAGCGATTCCAGTTCCCGCTCTTTAAGCAAAAGATCCGTGATTTTATGTGCCAGATAGGCATACTTTCTCACTTCCTCAACGGCTCCGCTGATTCCGATAACCGCAATGATTTTTCCGTTATATGTAATCGGGATATTGATGTCCCTTTTTGTGCCGAAAAAGCTGTCATCATCTGTTACTTCGATGGTTTCTCCGGCTTTTATATAACCGGTATTGGTCCGTGTGATTTTTCTAATTTTTTACAAATGCAGTGATTCCTAGTCACATTTTAAATGCAGAATTTTTTTATATTCTCTTTAATATTGTTTAACATAACATAAATTTATATTATTTTATACTTCTTTTTGTTCTGTATAACATATCATTTTAAAAAATGCCCTGTTATAATAACATCATCAAAAACACGCATGATACAAAACACTATGAACAGATGATTCCAAACCTAATGATAAATAAGTTGAAAGATTGTGAGGTTGATTTTATGAAAGCAGTAATTGCAATTGATTCTTTTAAAGGAAGCTTATCTTCCTTTGAAGCGGGAAACAGCGCTGCAGAAGGTATCCGGCGCGTCTATCCCGATGCGCAGATTGAAGTCCGTCCGCTCGCAGACGGCGGCGAGGGAACGGTTGAAGCACTGACACTCGGCTGTGCCGGACAGCTTACAACCGTTACCGTCACCGGACCGCTCGGCAAGCCGGTATCCCGCCAGTACGGCATTGTTGACCGCACTAGGACTGCCAT
>ERZ780168.4176-NODE-4176-length-10243-cov-7.144876_pt1 | contig 10243 bp, 5 predicted proteins | sample MGYA00510981_ERZ780168 | MGnify/ENA primary metagenome ERZ780168 (study PRJEB29588, sample SAMEA2158769) | human gut metagenome | biome: human gut; feature: human-associated habitat; material: faeces | place: Denmark | collected 2008/2010 ...
CTGCCGCGACGGGCGGGATAAGTATAACCCGCTCAAGATGGTCATTGCCGTCGGCGTCGTGATGGGTATTCATGCGGCGTATGAGATCTTCATCGGCGGAGCCGTCGTCACATGGAGCGTGATTTGGACGTATCTGCCCGTGTCGCTTCTGTACATCGGGTCCATGACGCTGGGCTATGTCGGCCTGCGGTACATTGAACTTTCCATTTCGTCGCCGATCTGCAATTCCTCCGGCGCGCTGGTCGCCGTTTTGTGCCTGCTGACCGGAACACTGGACGAGTCTATCACAGGCGCCATGCGCTATCTGGTGATCGGCGCAGTGGCGCTGGTGTGCATCGGCGTGGTCGGCCTCGGCGTTGTCGAGTCCACAGAGGATGACGAACTGCGCAGGAAGCGGCAGGAGGGCTCCAACTATAAATACGCCAAGTCGTGGCTGGCGCTGTGCCTGCCGATTGCATACTGCCTGCTTGACGCAGCGGGCACGTTTGCAGATTCCCTTGTGCTCCGGACGCTGGACGAGGATTCGGCCAACTGCGCGTATGAACTGACGTTCCTCGCAGCTGCTGTGATCTGCTTTATTTATGTTGTCGTGATTAAAAAAGACAAGCTTGTTTTCAAAGCAGAAGCGCCCAAGTACGCCGGCGCGCTGTTTGAAACGGCAGGTCAGTTCGCGTATATCTACGCCCTTGCCGACGAGGCGCATGTTGCGCTCTCGGCTCCTATCATCTCGGCCTACTGCGCCGCCTCCGTCCTTTGGGGCCGCATTTTCCTGAAGGAAAAGCTTTCATGGAAGCATTATGTCATGATCGCATTGGTCGTGATCGGCATCGTGATGATCGGCGTGTTCGACATCTGACAATCATCCGCACGCAAAACGCCCCCGGCAGCCGCCGGGGGCGTCAGTTTTTTCTCGTGTCTGTCTCTTACGGCAATTCGTAAAGCGCGGAGAATTTTTCTTCCAGATAGGTCAGGAAATAATCCGGGTTCAGGCTCTCGCCGGTGATGGCACGAATCCATTCGTCAGGCGTTGTGATGGAGGCGATGGAGAACACATGCGCCTTCAGCCAGTCACGGATGGGGAGCAGATCGCCCTTTGCCGCGCAGGTAAAGACATCGAAGTCCTTCTCCATTGTCCGCAATATCTGCACGCCGTAGGCAGAGCCCAGCGCGTAGGACGGGAAGTATCCGGCAGGCATTGTCCAGTGCACGTCCTGCAAGCAGCCCTGCGCGTCGTCCGGGACGGTGACGCCGAGATAGTCCTGATATTTCTGATTCCAAAGCGCGGGAATTTCATCGACCGTGATCTCGCCGTTCATGAACGCCTTTTCCAGTTCATAGCGGATCATAATGTGCAGGCAGTAGGTCAACTCGTCTGCGTCGCAGCGGTTGAGGCCTGGCGCGGCGGCATTGACAGCCTCATAAAGCTGCCGTTCGGAAACGTCGGCAAACGTACCGCCGCTCAGTTCCTGCAATTTAGGATAGATAAAATGGACGAATGCTTCACTGCGGCCGATCAGATTTTCGTAGAAGCGGGAAATGCACTCGTGCATGCCGTTCGTCATGGAGTTTGCGGCGTGTTCGCGGTAAAATTCCTCCGGCTCATTCTGCATGAACAGCGCGTGGCCGCCTTCGTGAAGCGTGGTAAAAATATTGGAGACGAAATTATTTTCATAATAATGCGTCGTAACGCGCACGTCTTTGGGGCCGAAGTTTGTGGTAAACGGATGCTCGGTCGTCATGAGGACGAGCGCTTCCTTGTCCAGCCCCTCCAATTCCAGCAGGTATTTGGAGAACGCCTCCTGCTGCGAAATGGGGCACGGGCGGGACATGAAATCCATGCGGATGGGCTTGCCCTCCGTCTGAATGCGCCGCACCAGCGGGACGATCCGCGCGCGCAGCGCGTCAAAGAACGCATCAAGCTGACTGATGCTGCCGCCCTTTTCGGTGTCGTCCAGAAGCGCGTCGTAATATGTCGGCTTTTTCTGTTCACGCAGATCGAGCGCCTGATGCGTGTAGGAAATGATCTCGGCCAGCGCACCGCTGAACATGGAAAAGTCCGCCGCCTGCTTCGCCTCCAGCCATTTGGAATAGGCGCGGTTGTAGGCAAGGCTCATCTCATAATTGAGCTTCGCCGGGATATTCTTTTCCTTCTCCCACGCCTCATACAGGTGCTCCACGACCTTCTTCTGCACCGGCGTCAGTCCCTCACTGTCCGCGTGCAGCTCGGTTACAAGCTGGGCGTAGCGCTTGGTGTGCGTGAGCCGGAAATAGCGGTCAGACAAAACGGCCATATCGGCCCCCGCCTGCTCCATGCCGTCCTTCGGCGCGCAGCACTGCATGTCAAAATCCAGCTTGCCTACAGCACGGGCGTAGACATCGGCTTCGTCGAGCAGCTTGCGCAGCCGGTCAAATTTCTGTTTGTTTGTCATAGGTTCAGCCTCCTTTGCGCCAGCTGGCACAAGTCAAGGACGATAACGCAGCAGACGGCGGCCCAGTCCGGCCCGCAAGCGTGCCCTTGTCAACTGACGCTCTTTCATCGTATCATGATTTGTCTATGGGCGCAAGACGCAGGCATTGCGAAACGCGGGCCGGATATGCTATAATTCTAAAATAGAATATATAATGAAGGGAGATTCCTATGAAATTTTCTGAAATGCCGTATGCACGGCCCGATCTGAACGAACTGAAGCAGCAGCTGCAGTCTCTTACCGACCAGCTGAAGGCTGCGCCGGATTATGCCGCCGCGCGCGAAGCATTCCTCGCCCAGCAGAAGCTGTCGATGCACATCAATACCCTCGCCACGCTCTCGAGCGTCCGCAACTCTATCGATACCCGGGACAAGTTCTATGACGCTGAAGAGGAATTCTGGAACGAGGCCGGGCCCGAACTGCGCGCCTATGACGACGCATGGACGGCAGCAATGCTGGAAAGCCCATTCCGCAAGGAATTTGCAGCGGAATACGGTAATCTGATGTTCCTCAACGCCGAGATCGCCCGCAAGGCCTTCTCTCCCGCGATCGTCGAAGAACTCAAACAGGAAAACCAGCTGGTGCAGGACTATCAGAAGCTGATCGCCAGTGCGCAGATTGAATTTGAGGGCAATACCTACACCATCTCGCAGCTGTCCCCGTTCAAGAATGACCCTGACGACGCGCGGCGTCTGGCCGCGTGGCAGGCCGAGGGCGGCTGGTATAAGGCACATCAGCCGGAACTTGACGAGATCTACGATAAGCTTGTGAAGCTGCGCGACGCGATGGGCCGCAAGCTGGGCTACGACGGCTATACCCAGATGGGCTATTACCGCATGGGCCGCAACTGCTACACGAAGGAAGACGTGGAGAAGTTCCGCGCCGCCGTCGTCAAGTACGTCGTGCCCGTGGCGGCATCCGTCTACGAAGCACAGGCCAAGCGCCTCGGCAAGACCTATCCCATGACCTTTGCGGACAACGCACTCGGCTTCCGCAGCGGCAACCCGAAGCCCTGCGGCACCCCGGACGATATTCTCGCGCAGGGCAAGCGGTTCTATGAGGCGCTTTCTCCCGAAACCGGCGAATTCTTCAACACCATGCTCGATAACGAACTTCTGGACGTGCTCTCCACGCCCGGCAAACGCGCTGGCGGCTACTGCACGAGCCTCGGCGACTACCATGTCCCCTTCATTTTCGCCAACTTCAACGGCACGCAGCACGACGTTGAGGTCGTGACGCATGAGGCGGGCCACGCTTTCGCTGCTTATCTCAACCGCGACCGCGTCCCGACCGAGACGATCTGGCCGAGTCTTGAGGGCTGCGAGGTGCATTCCATGTCCATGGAATTCTTCGCGTGGCCGTGGGCAGACGGCTTCTTTGGAAGTGACACCCGCAAGTTCCGCTACAGCCATCTGGCCGGCGCGCTGACCTTCATCCCCTACGGCACGATGGTCGATCATTTCCAGCATATCGTCTATGAAAAGCCGGAGATGACCCCGGCAGAGCGCCACGCGGTCTGGAAGGAACTTCTGGGCGTGTATATGCCGTGGATGCAGCTCGGCAGCGAGATTCCCTTCTACGGCGACGGCGAGGGCTGGCAGCGGCAGCTGCATATCTATGTGAACCCGTTCTATTATATTGACTACTGCCTCGCGCAGACCGTCGCGCTGCAATTCTGGGCGCGCATCCAGAAGGACAAGGACGACGCATGGAAGCACTACATGGCCTACACCCGGCAGGGCGGCAGCCGCGTGTTTACGGAACTTCTGAAAAACGCGGACCTTGACAGCCCATTTGAGGAAAGCTGCCTGCGCGGCGTGTGCGAGGAAGCCAAAGCATGGCTCGACAGCTATGATCTGACCGGCATCGCATAATATCAGTTGACATTCCGGAACAAGTACGGTATGATTGTTCCAGATGAATAATGAATATTGTTCGCGGCCACAAGGGCGGAATTGGCGTTCCCAATTCCGCCCTCGGCCTGTCTTTCAAAGAAAGCGAGGCGAATCCTCTGAAACAGAAGAAAAAAAGTTCCAACGGGCGGACGCTTGCGCGGCTGCTGCGCGGAAGCTGGCGGTATTTTGCCGCCTGCATCGCCGCAAGCCTGCTCTTTACGCTCTGCGAACTGGTCATTCCGCAGATCATCCGCGTGAGCGTCGATTCCCTGATCGGTGAGGCCCCCGTAAAGTCTGCGGCAGCGCGTCCAATCGTCGCTGCACTCGGCGGCGCAGCCTATCTGCGGCAAAACCTGTGGCTCCCGGCAGCCTTTATGGCGGGGCTCGGGCTGCTGTCTGCTATCATGCGCTACTGTGTGAACATCTACAGTTCCAAGGCGGGCGAAACGCTCGTCAAGACCAGCCGGGATCTTTTGTATCATCACATCCAGCACCTGCCGTGGAAGTGGCATATGCAGAACCCCACCGGCGATATCATCCAGCGCTGCACCTCGGACGTTGAGCGCATCAAGACCTTCTTTGAAGAGCAGTTCGTCTCCGTGTTCCGCGCCGTGGCGATGATCGTGTTCGCGCTCGTGTGCATGGCACTTATGAACTGGAAGCTGGCGCTCGTGCCGGCGGTCATGTTCCCGATCATCATTGTCTATTCTCTGCTGTTCCACAACTCCATCCGTGAGCGCTACACTGCCTGCGACGAATCCGAGGGCGTGCTGTCTACCATCGCGCAGGAGAACCTGACCGGCGTGCGCGTTGTGCGCGCCTTTGGCCGCGAGGAATACGAGCGGCAGCGCTTTGAAAAGCAGAACGAGGACTATACCACGCTCTGGGTGCGTCTGTGCCGCACGCTTTCGGACTTCTGGGCTGTCGGCGACGCGACGGCCTGCATCCAGACGATGCTTGTTGTGCTGATCGGCAGCATTCTGTGCGTGCGCGGCGAAATGACCGAGGGCGAGTTCGTCTCCTTCGCCATTTACAACACCATGAGCATTTCTCCCGTGCGCCGTCTGGGCCGCGTGATCTCCGAAATGAGCAAGGCGGGCGTCTCCGTATCCCGTATTGGCGAAATTCTCGACGCCCCCTGTGAACAGGACAAGCCGGACGCGAAGGAGCTCCCCATGGACGGCGACATCGTCTTCGACCACGTTTCGTTCCGTTATGAGACGGGGCCGGATGTACTCTCGGACGTGTCCTTCGCCATTCCCGCCGGGTCCAGCTTCGGCATTCTGGGCGGTACCGGCTCCGGAAAGAGCAGTCTGCTGCTGCTTCTGTGCAGGCTCTATGCACCGTCGGAGGGCCGCGTGATGGTCGGCGGGGAAGATTTGGCGGACATGCCTGCGGCATGGGTACGCGACCATGTGGGCGTTGTGCTGCAGGAGCCGTTTTTGTTCTCGCGCACGATCGAGGAGAACATCGGCATCTGCGGCGCAGACCGCGAAACGGTGCGCAAAGCCGCCGCGACGGCCTGCATCGCATCGGACATCGAGCAGTTTGCAAACGGCTATGATACCATGGTCGGGGAGCGCGGCGTGACGCTCTCGGGCGGACAGAAGCAGCGCGTGGCCATCGCGCGGATGCTGACGAAGAAAACGCCCGTGATGGTCTTCGACGATTCTCTGTCCGCCGTCGATACGCAGACGGACGAGCACATCCGTGAAGCGCTGAACCGTGATCTGACTGGGACGACGAGTATCATCATTTCCCACCGGATCACGACGCTTATGGACTGCGACAACATTCTGGTGCTGGAGTACGGCAAGGTGCTCCAGCGCGGCACGCCGCAGCAGCTGCTGCAGCAGCCCGGCCTGTTCCGGCAGATCTACGACATGCAGATGTCCATCGGAGAGGAGGAGCCGGCATGAAACGCGGAAAAGACAAAAAAGGCCTGCCGTTCTTCGGTATCCCAAAGCTGGCCCCTTATTTAAAGCCCTATAAAATGCTGTTTTTCTGGATGGTTGTGACCGGTACGGTCGGCAGCGGCATGGATGCGATTATCCCCCTGTTCCAGCAGCACGCCATCGACCATTTTATCGCGGACAAAACCATGCAGGGCGTCGGCGGCTGGCTGGCACTGTACATTCTGGTCATGATCATTCAGACCGCGACGAACTACATTTCCGCCTACGGCGCTTGCAAAGCTGAACTCTATATCGGCCGCGACTTAAAGCGCGAGACGTTCAATCATTTGCAGACGCTGTCCTTCTCTTATTTCAACCAGAACAGCGTTGGCTATACCCACGCGCGCGTCATGTCCGATACCGACCGCATTGCAAGCACGCTTGCATGGGGGTTGATGGAGGCTGTGTGGTACATTGCGTATCTGCTGCTGGCAATCGTGATGATGTTCGTGCTCAACTGGAAGCTGGCGCTGTGTGTGATGGTCATTGTGCCGGTGCTGGTGATCTCGGGCGCGTATTTCCAGAAAAAACTCGTCTTTTTTCACCGCCGCGTGCGCGAGCAGAACTCGAAGATCACCGGCGCGTTCAACGAGGGCATCACCGGCGCGAAGACGACCAAAACGCTGGTCATTGAGGACAAGGTCGAGCAGGAATTCGACGATCTGACCGGCGAAATGAAGCGACTGAGCGTCCGCGCCATGCACTTCCGGAGCGTGTTCATGTCCACGACAGCCTTCGCCGCGTCCATCGCGCTGGCGATCGTCCTGTGGCGCGGCGGCGTCATCACAAGAGACGGCGTGATCCTGATCGGCACGCTGTCCGTATTTATGAACTATGCGCAAGGCATGATGGAGCCGGTGCAGTGGCTTGTGCAGGTCATGTCGTCGCTCGTCAACGTGCAGGTCAATGTCGAACGCGTCACAAGGCTTCTGGAAACGGAATCCGACGTCAGCGACACGCCGGAGGTCACGGCAAAATACGGCGACGCGTTCCACCCCAAAAAGGAAAACTGGGAGCCGCTTTACGGTGATATTGAATTTCAGGACGTCACCTTCCGCTATCCAGACGGCAGCGAAAACGTGCTGGAACACTTTAACCTCAAGGTCCCGCAGGGCACGAACGTCGCCATTGTCGGTGAGACGGGCGCGGGCAAATCCACGCTGGTCAATCTCGTCTGCCGCTTCTTTGAGCCGACGCAGGGCCGCATTCTGATCGATGGCCGCGACGCGCGGGAACGCAGCCAACTCTGGCTGCACTCGAACATCGGTTATGTGCTGCAAACGCCGCATCTGTTTTCCGGCACGGTTCTGGAAAACCTGCGCTACGGCAGGCCCGACGCAACGATGGACGAGATCGAAGCGGCCGTAAAGACTGTCTCCGCCGACCAGATCATCGCCCGCCTGCCGGACGGCTATCATACCGACATCGGCGAGGGCGGCAACACGCTCTCCACGGGCGAAAAGCAGCTGCTGTCCTTTGCCCGCGCACTTCTGGCCGACCCGCGCATTTTCGTGCTCGACGAGGCGACCAGTTCCGTTGATACCGTGACCGAGCGGCTTATTCAGGACGCCATCGAAAAGGTCATGGCAGGCCGTACCTCGTTTATCATTGCCCACCGCCTATCGACCATCCGCCGCGCGGACGTGATTCTGGTCGTGCACGACGGCAAGATCATCGAAAGCGGTACGCACCGCTCTTTGATGAACGCGAAGGGCGCCTATTATCAGCTTTACACCCACCAGTACCGTGAGGAGCAGACCCGCTCCATGATGGATTAAACAAAGCCCGGATGCGCAGCATCCGGGCTTATGTTTATTTTATTCTGACGGCAACTCCTGCCGCACGCGGGCAGCCTGACGCCGTCTGGCGTTCAGACAGCCGTAGAAGGCAGGAATCAGGAAGCAGTCGGCAAGCAGCCACGCAAACGGGCTTGCCAGACAGGCTGCGTCAAAACCGAACGCGGGCACGGCCCAAAGGCTCACGACCGTGCGTGCAAGCATCTCCAGAAGGCCGGAAATCAGCGACAACCGGCTGTAGCCCATGCCCTGAATGGACAGGCGCAGTACGTTGACGGCCAGCAAAAGGGGCGTTGCATAGGCAAACGCGACGCTCAGCTGCTGCGTGTAGTCCATGACGTTCGCCGCCTCGTCCGCGTTCATGAACAAAAGCGCCAGATACCGCGTTCCAAACTGTGCGATCAACACGAACAGAACGCAGTACAAAATTCCGATGAACATACAGGCATACGTTCCCTGCTTGATGCGGTCATACTTGCCCGCGCCGAGATTCTGCGCAGTGAAGCTGGTCAGTGCCGTGCCGAAGGCGTTGAGCGGCGTCATGGTCAGCATGTGGAGCTTGTTTGCTGCACCGAAGCCGTTTTGCGCGGCATTTGAAACAATAAGACCTGCCTGCATGTCAAACTGGACGACGACGCTTTGCATCGTGATAATACCGACAGAAAGGACCGAAAACTGAAGCCCCAGCGGAACGCCCTGTGCGATGTGCTGGGAAAGGTCGCTTTTCGTGATGGCGAAGTCCTCCCGGTGAAGCCGCAGCTCGGGATATCTGGAAAAGGCGTAGAGGAAGCATGCCACGGTGCTGATGAGCTGCGCGAGAACCGTTGCAATCGCCGCGCCCGCGACGCCCCAGCCGAACGACAGAATGAACAGAAGGTCCAGACCGACATTCAGAACCGTGGAGAACAGCAAAAACATCAGAGGCGTGACAGAATCACCCATCGCGCGCAGGAACGAGCAGATGAAGTTATAAAAAAGCTGCGCGCCGATACCGGAGAAGATGATCATGCAGTAGGTGTGCGCTGCGTTATAGACCGCGGGGCTGTCCGGCGTGACGTTTATCCACGCGAGCATCGGGTTCAGAAGCGCAAGCGCGAGCGCGGTGAGGACGACGGTCAGCACGGTGGAGAGCACAAACTGCGTCGCAAGTGAGCGGCGCACGCCCTGATCGTCATGCGTACCGACGCGGCAGGAGGTCACGGCGCAGAAACCGGCGCTGGAACCGAAGGCGAATTGCAGGAAAACGAAGACGAGCGGGGTAGTGTCGGTAACGCCTGCTACCTCGTCGGCGGTCAGTGTCTGGCCGACTATCGCCGCGTCGCTTATGGAGTAGACCTGCTGCAGAAGATAGGAGACTATTATGGGCAGCGAAAACAGCAGGATGGTTTTCCAACAGGAGCCGAGTGTTAGCTGCACAGGATGAAAAATGGCTTTGAGATCAAACGCTTTTTTCATTGGAATCCCTGACTTTTCTCTGATAATTATGCTTCCGGAAACTCATGGCTTTACTCCGGAAGAGCTGTGATTATAGCTTTACCGCCGTTACTTGTCAAGGGGCAAAATGTTAATATTTTATGACCGGCTCACGGGGCCGAAAACCGCGAGCAGAAGCCGTTGATATAGTCCTCAAGCAGCGGCAGAACGGCACACTTTTCGGCGGCTCCGTCATACATGCTGTACAGCAGATGCATGGGCGCATAAAACTCCAGAGCTCGCAGCCGCGCCGTGCGCGAATCGCCGCAGAGCGGCAGGAAAATCTCACGCATATATTCAAGCGGCCCCGCCGCGAGGTACTGCTGATACAGTGCGCTCATCTCGGCGCTGCGGTACTGCTCCAGCGTCAGCATCCGCCTGAAGCAAGACGGGAATTCCTCCTCCGTCCAGTACCTGAACATGGCGATGCTGTACTGCCGTATGCGTTCAAGCGGGGTAAGCTCTTCCGCGGCGCGCTCATTGCTGTCGGGCATCCTGTGCTCGCCGGCCTTATCGGCATCGCCCTCCTGCATACGCAGGACGATGTGGTCAAAGATATCCCGCTTGCTCTTGTAGTGCTTGTAGAGCGATGGGGCTTTTATCCCGACAGCTGCGGATATCTGCTCCACGGTGACGGCCTCGTAGCCGCTGACGGC
>ERZ780168.4180-NODE-4180-length-10237-cov-3.123944_pt1 | contig 10237 bp, 6 predicted proteins | sample MGYA00510981_ERZ780168 | MGnify/ENA primary metagenome ERZ780168 (study PRJEB29588, sample SAMEA2158769) | human gut metagenome | biome: human gut; feature: human-associated habitat; material: faeces | place: Denmark | collected 2008/2010 ...
GCCGTTCTTGTCGAGCGTGTAATAAAGCTTATTACACGGGAGAAAAATCCCCTTGATGTTGACCGCCTTCTTATCGTAACATTCACAAGAGCGGCGGCTGCCGAAATGCGTGAAAGAATACAGGCGGCAGTCAACAAACTTCTTGAAGATGATCCGTATAACGCTCATTTGCTTGCACAGCGACAGCTTTTGTACAGTGCAAATATTTCTACAATAGACAGCTTTTGCGGAGATATTGTCCGTGAATATTTTCATACGCTCAATGTTGCAAGAGATTTTCGTATTGCCGATGAGGGTGAACTTGAAATTCTCAGACAAGAGGCACTCGATAATACATTTGAAAGCTTTTATGACAGCGAAGTTGACTGCTTTTATTCTTTGCTTGATCTTTTTAAAGGAAAACAGGGCGATCAAAAACTGCGTGAAACAGTCCTTAAAATATCCGAGTTTCTTACAACTCAGCCGTTCCCCGATAAATGGCTTGATGATATGCTCGAAAACTATTCTGAAACCGATATTGAAAAAACTGTGTGGGGCAAAATTATAATCGACTATGCTCTGAGTGCCGTGCTTCACGGAATCAATCTGACTGAAAATTCTATTCTTCGATTAAAAGATGACGAAAAACTTCAAGATGCAGTCGAACCCCTGCTTGTCGGTGATTTGGCATATTTTACCCTTGTTCAATCGAAATTTGTTTCTTCATCATGGGATGAAATCAGACAGGCAATATTTTCTTTTGAAACAGGAAGAATGAAAAGTCCGAAAGGATACAAGGATAATCCGATTAAAATTTTTGTTTCATCCAACAGAGATGAGGTCAAAGAAACGGTGAAGAAAATCCAATCATTGTTTTTTTGGAGTGAGGAAGATGCAAGGCTTGAATTGTCGCAGCTTCATAGGTCCATATCTACCTTGTTTACACTTGTTCGTGCATATGACAAAAAGCTTTCCAAACTCAAAGCGAAGAAAAATATTCTATCGTTTGCCGATATTGAATCGCTTACTGTAAAACTTCTTGCAAAGCCCGATGATGATAACGGCTATACCAAAACCGTTCAGGCTCAGGAGATTTCAAACAGATTTGATGCTGTTATGGTTGACGAATTTCAAGATGTAAATGATGTTCAAGACCTTATCTTCAAGTCGGTAAGCAATGATGAAAGCAATCTTTTTGTGGTTGGCGATGTAAAGCAGAGTATCTACGGATTTCGTCAGGCAAAGCCCGAAATTTTTATTGAACGCAAAAATGAATATAAACGATTCAATGAAGAAAATCCCGAATATCCTGCAACTATAATTCTCGACAGAAATTTCCGCAGTCGTTTTGAGGTGTGTGATGCGGTCAATTTTATTTTTGAAAGAATTATGACCAAGGAATCCGCAAAAATGGAATATAATTCCGATGAAAGGCTGGTAAACGGTGCTGAGTTTCCAAAGTCTGATGATTGCAATTTTGAAATTTCATTGATTGAATCCGAAAACTCAGACCTTGAAAAAGAAGAAATTGAGGCAAAGTACATAGCTGATAAAATTCACGATATGATTAATTCGGGCTTTAGAGTTAAGGACGGAGATGTAATGCGTGAAGCCCGTTACGGTGACTTTGCAATAATTCTTCGCAGTCCAAGCGGAAAGGCCGCAACTTATGTCAACACTCTGAACAACAGCGGTATTCCTGCCTACAGCGAGAATAAGTCAAGTTTTTTTGATGCAGTTGAAATCAAAATTATGCTCAACCTTCTGCGCGTAATTGACAACCCGGGGATTGATATTCCGCTTTTGTCGGTTTTGTGCAGTCCTATGTATGCGTTCACTCCCGACGAGCTTGCCGAAATGCGTTGTGAAAGCAGAAAATCTTCGCTTTACTCTTCTGTCTGTGAATATGCAAAAACAAACGATAAGGCAAGGAAATTTGTTTTTGAACTTAAAATTCTGCGTGATTGTGCCTGTACAAATTCCGTTGACGCTCTCATTTCAAAAGCGTGTGAAATGACAGGATTTATGTCTATTTCGCTTGCAGTCAGCGGTAATGATTCGGCACTTAAAAACCTGGAGCTGTTGCGTGAATATGCAAGAAGTTTTGAGAGCAACGGCTATAAAACGCTTTCTGATTTTATTTCATATACCGACAAGCTTATTGCCAATAAGACAAACCTTGACGCATCATCACAAAATGAGGGCGACTCTGCAAATGCCGTGAGAGTTCTCAGTATCCATGCGTCAAAGGGACTTGAATTTCCGGTTTGCTTTATTGCCGACATAACCCACCAATTCAATAAAACCGACCTTAGAAACGATATTCTTCTCGACAGCAAGGCAGGACTCGGCATCAAGACTCAGAGCAATGGTGTTGTTTACAACACATTCCCACGCCTTGCAACAGGGCTTAAAATTGAAGAAAACCTTATTGCCGAGGAAATGCGTGTGCTTTATGTTGCACTCACAAGAGCAAAGGAAAAGCTTATCTGTGTTGGTGCAGTAAAGAAGTGCAGTGATTATCTTGAAAGGCTGTATTCAAAGCTTGTGTCCGAAAGTGTAATTGAACCCTATACTGTCACAAGCTGTCAAAGCTATTGCGACTGGCTCTGTCTTTGTGCATTAGTTCACCCGTCACTCAATAATCTGCGTAACGATATTATGCCGGGTTCAAAGGTAATTCCGCACAACGGAGAATCAGATTGGAAATTGCAGATTATCGTTGATGAAAAAATGATTGATAAGGATAATGTCTTTGAGGACGATATTACTTCAACAAATCTGTTACAGGTTGCCGATGTATCCGATGATACTTTTGATTATGCAAAACTTTTGAAAAAGAATCTTGATTTCAAATACAGAAACAGGGATATTCTTTCACTCCCCCAAAAGGTCAGTGCGTCCGATATTGCACACAGTCAGAACGGTGATTATTTTGAAAAGATTCTTTCAAAGCCGTTATTTATTGCTGAACAAAATTCCGCTCCTGTTGCAAGAGGTACTGCTCACCACAAGTTTTTGCAATACTGCAATTTTGAACAGGCAAGAGCAAGTCTTGATACTGAAATTGACCGTCTTTTAAATGACGGAAAACTTACACAGGAACAAGTTGATATGATTGACAGAAAAACACTTAATGAATTTCTGTCAACCAAACTAATTGACCGTATAATTGCATCACAGCTTGTAATGCGTGAAAAACGATTTACCGCAAGGCTTAAACCGTCGGAAGTATTCGATGAATATAAAGATGTAAAAACCGATGCAACAGTAATAATTCAGGGTGCGGTTGATCTTGCGTTTGTTGAGGACGGAAAGCTTGTTATTGTCGATTACAAAACCGACAGGGTAAAAGATATAACAAAACTTGCAGGACTTTACAAGAAGCAACTTGATTTGTACAAATCGGCAATGGAGCAGTCCGAAGAACTTACCGTCAAAGAATGCATTCTTTGCAGTATCCACCTTGGCGCATACATTACCGTATAAAAAGAAAACCGTCCGTAAAATCTGCGGACGGTTTAATCATATTCAGTTTATATCGGTTGCTTCTGCATCAATCATTCTTTGATTGCGGTCGTATTCTTTGTGATAACGGCTGAGCAGAATAATAAGTGAAAATCCCGAAACACCTTCATAAATAAGCGCAATTCCGAGTGCAATCATAAGCAATGCACCAAAAATGTTTGTAAAGAAAATTGTTGTAAGACTGAAAATAATCATTACAATTGCTATAATAAACGGAATCCACCATTTTCTCATACCGAGCGATCTCAGCGTGAGCGAATGTTTCATATCCATAATGCTGTCAACAATAATGATAATGCCAATCGGAATATTGATTATTGCCGCAATTGAAGTGGGTGAAAACAAAGCAAATATACCGAATCCGGTTGAAATAACGCCTATTACAAGTTCAAAGTACATTCCGCCTTCTCTGTCAACAAAGAAAGAAATTATGTTGAACAGTCCGTAAACAGTCATTGCACCGCCGAGTGCATAGCACAAAACATCAAGCACCTTTTGCGGAAAGACAACCGTCACAATGCCGAGTACGATATAGGCGAGAGAGGTCATCATCATAGTAGCCGCCGGATTTTTCTTTTTCTTATGTTCACTCATTTAATACACCTCAGTCTATTCTCTTGTCGCAGTAACCGCACATTACCATACCAAGCTTTTCGTAGCTGAGGTTCGGAAGATATGGCTCCTGCTGTGTGATACATTTCGGATTGTTGCAGTGATGATTCGATACAACAAACGGTCTGTTTTCAACAAAGAACTCATCATCCTGCAAAAGCAGAAGAATAAGTGCCATTCTGCCGTACATACCGTACTGAGCCTGTTTGAAATACAACGCTCTCGGGTCATCATCAATATCAACTGTAATTTCGTTTACTCTCGGCAATGGGTGAAGAATTATCATATCTTCTTTTGCCTTGTCAAGTTTTTCTTTGTCGAGAACAAAAACATTTTTCTGTGCCTGATAATCTTCTTCGCTTGCAAATCTTTCACGCTGAATTCTTGTCATATACAGAACATCAAGGTCTGTGATTGCATCTGCAAGGCTATGAGAAATTTCATACTTACAGCCGTTCTTTTCAAGAATGTCAATAACATAAAGCGGAACGCTGAGTTCCTTTGTTGAGATAAGTACAAAGCTGTTGTTCGGATATTTTGCAAGTGTCTTGATAAGCGAATGAACTGTTCTGCCGTTGAGAAGGTCACCGCATACACCTACTCTGAGGTTATCAAGTCTGCCTTTTTCACAGCTGAGAGTGATAATGTCGGCAAGCGTCTGAGTTGGATGAAGGTGACCGCCGTCACCGCAGTTGATAACGGGAACACCTGCATAGAGAGATGCCGCAGCGGCAGTACCCTCAACAGGATGACGCATTGCGATAATATCGGCATATTCGCCGACAATTGTAATTGTATCTTTAAGGCTTTCGCCCTTTGAAACGGATGAATTCATCGGATTGTCAAAACCGATTGTTCTTCCGCCGAGTTTAAGCATAGCCGTCTGGAATGACATCTGTGTTCTTGTACTCGGTTCATAAAATAAAGTAGCAAGAATCTTGCCGTCACAGGCGTGTCGATAGTCGGCGGGACTCTGCATAATCTTTTTAGCTTTTCGGATAATTTTGTCAATCTGCTCGGTAGACATAACCGATAAATCAATCAAATTTTTGTCAAACATAAATAACACAGCTTTCTGCAATTTTTTCTATTTTATCAAAATTTTCTGTATTTATATATACTTAAAAGAAAAATAGAAATAAAGAATAAAACAATTTTACTCATTCCCGCATTTTCCCGCATTAATTTTATAAGGTATGAAAAATATTAAATTGTGCGTCAAAATGATGTGCCTAAATAAAAAGCATTTTGAAAATATGGTATAAGAAATTCACCGTAAACCGGTAAAGTCGATTAAAACATTCGTACAAAGTATTTTTGTTGACAAAAAATGCATTAATGTGGTATCATATTAATAGTTATATCAAAGTGCAGATGCGTTTTTTACTGCGTAATTCTGCTGTTAAAAAAATAAATTTGACTGCATTTTGTAAAGTGAAGTCTGATTTGTGTTTTGAAAGGATTGTCTTACTATGGTTACAGCTATGTTATTTGCAGGCGGTATCGGTGCAAGAATGAAGTATTCCGATATGCCTAAACAGTTTCTTGAGGTTGGCGGAAAGCCGATTATTATTCACACAATGGAGCATTTTGCCCGTCATCCTAAGGTTGATGCGATTGTTGTTGCCTGTAAGGCTGACTGGATCGGCTACCTTAATGAGCTTATTGAGGCATTCAATGTTCCAAAGGTAAAGGCTGTTGTTCCGGGCGGTGCTAACGGTTTTGATTCTATTCATAACGGCGTAATGGCTACTGCTGAATTTTCAAAAGATCCTGAGGATATCATCCTCATCTGTGACGGTGTTCGTCCTATGCTCAGCGACTCATCACTAACTGTATTAAGGATACAAAAAAGTACAAAACAGCCGTTCCTGTTACCCCGAGTATTGATTCACTTCTTTACAGTGAGGACGGAGAAACCTGCGGCAAGAGTTACCAGAGAAGTACAATGTACATTACACAGGCTCCGCAGGGATATACAATGGAAAGAATTCTTTGGGCTCACGAAGAAGCTTACAAGAGAGGTATTACAAACCCTGTTTCCTCAAGTGAACTTTTTATTGAGCTAGGCGAAAAGGTTCATCTTTTCCTTGGCGAGAGATTCAACATTAAGGTAACAACACCTGAGGATCTCACAACATTGCGATCACAGTTCTATTATGAAAACTACAAGCAGTTTGCAAAGGAAGAACTTAAATATGGATTATAATGTTCAAAGTAATATAAAAAAGACGGTTTTTTCCGATATTAAAGAAATTACAAATACAAATGTTGATTGGAACAGATTTAACGGTAAAACCGTTCTTATAACCGGTGCAGGAGGATTTATCGGTTATTATCTTGTCCTCACATTTCTCGCAAGAAATGACTTTTATAACAATAACATCAGGCTCCTTGCGTTTGTAAGAAACAGAGAGAGAGCCGAGAAAAAGTTTGGCGTTCTTCTTGAAAGAGATGACATTGAGCTTGTTGTGGCCGATGTTACAAATAAGATTGAATGTGAGAGAGCGGATTTTATTATTCATGCCGCAAGTCAGGCAAGTAATATTCAATTTGAAACCGATCCTGTAGGCACTATTAACGCAAATCTCAGCGGTACATCAAACATTCTTGATTTTGCTCTTGAAAGCAAAAGTGAGTCTGTACTTGTTGTTTCAAGCCTTAAAGTGTACGGTGCTTTGCACAACGGTAAAAACAGTATTTCCGAAGATGATATCGGTTATATTGATTTTACTTCCTATAAAAATTGTTATGCAGTGGGTAAGAGAGCGTCTGAAACTCTTGCCGCAAGCTATTGCAAACAGTTTGGACTCAATGTGAAGATTGCAAGACCGAGCTATATTTACGGTGCCAGCAGTCTTACGGATGATCGTGTCTGGGCGCAGTTTATTGCAAATGTTGTTCGTCACGAAAATATTCTTCTCAAAAGCAACGGTGCGGCTAACCGTTCATTCTGCTATGTGACAGACACGGTTTCTGCTCTCATATACATTATGCTTAACGGTGAAAATGTTACACCGTATAACATTTCTTATGAAAAATCAGATACAACAATAAGAAATTTTGCAAAGACAGCTTGTGAGGTTTTCCCTGAGAGAAATATGACTTTGGCTTTTGCCAATCCCGAAGATGAAAAGGAGCCTGAGGTTGATACTTCCGCTCTTGCAAAAACTCCCGAAATTCTTGACAGTTCAAGACTCTGCAGCCTTGGATGGAAGCCTCTTGTTGACCTTAAAGAAGGAATAAGAAGAGCAGTCGGAATTCTTGAAGAAAATTAATAACAGAAATTAGGAATACAGTTATGTCTGAGTTGTTACTTAACCAATTTGAACAGGACAGAGCACTTGTAGCTTTGCGTTATAAAAATTTGAACATCCGTAAATTATTCGGAAAATCTGTTTTTATAGCAGGAGGCGGAGAACTCGCCTTTTCTCTTGTATCATCGCTTCGCATGGTTAACTTAAAAAAACAAGCAGGCATAGCTGTATTTTTGCTTGTAGAGGATAACGAAAGCTACGACAGGAGATTCGATTATATCAATTCATCAGATTTTTCCATCGTAAAGTATTCTTCACTTCATTCGGTTAATAAATGCGGAGATATACTCATTGAAACGGGATTTTTGCTTTCTGATAGAGTTGAAGGTGTTGATGTATTTAAAAATCATATTAACAGGGCAAATAATATTATCTCGGCTGTCAATGCGTTAAAGATAAAAGAAACTGTTCTTGTGTCAGACGCCTCAATTTACGGAACACTCGGAAAAGATTTTGTTATTTCCGAAAAAGAAAAAACACATTCCGCTTTTAATTCGGATTCATTAAAAGCAATGCTGATTCAGTCTGTTGAGAATCTTTATTTTTCTGCATCTCATATGTATGATTTTTCAATCAAAGCAGTTAGAAGCGGCAAGATTATATCTGCAAATTCAAGTTCCGATTTTGTAAGGAATATGCTGGAATCGGCTGTTCACGGAAAATCTTTGAATGTTAAGAACAAATCACCTAAAGTGTCTTATATAAGTATTAATGACTTGATTTCTGCTGTTCTGTTTGTTCTTTGTAACGGTGAGAACAATCAGGTGTATAACGCTTGCTCAGATAGTTCAACCGTAAATTCGGCAGAATTTTCACTTACGCTTTCGGATGCTTTTGATGAGTGTGAGGTTAACATAACTTCTGCAGGTGATTCTACGGACGGCTGTGCCATTGACTGCACAAGACTTAAAAAGCTTGGTTGGTTATCAATGGTCAACTACAAGGACGCACTCCTTATTTCGGGACACGAGGTAATGGATGATGACAGTATATTTATGTTTTCCGATTCATATGACGGCAAGCTTAATGATATTCAACAGATACTTCTGGGCTTTTTACTTGAGGTTGACAGAATTTGCAAAAAGCATAACATAAAGTATTTCTTGGGCGGGGGAAGTCTTTTGGGTGCAGTAAGGCATAAAGGCTTTATTCCGTGGGACGATGATGCAGATGTTATGATGCTTAGAAAAGATTACGACAGGTTTCTTTCGGTATTGCCGAGTGAACTCCCGAATTATCTTTTTGCACAGACTCAAAATAATGAAAAAGACAGCCATTTTCCTTTTACAAAACTGCGAATAAACGATACTCTGCTTTCTACTGAGTTTACATCAAGATTTCCCAATATTCATAACGGAATTTTTCTTGATGTGCTTGCACAGGATTATACTTCAAACAATGCTTTCTTACGAAAAATTCATATGAAAGCAACTGCAAGCTCAAGATGGCTGGTGCTTGATAAGTGGAGAGGTACTTCGGTGAATGCAAACAGCAGATTTTCTTCTTTGTGTGCGAACATTCTGAGAAAGATTTTTCCGCTTGGATTTTTGCAAAAGGTTCAAAACAAACTTATTTCACTTCATAAGAATATGAAAAATCCGAAATATCTGTTTGACAGTATGGGAAGAAATGTTTCAAGAGGAGCTTTCCCTGCCGAATGGCTTGATGAGGCGATATGGGTTGATTTTGAAAATGCAAAACTGCCTATTCCTAAAGAATATGATAAGTACCTGAAGTATCTTTACGGGGACTATATGGAAATGATTCCTGTAAGCGAAAGACATGTAAGTCACGATATCAAGCAAATTGATCTCGGAGAATATGCAGGATATGTCTGCAAAGACAGTTTTGCAAAGCCTGAAAACAAATTCTAAATTGCATTATTAAGTGGGATATTATTAAAAATTTCAGCTTATAGTAATTGTAAGCAATATTAAGACAGTACCCATTTTTATTGACAAATTCAATCCCCGAAAAGTTTTTATCGAACTTTTCGGGGATACTTATATCTTATGGCTCTGTTAACAATTCAGCATAGGGTAGGGGATAATATCATTTGGATTAGCACTGTGTCCGGCAATAAATTTTTCCATCCATATCATATCGTACCACTTATCAAATTTGTATGCACATTTATGAAAAATACCGACAGTTTTATAACCGAGTTTTTTGTGAAAGCAAACACTGTCGTTATGCAGATGTTTATCCTCATGTTCAGTGTACGCAATACAAGCATTTACATTTGTCACACCCTGCTTTGTGAGAATTTCTTCGAGCTTTTCGTAGAGTTTTCTTCCGTTTCCGTTTCCGTGATTATCAAGGCGGATATAAATACTTGTTTCAACTGACCAATCATACGCTTTTCTGCCTTTGAAAACTCCGGCATACGCATAGCCGACAATTTTTCCGTTGAGTTCGGCTACAATATAAGGGTACTTTTTGAGCGTAGTTTTTATGCGATTTGCAAATTCTTCAACGGTTGGAACATTGTATTCAAATGTTATTGCCGTGTTTTCAATATATGGTTTGTATATGGCGAGCAATTCTTCGGTATCGCTTATTTGGGCCGTTCTGATATGCAATTTATCATTCACAATTATGACCTCTTTAATACTTTATGACATCATAATAATACACTAAAGTTTAGTTATAATCAATATTTTAGGCATTTTGAAGTATATAAAAAAGAAAAAAGTCGGCACTAAAAAAAGTTGCCGACTGATAAACACCCCAACATTTTTATTATAACACAATGTAAATTTTACTTCAATAGATTTTCTAAAAATAAAATTATAAATATT
>ERZ780168.4190-NODE-4190-length-10199-cov-9.769420_pt1 | contig 10199 bp, 9 predicted proteins | sample MGYA00510981_ERZ780168 | MGnify/ENA primary metagenome ERZ780168 (study PRJEB29588, sample SAMEA2158769) | human gut metagenome | biome: human gut; feature: human-associated habitat; material: faeces | place: Denmark | collected 2008/2010 ...
CGCCGCCAAAGTCATGTTTCTCTCCGGTGATCAGATCCACCGCCGTGCCGCAGCCGGCATCAAAATGCGCCATGAAATCCGCTCCATCCGCATTGATAGCCACCATGACTCTCTCATGCTCCGACTTTCTTTCGAAAATGCATTGCTTATTGGTCAGCAGTACTGAACGGAAAGCACCGTAATTCAATGCTTCCGAATGCTTCTTTGCCTCTGTCAGCTTGCTGATCCAGTCACACAGACCATTCCACTCCGGCTTATCAAAGCAGGGACGCAGAGCGGGATCGCCGTCTTCCTTGCGGGCCTTGAAGCCCCATTCACTTCCGTAATAGACACAGGGAATGCCGGGCATGCCGAATGCCATGGCATAAATCAGCGGCAGATGATTCTCGTTGTTCAAAATACTTGCCACACGGGTCACATCGTGGTTGTCCACAAAGGACAGCAGATGCTTGCCCTTATACAGGGTCCAGTTCTCCGGTCCGAACTGACGTAACAGGGAATGTACGATCTCGAACATATTCATACTGTTGAAACTGCTGTAAAGTCCCTTGTAGCACTCGTAGTTCGTTGCGGAATGCAGCATCTGATCGTTCATCAGACGGTTGTAGTCTCCGTGAAGCATCTCTCCCAATAAGAAGAAATCCTGTTTGTAAGCGCTGGTTACTTCCCGCAGTCTTCTGACGAAATTTTCATCCAGACTGTAAGCCACATCCAGTCGCAGACCGTCAATACCGAATTCATCGATCCAGCCCTTGACACTGTCCAGCAGATAGTTCACCACATCGGGATTCTGCAGGTTCAGCTTCACCAGATCAAAGCAGCCTTCCCAGCCCTCATACCAGAGTCCGTCGTTGTAATTGGAATTGCCACCGAAGTCGATCCGGTAGAACCAGTTCACATACGGTGAATTCTCCCGGTTGCGGATCACATCCTGGAACTGGGCAAAGCCTCTGCCCACATGATTGAACACACCGTCCAGCACGACCCGGATCCCGGCTCTGTGCAATGCGTCGCAGACCTCCTTAAAATCTTCGTTGGTTCCCAGTCTCACATCGATCTTACGATAATCTCTGGTATTGTAACCATGAGTATCCGATTCGAATACCGGGGAGAAATATACCGCGTTCACTCCCAGCTTCTGCATATGGGGGATCCAGTCCTCCACACGTTTGATCTCATGTCTCTGTACTCCGTCATTTTCAAAAGGAACTCCGCAGAATCCCATGGGATAGATCTGATAAAAAACACTTTCATAAGCCCACATATTAGTCACCATACCTTTCATTGACTGATCCAGTACCGTTTTGTTTTTTTATCCACAACGGTTCTTTTGCTATTATACACCATTTTTGAACCGTCTGTCGTTTTTTCTGTGTAAAACCACGAATAATCCACAAAATCCACCGACTTATCCACATATGCACATGTGTCATATGTGGTTATGTGGATTGTCATATCGGATATCAACTCGTGTATCACATTGAAAATCATCCCTTTTGCCACAACCAGGCATCCCAGAAGCGCTCCACCTTTTTGGCTACCGTATCCACGGTCACAGGCTGCACCTGTTCCCACTCTCTGGGGAATAATCTCCGGTAGGAATACTGCTGAAACCGATCATCCAGCAGAACAATGATACCCACATCCTCCGCCGTCCGGATCACGCGGCCTGCCGCCTGCAATACTTTATTCATTCCCGGATAGCGGTAGGAATAATCGAAGCCGTTCTCTCCGTCCTCATCAAAATAGCCCTTGAGGATCTCCCGCTCACAGCCTACCTGGGGCAGTCCGGTTCCTACTACAATGACTCCGATCAGACTGTCCCTCTTCAGATCGATGCCCTCTCCGAAGATTCCCCCCAGCACGCAGAAGCCGATCAGCGTCTGCTCCTCTTCCTCCTCGATCTCCATACCGATGAGACTTTGCAGGTCACATTCCTCATTGCCCCGGAAGCGATTCAGGAAGTATTCACGCTCTTCCTCATTCATGGATTCCTGTTGGACGAGACATTCTTCTTCCTCTGTCATAAAATACTGTTCATAGATCTCGTAAACATGATTCATAAAGGAATAGGACGGGAAAAATATCATGTAATTGCCGTGCCGGTTCTTCACCACTTCGTGAATGTAACGGGCAATATTGTAGTATTCTTCCTGGGATCTTCTGCTGAACTTGCTAGTCACATCCCCGGCGATCAGTATGGTACGCTTCTCGGGATCAAACACCGAGTGGGCATACACCTCGTAATCCTCCTTCTCACCGCCCAGCAGGTTCTTGTAATACTGGATGGGCAGGAAGGTAGCGGAAAAAAGGATCGTACTGCGTCCTCTGAGCATGCATTCCTTCAGGTTTTCTCTGGGATTCACGCAGAACAGCTTCAGTTCAAAGCTGCCATCCTCACACAATCTGGTATATTTCACATAGTTTTCATCTTGTCTCTCGTAAATATCCAGAAAATGACTGAGCTTGAAATAGAAGTCCAGCAGATTCTCCCGTACTTCCAGGCTGACCTTCTCCTGCTCCTCCAGATAATCACTGATCACAGCGTGCAGTCTGGTCAAGGGCTGCACCAGCATGTCAATATCATCCACCAGCCGGTACCCGTCACAGTCCCGCTTCATGGACAGCAGCTGTGCGTTGCATTTCTCCAACAGCTGGCTGATCCGTTCCGCATAGCCTTCCCGCACAAAGGTACTCTTTCCGTCAGACTTTTTCCCTTTGTGTCCCCTTACATAGAGGGAATCGGTACCGTCTGTTTCCTCCAGGGTAATCTCCTGTGGCAGTTGTTTTGACATACCTGTCATTTCTAATGTCATCTGCCCGGAAATCCCGTCTTTATCACGCTTTTTCTGGGCTGCTTCTTCCATTTCCGACGTGATTGTCTGTTTGATCTCCCGCTTGAGTTCCAACAGATCTTCCTTCCGTAGCGGTGCACTGTACATCTCCCGGCCCCGCTCTAAGAGGTTATGTGCCTCATCAATCAGAAATACATAATTCCCCTGACTGCCGTCCCCGAAAAATCTCTTCAGATACACATGGGGATCAAAGAGGTAATTATAATCTCCGATAATTCCATCTGCGAACAGACTTAAATCCAGTCCGAATTCAAAAGGGCATACCCGATATTTCAGGGCATATTCTTCTATTTTGCTTCTTGTAAAGCTCTCTTCGTGGGTCAGAAGATCATAGATAGCCTCATTGACACGGTCAAAATGCCCCTTTGCATAAGGGCACTGCTCCGGATTGCACTCCGTATGACCCTGAAAACAGATCTTCTCCTTGGCTGTCAGGATAATGCTCTTAAAGCGCAGTCCCTTCTGCCTGAGCAAAGAAAAGGTGTCCTCCGCCACCGTCCGGGTGATGGTCTTGGCGGTGAGATAGAACAGCTTGTCTCCCATATCCTTTCCCATGGCCTTTACCGTGGGAAAGATCGTGGATATGGTCTTACCGACTCCCGTAGGAGCTTCAATAAATAATTTTCTCTTATGATAAATGGTCTGGTACACATAGCTGACCAGCTCTTTCTGTCCATCCCGATAGTCGAAGGGAAACTGCAGCTCAGCAATGGACTGCTGCCGCAATTCTCTCCACTGCCAGGTATAGTCCGCCCATTTGCGGTAATCACTGATCAGCTGCTGGAACCAGGCTTCCAGTCTGACGAATTCATAATCTTCATAAAAATAGCGGATATCTTCCGTCTCTATATTGCAATAGGTCAGCCGCACCCGGATATAGGGCAGCTCCTTTTGCAGGCTGTACATATAGGCGTAGCATTTCGCCTGGGCAATATGTAAAGGCAAGGGTGCCTTCAGCTTCGACAGATCTCTATAGGTTCCCTTGATCTCATCGATGGTGGTCTCTCCATTCTGCTCGATGATGCCGTCGGCCCGGCCTTCCACGATGATGACATAGTCCTCCGTGGGATGGGTGTATTTTAATGCCACTTCTGCCTGATACTCCGCACCCATACGGCGCTGGATCATACGGTGGATCCGGCTGCCCTCCTGCATGGCATTCTCCGGGGATCCCTGCCTCCTGTCGTCGATGTCGCCACTGCGCAGGATGAACTCTACAAGATTACGTACCGATATTCTGACTTCTCCTGCCATGTGACTTCACCTCCCTCAAACAAGTCCCTACGATACCCAGATGCCTACGGCTTGTTCCGTGCTGCGCACTCTCACAAGCCTCCCCACTATTCGCATATCGTGGGATTAACATCCCACTTTTATGCTCATATTGGGGGCGGGGCTAAAGGTCTTTCATCCACTTATGAGCAAGCTCAAGTGGATTTAGACCTTTGCCCCCTGGCATCATATAATAAAACTACCCAGGTAAATAGTACTCTATCTTACCTGGGTAGTCAAATGACATTCTGTTGTTGAGAAATACTGACCTGTCAGTGCATTAACATGCAATCGCACACTGCTTCAGCATCTCTTCGAATTTATCATTGTAGCCGTCATAGGACACGGTCAACGGCTTCGTGAAATCCAATCCGTACACTCCAAGGAATGATTTGGCATCGATTACGTATCTGTTATAGCATATATCAATATCAAAATCACACTTTGAAGCTACATCAACAAAATGCTTCACGTCTTCAGGTGTCAAACGGATCGTCTTTAACATTTCTTGTTCCTTCCTTTCAATAGTAAGTTCGATCGTAAGTTAAAAAATACACCGGGTACTTTCCCCTCATATCTGAAATCATTACTATTATAGCCAACCATCCCCAAATGTAAAGCGGTTTTTTTCTTCCAGAAAACGCACATTTTGGGCATTTTTACCACTCTGCTATCATTTTCACAATATATGTTCGCCGTATGGAAAACCTTTTCGGCGTTTTGTATATTTGTTGCGTTACCGCGGTAAAATATAAATCCCAATTTGGCGAAATCTACTGAAATTCCACCATATATTCTTGGAACCTGAGGGGCAGCATATTTCGTTGCAGATCACTGTTTTCACGTTCTTTTATGGCTATTGTATGACAGAAGGAACGGAAAAGTTCCCGGTAGTGCTGTTCCGCAGCGGACAGTTTCTCCGTCTCAGATCTTACTTTCTCCCAGGCATCCTTCCCCTGCAGCGTATACCAGGGCTTTCCCGCCGGATGTATTCCGAACAGATACCGGCCTGCATCGAACACCAGAAAGTCTTCCATGGGAAAGCGGTCTGCAAAATGCACCATCAGAAAGGTCAGAATATTATTCTTCGGCGCGATCTTCGAATAGAGGATTGTATTCTCCAATTCTTCAAACCGCGTAAATCCTTTCAGATGGTGATACTCATTTCCGGCGCCTCTGGCCAGGCTGAAGGTCTGGTTTACATACGTGTCTGCCATGGCATCCAGCAGATGTCCCGGCGGACACTTCTCGGAAAGCCCCTTTGCAATGGTACGGTATACCGCCTGGGCCTTTTCCGGCTTCGGGGATGAAAGAGCCAGACACAGGCTCTCATAATCTTCCTCCCCAAATCTGCGTTTCAATGTCCGGATCACCTTCACCGTCTTCTCCGGATCCGGCACCACCTCCACAGACTCAGAGAACAACAGATTCTCCTCGATGGTCGTGACCATAGTATCCCGGATGATACAGTGATCTTCATAAGTATTATAAATAGCGGTGAAGATTCCCTCCAGCGAATCCTCACAGTGATAAATCTTCATATGATCCGTTTCTCCTCCTGCCGTACCCCGTTCGGGAACATCCCATCATCAAACAAGGTCATCTGCCGGTAACTCATGCCATCGCTGCCGAACCGGATCCGTTCCTTCGGATCCGTCAGATTCCGCACGATATAGTCCTCCTCCAGCTTCGTGGGATACATCATCCTGCCACCACAGGTAATAAAATAAACAGCCCGTTTCATCACCACGCCCAGCTTCTTCAGATCCTGAAACGTAAGCTTTGTGCTTCTCCTGGCACTAAGGATCCGTCTGGCGCTTTTCACGCCGATCCCCGGCACCCGAAGCAGATCTGCATAAGGTGCCCGGTTGATCTCCACCGGGAAACATTCCAGATGCCGCACCGCCCAGTCCTCCTTGGGATCCAGCATCACATTAAAAAACGGTCTTTTTTCGTCCAACAGTTCCTCCGCCTTAAACCCATAAAACCGCAGCAGCCAGTCTGCCTGATACAGACGGTGCTCCCGCAGCAGGGGAGGGGCCGTGTGCAGCGCGGGCAGGCGGCGATCCTCCACCACCGGCAGATAGGCCGAGTAAAACACGCGCTTCAGCGAGTATTTCCTGTAGAGTCCCTCGGTCAGGTCCATGATATGGCGGTCTGTCTCCGGCGTCGCCCCGATGATCATTTGGGTGCTCTGCCCAGCCGGCGCAAACGGCTTGGCCCCGCGGTAGAGCACCATCTCCTTTTTGCTCTGCGCGCTCTGCACTGCGATCTGCCCCATGGGGCGCAGGATCGCAGTTTTCTTTTTGTCGGGGGCCAGCGTGGTCAGGCTCGTCTCGCTGGGCAGCTCGATATTGACCGACAGGCGGTCCGCCAGCCGCCCGATCTTTTCGACCAGCATCGAGTCCGCGCCGGGGATCGTCTTGGCGTGGATGTAGCCGTTAAAATGGTACTCCTCCCGCAGGATGCGCAGAGCCTCGATCATCAGCTCCATCGTGCGGTCCGGCGTGCCCAGCACAGCGCTGGACAGAAACAGCCCTTCAATATAATTGCGGCGGTAAAAGCCGATGGTCAGCTCCGCCAGCTCACGCGGGGTGAAGGTCGCGCGGGGTCTGTCGTTGGAGCGGCGGTTGACGCAGTAGCTGCAATCGTAGCTGCACACGTTGGAGTAGAGCACCTTCAGGAGGGAGACGCACCGCCCGTCCGCCGTGAAGGCGTGGCAGATGCCCGCCGCCGCACTGCTGCCCAGTGCACCGTGCCGTCCGGGGCGATCCACCCCGCTGGAGGTACAGGCTACATCATATTTGGCGCTGTCCGCCAGGATTTCCAGTTTTTCCGCAAGATCCATCGCGCCCGCCTCCTGAAAAAAGGGTATAAAAAATACAGCCCGCCGCATATCCTTGTTCTGCAAGGTGTGCCGCGGGCAGCATTTTTGTAAATTTCTTCTGTTTTAGGGTTGAAAGTCCAAATTATGGGACTTACCGTATGCTATAATTGAACTTGTAAGGCAGCCTTACCACTTGGCCTTGGTCTCCACGACCTTGCCGGCAATATACAGGTGGTCGAGTTCCTCGCCCTTGATGACCATCTCCTCATAGGCCGGGTTGAAGGGGTGCAGGATGACCGAGTTGCCGCGCTGGATGTACTTTTTCAGCGTGCCCTCGCCGTCTGCCCCGTAGACCAGAACGCCGAGATCGCCGTTGTCCAGCGTGTTCTGGCGGTGCACAAGTGCCAAGTCACCGTCAGAGATGCGCGGCTCCATGCTGTCGCCCTTTACGACGAGGAAGAAGTAGTTTTCCGGGTCCTTGACGCAGGCATACTCCTTGCCGTAGTCCTCCTCAAACGCGAGGGCCCCGTATCCGGCGCGCACCGTGCCCACGACGGGGATCTGGGACTCCGTATAGCGGCTGAAGGCGTTGCGGCCCACAGCGGACGCCGCGCCCGACTCCTTGCGCAGACCCAGCAGAACGTCGGTGGGGGTATCCAATATCTCCGCCAGACGCGCCACGGTCTGCGGATCCGGGGTGGAACGCCCGGTCTCCCACTTGCCAACAGCCTGCTGCGTTACCCCCAGCATCCTGGACACCTCGGCCTGGCTGTATCGTTTGGCCTTGCGGGCCTCTTTCAAGCGCTCTGCAAACATCGGGAAAACTCCTTTATATAAAATAGGGTAAAACCACATCTTGTAGACAATCCCATTTCTTTAGCTTCATTATACAACCGTCTGTGGTTTTTGTAAAGAGCTTTTTGCAATTATTTTCAAAAATAAGTTGTAAAAACATATTGACAACAACCTACAGATGTATTATAGTTAAGACAACAAACGGAACGCTGTTATCCGTTGTTGAATTTGCGGCAGTCGGCCATTGCGGGGCCGGCTCCTTTGGAGGTAACGGTATGAACTGGGAACTCATTAAGCACAAATTTTGCAGGCTCGCGGTAACGGCGTCCCTCCTGCTGGGCGGCGTTATGGTGAGCGCCGCGGCCTCCGGCACCATGCCGCTGTGGGCTGCACTGCTGGGACTTTTTGCTGCAGTTGTCATGCTCAACGCAGTCTGCGGCATCCTGCTGGGCACCCCGGCAGTGGAGCCGCGCAGGGCCGTACCTGCCCGCACCAGCCGCCCCGCCGTACAACTGCGCGTTGTGCGCGGCGGGCACGCTGCTTGAATATGCCTACCCCTATTTGTTGTGAACCTTATAACTGCGACAAGCCCCGCGCAGCCATGGCCGCGCGGGGCTTGCCGTATCTCAAAGCCTATGTTACAATGGGGAAAAAGCAAAAGGATGTGACCTGACATGAAGCTGTTGGAAGTCTGCGTTGACAGCCTTGCCTCCGCCCGCGCCGCAAAGCAGGGGGGAGCGGACCGTCTGGAATTTTGCAGCGCACTGGCCGTGGGCGGCCTGACGCCCTACGCCGACCTGCTGCGGCAGATCAAGGCCGAGTTGGACCTGCCCGTGCGCTGCCTGATGCGCCCGCGGGCGGGGGATTTCCTGTACACCCGCGACGAGCTCGAACTGCTCTGCCGCCAGATCGAGACGCTGCGCAGTGCCGGGGCGGATGGCTTCGTCATCGGCGCACTGACGCCGGAGGGGGCGCTTGATCTGCCCGCCATACGCACGCTGCTGGACGCCTGCGGCGGTGCGCCCGTCACGCTGCATCGCTGCATCGACGTTTCCCGCGATCTGTGCGCCACCTACCGCGCCGCGGCGGCACTCGGCATCAACACGGTGCTGACGAGCGGTGGTGCCGAGAGCTGCCGCAAGGGCATTTCCCAGCTGGCCGCGCTGCTGCGCCTGCGGGACGAACTGGACGGCCCCGAGGTGCTGATCGGTGCCGGTGTGAACGCCGCTGTCATCGACGAACTGCGCGCGGCCCTGCCCGGGGCGCGGGCGTTCCATGCCAGCTGCAGAACGCTGCTGGAAAGCGGTATGACCTTCCGCCGCGAGGGTGTCCCCATGGGCCTGCCCGGGTTGGACGAATGGCATATCCAGCAGACCGACGCCGACGCCGTGCGCGCCGCCAAGGCCGCCGTAATGCGGTAAGCGCGGGCAGACAGAATATCTGCCCTGCATCTCTGCATAGCAGCAAAACAAAAGTGCCTGCCGTTTTTTGAACCGGCAGGCGCTTTTTCATTTGTCGTCATAGGGGTCATCAAACAGACCAAACATCGATGTTTTTTCCAAATCCGATTCCGGGTAGGCACGCACCGGGCGGATGGGCCGGAATTCGTCGGTTGTCTCCGGCCGTTCTCGCCCGTGGCGGCTGCGGGGGCGGCTTTCTGCGGCCACCGCGGTCTGTAGTTCCTCGTAAGGCGGCTCATCTTCTTCCGGTTCCTGTCCGGGCGTCAGCTCCATCTCCTCCAGCAGGCTCTTGATGATGTCCTTCGGCGTGCCGCGACGCAGCAGGTCGGCAATATCGTCGCCGGTCAGCTTCGCGCCCTTACGGACGATAGCGGCGTTGCAGACAATGTCGCTGTCCTTGCAGGTGTCCCACATCGGCGACTTCTCGTTGGAGACCAGTTCGGTAAGCAGAAAGCGGAACGCATTTGCAGCACTCTTGTCCTGTGTCTTGATCCGGTTGTACATGCTGCTAATTGCGCTGCCAATCTCGGAAACGATGACCTGAAGGTCACCGGCCAGCTCTACACTTGCGGAAACAATATCGCCTTTTACGTTGCTGATAATCTTTACCATTGAAATTCTCCTAACTTCATGCTATTATGTAGTTGAATATATTTTTCTTTGCCGCTGATCGGGATTGCCGTCCTGACAGCGGCGTTTTTCATGCGCGGATCTCGTCATACGCGATGACAGCCGCGATCTGGCAGACCGATTCCTCTGTGTTCGGGTGCTGCTCGGTGATGTACGACAGCTTGCGGATTTCCTGCTCGATGACCGACAAAGCCTTGCGCCAGCAGGCGGCCATCTTGTTAAAGTCGTCCACCCGGCCGACCACGTTGTCGAACGCCGTGAAGATCATGCGGTCGAGGGCTTCATCGGACACATATAATTTAGGCACCGGAACGGCAACAAGTATGTCCTCATCGTCCGGCGGTTCAGTCGTCGGCGGTT